>Ga0153915_10003338_pt1 | contig 14730 bp, 13 predicted proteins | sample Opewatmetagenome_2_FD_107003 | JGI IMG/M metagenome (GOLD analysis project Ga0153915, IMG submission 107003) | Freshwater wetland microbial communities from Ohio, USA - Open water 3 Core 3 Depth 3 metaG | ecosystem: Environmental > Aquatic > Freshwater > Wetlands | place: USA: Ohio, Lake Erie...
GAGCGCGGTCGAGAAGGCATTTCAGGTCAAAAAATGCTTTTCGAGAGGTGAGGGGTGAACCCTCACGATCACCCCCTCCATCATGAGGCAGACCTGCTGAAAGCGGGATAGCGCACGAGTGACGTGGATATCTCTTCAATTCGAATTTCTCTCCGTGGAAATACCCTGACGGGGAGGATACTATTATGAGAGAAAAATCGTATATGATAAAGATGGGACAACATGCCTGAGAGCCTGGAAGAGAATAAACCAAACCTCGTTTTTGTGAATTTACCATCAATTCCCCTCTCGGATATCAAGGCACAGTACACGAATGAAAATAAATTATTTTCACCGTTATCAATGCCCATGGGGATATTGTATTTATCGTCATATTTGAAAAAAAATGGTGCCTGCAATTCCATATCAATTATTGATTACCCTTTCCATGTCCATGAGGTGACGCAATATCCTTCGATTGAAAAATTTATTGAGGGAATTGCAGAAAAATCCATCCGGTATCCACCGGATATTATCGCAATTTCTTTCATGTTTGCCTCATCCTACCAATTCTATGAACTCTGTGTGCAGGTATTGCGGAAAAAATACCCGGGCGTAACAATCATAGTGGGAGGCTATCAGGCAACGAATTGTACACAATATATTTTAGAAAACACGCCAATAGATTATGTTCTGCGGGGCGAAGGAGAATTTGGCTTACTTGAGTTTGTTCGCGCCATTGAAAAAACGCACCCCGTTGAAATCCGGGGAATCTATTCCCTGACAACCATAAAAGAATCCAATATTCTCGAACTCTGCGACATGTTTGACATTTCCATCCCCCTGCTTCCCGACTGGGATCTTCTCGACATGGATGCATATATCCATCATGCAGGGAGAAAGAAAGCCCTGGGGGCCGACGGAGACGACATTGCGGCGAGCATCATCACTTCGCGGGGCTGCCCCTATCATTGCACTTTTTGCTCCGGACATACCGTTCACGGGAAGAAAGTACGGCTGAGATCCAATGAGGATGTCATCCAGGAATTACTCACCCTGAATAAAAAATATCATGTGAATCTGTTCATCCCTGAAGATGATTTCTTCACGGGAAACAAACAGAGAATTCTTTCCCTTCTCAGGGAAATGAAACGGTTCATTCCCAATATCAAATTACAGTTTCCCAACGGATTGAATGTGAATTCTCTTGATAACGAACTGATTGATGCTCTCGTGGGTGCAGGGATGACCATTGCCAACCTTTCAGTGGAATCCGGATCCCCCTACGTGCTGAAAAACCTGATGAAAAAAAGTGTGGATTTGCAGCACGTGAGAGATATTGTAGCCTATTTGAGAACAAAAGCGGATGTATTTACAAGGATTTACATTATTTTCGGAATGCCACATGAAACCAGGGAACAGATGCAGGAATCTCTCGATTATGTAAAAACTCTGGGAGCAGACTGGGTAACCTTCATGATTGCGACTCCCTTACCGGGTGCAGAAATTTACCAGGAATTTGTGAAGATGAACTGCATCCCCGATGATATCAAACGCCTTGGTGAGAGCCATTTCCTTTCCCGGTTCTTTGATACCCCAGAAATTTCTGCAAGTGATTTAAATGAATTCGCGTATCGGGCAAATCTGGATGTCAATTTTATCCATAACTTCAACCTGCGATCAGGGAGATATGCGAGGGCGATTACTCAATTCAATGACATTATCCAGAATTATCCTTTCCACATCATCGCCTACGAATCTCTTCGGAGAACCTATCAGGCCATGGGGGATACGGATAACGCACAAAGGATCAAGAAAAAGATGGACAATCTTTTGAGGACTGACAAACGGGCGCGGGACATGTTGATGAAATACCAGGATTTATTGATCCCCGGCACACCATGACATCGCATCCAATCGTTGATGACTCATCATGGGATAATTTTCATAGAAATGAAAGATTTAAACCCGTGTATCCTCTTGATCATATTGTTCGCCAGATATTTTCGCATTTTCCCAGAGAGAGGAAATCCAGGGAGCATTTGAGAATCCTGGACCTGGGGTGTGGAGCCGGACGGCATGTCATTTTCCTGGCCCGCGAGGGGTTTGAAGTCTATGGTACCGACATCTCGATTGAAGCAATACATGCGGCCAGGAAATGGCTCCATGAGGAAAACCTCAAGGCTGTTTTATACCAGGCGGAAATGGCAGAACAACCATTTCCTGACAACTATTTTGATGGTATCATCTGTGCCGGGGTCCTGTACTATCATGATATCTCCGGTATCGAGAGAACGATCTCTGAAATTCATCGGATTTTGAAAAAACAGGGTAAAATGGTTCTCCTCACACGAACCACGGATGATTATCGGTATGGCAAAGGGAAGAAAATTGAGGAGAATACCTACCTACTGGACATCAATGATACCAATGAAAAGGGAATGATCATGCATTTTTTCCCTGAGGGGGAGATACGGGAATATTTCAAGAAGTTTGATATCATTACGATGGAAAAAACTGAGACCACATTCTCCCACCGGCAGAAAAAAAATTCAGACTGGATTGTGGTTGTGGAAAAAAAGGATGAGAAAAGGTCATGAGAGTCATTCGTATCGGGGAGAGAAAAATCGGCGAGGGGGAGCCTGCGTTCATTGTGGCTGAGGCGGGTTCGAATCATGATGGAAAATTGCGGCAGGCTAAAAAATTGATTGATATTGCCAGATCGGCACGTGCCGATGCAGTGAAATTCCAGTTATTTCATGCCGATTCCCTCTACCCCCAGCGTGTGGGAAAAATCCCTGTTGGCTCTGTGACAACGGATTTTTACAAACTGCTCAAAAAAAATGAAATTCCAAGGAAATGGTTGAGTGTTCTCAAAGAATATGCCGAAAAACAGGACTTACAATTTCTCTGTTCCTGCTTTGATGAAGAATCCGCAGATTTTCTCGACGATCTCGGGATTGTCGCGCATAAGATCGCTTCACCTGAATTAAACCACATTCCTCTCATCACACATGTCGCAAAAAAGGAGAAGCCCCTGATCCTCTCCACCGGTTTAAGCCTTCTCGGAGAGATCGAGGAGACACTCCTGACATACCAGAAACACACGCATCACGGCCAGGTTGTCCTGCTCCACTGCATTTCTGCCTACCCGACTCCCCTGGGTCAATGCAATCTCAATGTCATCAGGACATTAAAGTTGGTTTTTGAAACACCTGTCGGGTTTTCCGACCATACCTCTGATCCCACATCTGCACCTGTCACGGCGGTTGCTGCAGGTGCCAGCGTGATAGAAAAACATGTTACCCTCTCCAGAACCCTCCCCGGTCCCGATCATTCGTTTGCGGTGGAACCCGATGAACTCAAAAGAATGGTCGATCTCGTGAGAACCTGTGAGAGATCCCCCGATCCAATGAAATTTGCCCGGGACTTGATCGGCCGTCAAAAGGTGAAAAAAATGATGGGATCAGGTAAAAAGATCATAAGTCCGGCCGAAAAGCCGCTCTATCCCAATGATAAAAGGAGTATCCATGCCATCCGGAATATTGAAAGGGGTGAGCCTTTCTCAAGAAACAATATCCGGGTCTTACGGTCAGAACGGAACCTGGTACCGGGAATTCATCCCCGGTATTTTGACATGATCCTGGGAAAAGTGGCAACCGCAGATATCCTCTCTGGAGAAGGAGTATCATGGAACATGCTGCTCTCGGAAGAATGTTCCCATTGAACCATTGAAGGGTTGATATGCAGATTTCAATCATGCAACCAACCTATTTACCCTGGCTCGGGTATTTCGATTTAATCGACCAGAGTGATATCTTCGTGATACTGGATGATGTTCAGTTTGAAAAACAATCATGGCAACAGAGGAACAGGATCAAAGCGAAAAATGGCTGGGTCTGGTTAACAATACCTGTCATTCAAAAATTTGGACAGAAAATATCTGAAACACGGATAAATTATGCCAACAGATGGAATGAAAAACATTGGAAATCCATTTATTATAATTATCACGCTGCCGCATTCTACCATTCCTTCAACGAGAGGTTAGAAAAGATATATGCTATGCATTCTGAGTTCCTCATCGATTTCAATATGACGATCATCCAGTGGTTCTGCGAACAACTCGGCATCCACCCGCAATTTATCCGTTCTTCCGAATTATCCCTTGAGGGTACCAAAACGGAACGGTTATTGAATATCTGTCAGGACCTGCATGCTGACACGTATCTGTCTCCACCCGGTTCACGCACATACCTGGAAAAAAATAATCTGTTTCATAATTCCGGCATTGAACTGAAATACCAGCATTTTGAACACCCGCAGTATTCCCAGTTGTGGGGCGATTTTATTCCCTATCTCTCGGTACTGGACCTCCTGTTAACCCAAGGCGTTCATTCCCTGCCGATCATCAGATCCGGCAGGAGGGAATCCTTGACGAACAGGGAGAACTGCTGAGATCCATGAAGGAAATACCAGCAATCCCCTCTGATGCCACATGACAGAGATTCATTACGGACTGAAATTATGGTCTCATAATACCAATCTTATCGATGACGCCACATACCTGATCAGAACAGACACCTTTCAGTTTATCGAGCTGACCATCATCCCTGATACTGACATCTCTCCCTTCCTCGACAGAGAGATCCCCTTTATGATTCATCTGACACCGGATCACTATGGGGTAAATATTGCAGATTGCAGGATACGGGAATTCAATCACAGGATCATTCATCAATGTCGAGAATGGGCTGATCAGCTGAATGCCCGCTATATCATTCTCCACCCGGGTTTCGGGAGACTGGAATGTGCAATACATTTGCTGGGGGAATACAACGATCCCCGGATAATTATTGAAAATATGCCAAAACAAGATATTTCCGGTGAACGATTGGTAGGATACTCACCGGACCAGATGAAAGATCTGTGCCAGGGAAAATTCGGGTCATGTCTGGATCTGAACCATGCAATAAAAGCGGCAATCACCCTGAAGAAGGATTTCCATGAGTATATTGAAGAATTTATGCTCCTGGAACCTGCCATGTTCCATATCTCGGATGGATCGTTCCACCATCAGGTTGATGAGCACCTGAACTTCGGTGAAGGTGACTACCCGCTCCCGTTCCTGATGAGCTGCCTGAAGGGACAAAAAATTCGGTATGTCACTCTTGAAACACCCAGGCATTCTCATTCATTGCATGACGATGTAAAAAATTTAAAAGTCCTGCAGGGGATGTGACCGGGTATGCAGCACAATAACAAAACGATGGGGGAGGTGGGCGGCTTCTTTGAATTTCCTGAGGATACCTTGGATGATGTCAGTGGCTCAGTACTCCATCACCTTATCAGCGGCTTCGGCAAGAGGGAACTTCAGTCGCATTTCATCCGGGATGGGAGACAGGCAATCACTTCCGTCCTGATGTCCCGGAAGCAGAGTATTCGCACACGAACCTGCTACCTCCCCGCTTATCTCTGTTATTCAATGCTGCTCCCGTTCACGGAACAGCGGCTCCGGGTAAAGTTCTATTCACATCACCATCCTCTGCGGCCCGAAATAGACCCTGGGATGAAGGATTCCCTTGTTTTTCTCAATGATGCCTTCGGTGTACCCGCACTCTCTCACCGGGAGATGCAGGAGCTGGGGGAGAATGGAAATATTGTCATCCTTGATACGTCTCATTCAATCCTCGATCCCTCACGCTTTGTTTCCCATGGATCGGATTTTTTCATTATCGCAAGTTTGAGGAAAATCTTTCCGGTCCCGGACGGGGGTGTTGTTTTTTCTTCTGATCCCGGATTCCACCCGGATCTCATATCCCCCTCCGGGTGGGAACCAATGCTTGAAGCCATGTTTCTGAAAAAATTTTATCTCGCATCGAAATCCCGCCATGATGCCCTCTTCATCAAGGAACGTTTCCTGGAATTAAACCAGAAGTACAATGAGACGAAAAACCATATCCCGGAGACCCTGTCGGCAATTCCTGACATATCACTTCATATTCTCAACAGGCTGTCATTCTCGATGATAGCAGCGAAAAGGAAGGGAAATCTCTCCCATGTGAACAGGAGTATCAATGAGCGGTACTGGCTTTTTCAACCAGATGATAGTACATGCCCATATTTTGCGACAATACTTCTTCCAGATGGCGAGATGAGGGATCATTTCAGGTCCCGTTGTATTCAAAGAGCTCTGTATTCCCCAATCCTTTGGCCGATTCCCCCCGAAGTGCCTGAGTCGTTCACGTATGAGCACGATCTCAGCCGCAGGCTTCTCTGCATACCGATAGATCAGAGGTACAGTCCGCAATCCTACGAAGGAGCAAGGGATTTATTTGAGACAATAAAGGAATAAAGGACGGGAGGGTGTGGTTTTCCGGTTTTTATCCCGCAGGAGAGAGGGGGGACGGGAATGGGAGGTAGAAGGTTATCAGATCCGGGCACCAACGGGGTTACGGAGCAATCCCGGCATGAACCTCTGCATCATCGGTGACGGCCGGTCCATCCATACCCAGCGGTGGGCAGAATACTTTGGCAGGAATCACCGGGTCCACCTCATCACCTATGACCCCATGGGGAGGGTGATACCGGGTGTCACCGAGCACGTGGTTCCCTCCTTCACCGCGAACCTCTGGCTCTCCTTCTGGCCCCGGCATGTGCGGATCCGCCACCTGATCCGGGAGATCGACCCGGATCTCGTCCACGCCCACTTCATCACCAAGTACGGGTTCCACCTGCCCGATGACAGAACGAGACCCACGCTCGTCACCGCCTGGGGGGACGACATCCTGATCCTGCCCCAGAAAAGCCGGGTGATCCGGCACTTCACCCGGCGGGTGCTGGAGCGGGTGGACCGGATCCACGCGGTCTCAGAGCACCTCCGGCAGCGGATCATGGCCGACTATGGCATCGCACCTGAAAAGATACGACACGTGCCGTTCGGCATCGACACCGCCTCCTTCTCACCGGACCATCGGGACTACGGCCGCAGGGACCCGGTGGTAATCTTCTCCAACCGGGGGTTCTTCCCGGTCTACGACAGTGCCACCCTGGTGGACGGGTTCGCCCGGGCCCATGCAGTGGAACCCACCACCCGCCTGCTCCTGAAGGGGGACGGCCCCGAGGAGCAGGCGACCCGGGCGCACGTCTCGTCCCTGGGCCTCGATGGCGACATCACCTTCGAGGGGAGGACCGGCTATGAACAGGTGCCGGAGGACCTGCGCCGGGCCGATATCTTTGTCTCGACGGCCACGTCCGACGGGACGCCGGTCTCCCTCCTCGAGGCCATGTCCTCGGGCCTGCCCTGCATCGCCACCGCCGTGGGGGGTGTTCCCGAGTGGGTCCAGGACGGGGAAAACGGCCTCCTGATCCCGCCACGGGACCCCGGGGCGCTGGCGGACCGGATCCTCCGGCTGTGCCGTGACCCGGGCTTCTGCCGGTCACTGGGGACCCGGGCACGGGAGACGATCCTCGCGCGGGGGGACTGGCAGGTTTTAATGCGTGGCGTGGAAGAAGAGTATGAGGAGCTGGCAGGGCGCTCTGTGAGGCGACGCAGATGAGATGGGACGGGAAGAGCGTGCTGGTCACGGGGGCCGGGGGCTTCATCGGCAGCCACCTGGTGGACGCGCTGGTGGAACGGGGTGCTGACGTGACGGCCTTCGTCCACTACAATGCCCGCAACGACTGGGGGATGCTGGAGGAACGGGCCTCCGACCACGGTGACCGCCTCATGGTGGTCCTGGGGGACGTCACCGACGCGTCCAGCGTGGCCGCGGCGGTCCAGGAGAAGGAGATCGTCTTCCACCTGGCCGCGCTCATCGGGATCCCCTACTCCTACGTGGCCCCGGGGTCCTACGTGAATACCAATGTCCGCGGAACCCTCCACGTCATGGATGCCTGCCGCCGTGCCCGGGTGGAGCGGGTGGTCCACACCTCCACGAGCGAGGTGTACGGGACTGCCGTCTATACCCCCATCGACGAGCGGCATCCCCTGCAGGCCCAGTCCCCCTACTCGGCGAGTAAAATCGGGGCCGACAAGATCGCCGAGTCCTACTACTGCTCTTTTGGTGTTCCGGTGGCCACTCTCCGGCCCTTCAACACCTTCGGCCCCCGCCAGTCGGCCCGGGCCGTGATCCCCACCCTGATCACCCAGGCCCTCACCTCTGACACTATCCGCCTGGGGACGCTCACACCGGTACGCGACCTCACCTACGTGGAGGATACGGTCCGGGCATTCCTGCGCATGGCTGAGGCGGACGGGGCAGTGGGAAAGGTGATCCACACGGGGACGGGTCGGGGGGTAACCATCGGGGAGCTGGCGGCCCTCGTGCTGGCCAGCGTGAACCCGAACGCCACCGTCGTGACCGATGAGGAACGGGTCAGACCCGAGCAGAGCGAGGTCATGCAGCTCGTCTGCGACCCCACCCTGGCAGGGACAGTGCTGGGGTGGAAGCCCCGGGTGACCCTGGAGGAGGGGCTGGACCGGACCATTGCCTGGATCCGGGAGCACCTGGAAGCGTATAAGACCTCGATGTACACGGTGTAGGAGGTTCGGATGCAGGCGGTGATCCTTGCAGGCGGCCGGGGCAGGCGGCTCCTCCCCTATACCACGGTACTCCCGAAGCCCCTGATGCCCATCGGCGACCATCCCATCCTGGAGGTGATCCTCCGGCAACTGGAACGGGCCGGTTTCACCGACGTGATCATCAGCACCGGTTACCTGCACGAGCTGATCCAGGCCTACCTAGCGGGAAACCCCCACCCTGGCCTCTCCCTCCGGTGCAGCCACGAGCCGGAACCGCTGGGCACCATCGGGCCCCTCCACCTGATCCCGGACCTCGCGGAGACCTTCATGGTCATGAACGGGGACATCCTCACGGACCTGAACTACTGCCGGCTGGTGGAGGCCCACCGGAAGAAAGGGGCGCTCGCCACGATCGCCACCTATACCCGGGAAGTGAAGGTGGACTTCGGGGTGCTGGAGTATGGAAAGGACCTGAAGATCCGCGCATTCCGGGAGAAGCCGGTGAATCAATTCGATGTCTCCATGGGGATCTACGTCTTCCAGAGGGAGGTCCTGGATCTCGTGCCCAGGGGGGAACCCTTCGGGTTCGACCAGCTCATGCACACGCTGGTCCAGCGGGGCGATCCGGTGTTCAGTTACCCCTTCGACGGGTACTGGCTGGACATCGGGCGGCCGGATGACTACGCCCGGGCCATGGAAGAGTTCGAGAAGTACCGGGACAGGTTCCTGCCATGAGGGTGCTCGTCACCGGGGGGAGCGGCTTCACCGGGAGCCACCTGATCCGGCACCTGCGGGGCCTTCCCGGCGAGGACCTGGAGGTGATCTGCCACGCGCACCTGGCGATCCCGGAACCCGTGGACGGTGTCACGGTACTGCGGGCGGACCTCTCCGACCAGGGCGAGTCGGATCTCCTTGTGAGAAGGGCGTCTCCCGACGCGGTTGTCCACCTGGCAGGGACCAACCACGGCAGCCTGGCCGATCTCCTGGCAGGAAACGTGGTGGCCACCGCGAACCTGCTGGAGTCGCTCCGCTCCCTGGCCCCCGGTGCCCGCGTCGTCGTCGCCGGCTCCTCCGCCGAGTACGGGGCCTCGGCCCTGGATCCCATCCCGGAATCGGCGCCCCTCGCCCCTGTCGGGAACTACGGAGTGGCGAAGGCCGCCCAGGACCTCCTGGCACGGGCCGTCCACCGGGTCCATGGCCTCCCCGTGGCTGTGGCCCGTCCCTTCAACCTGATCGGCCCCGGCCAGTCCCCGGCGTTTGTCTGCGGGTCCATTGTCTCGCAGGTGGCAGCCATGGAGCGGGGGGAAGGGGACCTGCTGGAGCTCGCCGAGCTCGGTTCGAAGCGGGACTTCGTGGATGTCCGCGACGTGGTGGCAGGGATGGCACTCCTCCTCCTGCATCCCGACTTCAGCGTGAAATGTGCCGGGAAGGTGTTCAACATCGGGTCGGGGCGCAGCCACTCCGTTGCCGAGGTGCTGATGCACCTTGAACGGATCACCGGCCGGAGTTACCGGGTGGAGCTCCCCGGGACCCCACCGCCGGTAGTGGTCCCCTCCCAGCGCAGCGACAACCGGCTCCTGATGGAGACGACGGGGTGGTGCCCTTCCTTCACCCTTCCCCAGTCCCTGCGGGACATGCTGGCCGCGGCCCGCGGTGAGGCTGCCCGATCGCGCGGCGATCCTGCCCGATCGATCAGATGACACCCATATCGGCGAGCCGGGTGGGCAGGTACTCTTCCGTCACGAAGTCCAGGCCCCGTGCGGCAAAGGCCTGCTGTTCCGACTTCAGCTGCATCTCCAGCTGCAGGGAGATCTCCCGCTTCCAGTAATCGGTGGCGAACCGGGGATCCGTGAGCTCGGCTTTCAGGGCCTCCACGTCCTTTTCCGAGAGTTTATCGGAGGGGAGGTTGTAGACCCGGATATCGGTGGGCTGCACCCCCAGGAACCTGGCCTCGGGGGTGGCCAGGAGCTCGGACATGTGGGCACTCTTGATGGCCCCGTAGGCCACCGAGGCGTAGATCCGGTAGGACAAGGGATCACCGTCAGTGAAGACCACGACCGGGAGGTGGAACTGCTCGTTCAGCCGGTGGAGGAGCCGCCGCGTGGACCGGGCGGGCTGCCCCTTCAGGTGGACGAGGATGGCATGGTAGTCGTCATCGAACCCGTTCTCGATGAGCCGCGCGTACATCCCCCCGGTCTCGATGGCCACCACGAACTTCGCCGAGTGGTCCAGGAGCTCCACGGTCTCCAGGTTGCTCGGGATCTGGTAGCCCGACTCGCCGACATCGTCCTGGCAGTGGAGGACCCGATCGCCCCGGCGGGTGGACTCCCGGATCCGCAGGGGGCCAAAGACCCCGGCCCCGTCCTCTTCAGGGCGCAGGTGAAACCCCTCGCGGGGTATGTCGGCCAGGATCTCCAGGTCCTCCACCAGGTAGTTGGACTCGTCCTGGGTCTCGAACTTGGCCCGCTTCCACCCCTCGGTGATGTAGTAGAGCTCTCTCAGGGTGGAGGACCGGTCCTCTCTGAGCTGCTGCCTGATGAACCCGATGACGTAGGCCATCTTGAGCAGGTGGACCGCCGACTTCTCGGTGGAGGCGCTCCGCATCGATTCCCGGTCCCCGTACTTCCACACCTCGGTCTGGTCGTCAAAGGCGATGTTCTGCTTGGTCCGCGTGGGGAGGGTGATGTAGGGAATCTCTCCCCCCTTCATCTGCAGGTACCATGCATCCGCGATGGCGAGAAGGCTCTTCGCCGCCCGCGTGTCCAGTTCCTGTTTAGACATCCAGGTCCACCACCACTTTCTGCGGGTCCTCGACGCCCCGGAGCTCGATGCGGCCCCCGCCCTTCCCGCGGTAGGTCGCATCCCATCCCTCCTCCGGCGGGAGCTTCACCTGCCAGACCCGGGTGAAGTCATCCCCGGACCGGTCGGTGTAGGAAGGGGCAGGTGCCGCGCCCTTCCCCTCGTCGGGTGAGAGGTCGTAGAGGGTGAGCGTCACCTCCTTGTCGGTGTAGTTCCGGAGGGAGAGGTGCACCGTCCCGCCGGCGGTCCACTTCTTGGCCACCACGCGGCGCATGATCTTCCCCTCGATGGGGGAGACGTCGAGGGGGGGCTTCTCCACGATCTCGCTCACCTTGGCCGCGATCTCAGGGATGATGGAACAGATGGCCCGGGCCCGGTCGTCCTGGGCCTTCCGCCGATCCCTCCGGGAGAGGAACTGCTTCAGCTCCCTCCCCAGGTCCTTCAGCACGAGATCGATCTCCTTCGAGATCTCCGGGATGGCGGCGACGGCGTCCTTGGACTCGCTGGTGAACGGGACGTTCGTGGAGGCCACGTGGACGAGCACCAGGACCGGGCCCATCGGCAGCCCCTGCTGGGTAATGCCGTACTGTTTCCAGTTCACGTCCGAAACTGACTGGGTGATGACGCAGGCGCCCTGCTGGTACATGAGGGGGACGCGGTTTGCGAACCTGAGAATCTGGGCCCGGTCCTCGGCAGGGAGGCGGCCGCCGTACCCGATGGCCGCTTCCACCACGAACGGGTGGCCGCTGTACACTGACGGGGGCCGGGTCCGGGCCTTCACGAAGTCCAGCTGGAACTCCTTGTCCAGCCCCTGCCGGATCAGGTCCTCGCCGATGGGGGAGAGGCACTGGGCGGCGGGGGGGGCTGGCACGTCCACGGACTGGAGCGCGGCGTGGAGCCGCTTCAGTTCATCGGCGGAGAGAGCCTTCACCTTCCGCCCGGCGTCGAGACCGGCGGCAGCCCCCATCTCGGCGGCCGCCTTCTTCCCCACCCGCGAGAAGGAGGAGACCAGGAACTCCGAGAGGGGTGCGGCGGACGCCGCGGTCATCCGCTTCAGCGCCCCCAGCTCGATCCCGTGGGGGTGGGGATGGATCGCCTTCGGGCTCGCGATGGGTTCGGCCGAGACCCGCTCGAAGGTCAGGGTCTCCCCGTCGATATCGGCCATGATCCGGGCATGGGGATTCACGACCGACGTGAACTTCAGGTACTCGAGGAGCCGCTTTCTCGCCGAGAGGGAGGTACGGAGCTCGATCTCCACCCGTGTCCCGTGGGTCCGGTCCCAGTCGACCTCCTTCTTTGAGACGATGTGGGGCTCGTTGGACTCCACGTGGATGGCGAGCTCGAACCGGTGGGCCGCTTCCTTCGGGTCCGTCCGGGAGGTGACGACGGTGGGGAGGCCGGTGGTGAGCTGGGCATAGAGCACTGCCGCCGAGATCCCGATCCCCTGCTGCCCGCGCGACTGCCGGACCTGGTGGAACCGGGAACCGTAGAGGAGCTTGCCGAAGACAAAGGGGATCTGGGCCGGCACGATCCCGGGCCCGTTGTCCTCCACCGTGATCCGGTAGACGTCCTCGGAGATCTTCCGGATCCCGATGAAGAGGTCCGGGAGCACCCCCGCCTCTTCGCAGGCGTCAAGAGCGTTGTCCACCGCCTCTTTCACCGTGGTGATGATCCCCCGTGTCGGGGAGTCGAAGCCCAAAAGATGCTTGTTCTTCTCAAAGAACTCGGCGATGCTGATGCTTCGCTGCTGCCTGGCCAGCTCCTCAGCGAGCGTCAGACCGCACCACCCCGTCCACGGCCCCGGAGAGCGGCACCTCCCGCTGCTCCCCGGTTCTCAGGTCCTTCAGGGTCACGGTCCCGGCCTCCACCTCGCGCTTCCCCAGGATCACGGCAAACTCCGCCGATTTTGCCGCGTGGGAGAGCTGGGCCGAGATGCCCCGCTCCGAGAGGTCCAGGAACGCGGTCACCCCCGCGTCCCGGAAGGCCCGGGCCACGGCGAACGCCCGCGCGCGGCCGTCGTCGGTGGCAAGGACGGCGACACGGAGACCGGGCTGTACCGGCCTCTCCCCCAGGGACACCATCACCCGGTCGAAGCCGATGGCGAACCCCACCGATGCCACGTCGTCGCCCCCGAAGAGGTGGGCGAGCCGGTACGCACCGCCCCACAGGATCTGGTTCTCGGCGCCCAGGTTCTCCCCGAACCCCTCGAAGACCATGCCGGTGTAGTAGTCCAGACCCCGGGCGATCCCGAAGTCAAGGGAATAGTGAATACCCTCCGCATCCAGCAGGCTGACCATCTCCTGGATCCGGGCCTTCTCCGGTATCTCGCCCGTGATCTCCCAGAGCTCGGAGAGATCCCGTATTCCCCGGAGGGCCTGGAGCCGGTCCGCGAGATCACCCCGGCCCCGCTCGCCCAGGAAGGCCCCCAGGCCCTGGACGTCGTGCTTGTCCAGGAACGCCATCACCCGTTTCCGGTCCGCGGGGTCCAGGTCCCGGAGCACTGATGAGACGGGGGCCAGGTGGCCCACCCGGATCTCGAACTGTGCTCCTGATGCCGCGAGCAGGTCGTGGGCCAGGAGGATCACCTCCGCATCTGCCCGGGGGCCGTCTGCCCCGATCAGCTCCACGCCGAACTGCCAGAACTGGCGGTACCGGCCCTTCTGGGGCCGCTCGTACCGGAAGCAGTCGGCAAAGTAGAACCACCGGAGGGGCTTTGGGATCACCCGGGCCTCGTTCACGTACATCCTGAGGACCGATGCGGTGATCTCGGGACGCAGCGCCATCTTCCTGCCTCCCTTGTCCTCGAAGGTGTACATCTCCTCGACGATCCCTTCCCCGGACCGGAGGGTGAAGAGTTCCAGGTGCTCGAACTCCGGTGTCGCGATCTCCCGGTAGCCCCACCGGCGCGCCCGGTCCCGGAAGGTCCCCTCCAGTCCGCGCCGTGCCTCCATTTCATCAGGAAGGAAATCCCGTGTCCCCCGCGGCCTCTGCAGCATGCTCCTCCTTCTCCTACTGATCTCTCCCCGGGGGCTTATCTTTCATCCGCCTCACGCTGCCGAACAGGCGCTCGGTTGTCGTCTCGACCGTCCAGATCCGTTCCTTCTCGTCCCGTCCCTGGAGGATGAGGGCGAGCAGGACAACGCCGATACCGAGGGTCTCCCAGGCCGGCGAAAGCGCGATACCCAGTCCCAGGAGCGCGAGGGCGGCGTACAGGACTCCCCGGTATGCCGCTTTCCGGTACCCGGGGAGCCCCGTGCGGCGGAAGATCCGCACGTCCCGGAGCCAGAGGAAATAGACCGCGGCCGTGCCGAAAGCCGCCACCCAGAGCAGATACGTCATGCAGGACTGGTTGATCTGTGGGCGTTCCTGAGGGAAAAAGGGTATGCAGGCTGTGAAAGTGGAGATGGTCTGGACACTGCCACGCATGC
>Ga0153915_10003339_pt1 | contig 14728 bp, 9 predicted proteins | sample Opewatmetagenome_2_FD_107003 | JGI IMG/M metagenome (GOLD analysis project Ga0153915, IMG submission 107003) | Freshwater wetland microbial communities from Ohio, USA - Open water 3 Core 3 Depth 3 metaG | ecosystem: Environmental > Aquatic > Freshwater > Wetlands | place: USA: Ohio, Lake Erie...
ATGGCCGGCTGGAGCTGTCAATGGGAGTGGGAGAACCTGACCGGCAAGCCGAACGACGAGTTCGGCTGCGTCAAGGATCCCGGCGACATCCGGCTCGTCGCCGACTCGTGGCGCGACCAGGTCCGCTGGCTCCGCAACCATCCGAGCATCTTCGTCTGGATGGAAGGAAGCGACACCAACCCCAGGCCCGAGCTGGAGAAGGAATACATCGGTATCCTCAGGGAGGACGACCCGAGCCGGCCGGCCCTCATCTCGGCCAAGGCCCGGACCAGCGCCCTGACGGGGCCGTCCGCGGTCAAGATGGCCGGTCCCTACGATTACGTGCCGCCCGTCTACTGGTACACGGACACGGAGAACGGCGGGGCCTTCGGCTTCAACACCGAGACAGGCCCGGGCCCCGAGGTTCCGCCGCTCGAGAGCCTCAAGAAGATGTTCCCCGGCAAGGACCTCTGGCCGATCAACGACGTCTGGACCTATCACTGCGCCCGGGGCGAATTCTTCGGGCTGAAGCGCTACAACGAAGCCATGGACAAGCGGCTCGGGCCGGCCAAGACCGTCGAGGACTACGCGGCCAAGGCCCAGTTCCTGAATTACGAGGGGATGCGGGCCATGTTCGAGGCTTTCGTCGCCAACCGGCCCAGGGCCACGGGCATCATCCAGTGGATGTTCAATTCGGCCTGGCCGAAGCTCTGGTGGCAGCTCTATGATTACGACCTCGTGCCGACGGGCGCCATGTACGGGGCGCGGAAGGCCGGCGAGCCCCTCCACCTCATCTACGATTACGGGACGCGCGCGATCGTCGCCGTCAACAACACGCTCGAGCCGGCCGCCAAGCTGAAGGCGACCATCCGCGTCTATGACCTGGACCTCAAGGAAAAGTACAACAAGGTCATCCCCCTGGACCTGGCCGCGGACGAGGTCAAGACGATCGACACGCTTCCCGGCCTGACCGGGACGACGGCGGTTTCCTTCCTCGACCTGCGGATCCTCGGGGAGAAGGACGCCCTCGTGGACGCGAACTTCTATTGCCTCTCGGCCAAGCCCGAGACGCTCGACGCGGCCAAGACGCAATGGTACGTGACGCCGGTCAAGGACTACGCCGATTTCACGGCCCTGGCCGGCCTGCGGCCGGTCAGGCTCGACGTCCGGAGCAAGTTCTCCCGGACGGGCCTGCGCCGCAAGTTCACGGTCGAGCTCGAGAATCCTTCGCGCGACCTGGCCCTGCAGATCGAGCTCAGGGTCGTCCGGGACGGCACGGGCGAGATCGTCGCGCCGATCTTTATCGACGACAACTACATCAGCCTGCTCGCGGGCGAGAAGCGGAAAATCTCCGGCTTTTTCGCCGCCGAGGATCTCCGCGGCGAACAGCCCGTCCTCAAGGTCCGGGGCTGGAACGTCAAAGAGCAATAATAATAAAGAGGGACAGTCCCCCCCCCGGGGGGATTGTCCCCTTTTACCCTTTTATAGACGGAACCGGTTTACGCCTAGACCTGGACCGAGAGGAAGATCGGGAGGCCCATCTGGCCGATCTGGTCCTTGACGGCCTCGATCTCGTCGACGTGGCCGTCCTCGTCCTTCAGGATCGACTCGAGGACCTCGCGGCTGGCGTAGTCCTTGAGCTCGCCGGCGAGGACGATGGCCGCGTTGTAGGCCTTGACGGCCCCCATCTCGGCGTCATGGTCGTTGGCGAACATCTTGGGCACATCGGCGCCGATGCGGAGCGCCTTGAGCTCGCTGACGACGGGAGTCCCCTCGAGGAAGAGGATGCGGCCGATGAGCTTTTCGGCGTGCTTCATCTCGGTGACGGCCCGCTTCTCGATCATCGTGTGGAGCTTGCCGTAGCCCCAGTTGTCGCACATCTCCGAGTGCACCATGTACTGGTTGATGGCGGTCAGCTCGTCGGCCAGGAGCGAATTCAAGGCCGCGATCAGTTTCGGATCCCCTTTCATGATGTCCTCCTGCTGTTCCCAAATGCTCAAACGAGGCGTTTGAGAATCCATTTTAGCGCGGCGGCCGTGTCAAGTAAAGGAAGCGGAGAGATCGCCACGCCCAAGGGGCTCGCGATGACATTTTCCAACCGCAATCTCGGAGCCGTCCGCTCTGCGTCTGCCCAGCGTCTGCCCCGCGTCTTGGCCGGCGGCGGCTTTTCCGATAGAATGGAAGCTCGTCGATCAAGGAGGGAAAAATGAAGAGATTTCCGGCATGGGCAATCCTGTCGATCCTGGTGCTGGTCCTCGTCCTGGCGAGCTGCGCGCCGGGCCCGAACGACGTCGAGAAGACGCCGGACGCCGGGGGCCGGATATCCGGGTTTTTCGGGGGATTCTGGCACGGCCTCATCGCCCCGATCACGTTCGTCATCTCGCTCTTCACGAAGAACGTCCGCTTCTACGAGGTCCACAACACGGGCGGCTGGTACAATTTCGGCTTCGTCCTGGGCGCCGGCCTGTTTCTGAGCGGCGGCATCCTGGGAAAGAAGAAGAAGAAGTTCTGACCCGTCCCCGCAAAAACTGGCATTGCGTAGATTTGACCCCATCTTAAGAAATCGATAAAAAAGGGAACAAAATCCCGGGCTTGTCGTCTAAACCTTGTACGGCAATCTCAAGGACGGAGGTTTATATGAAAAAACAGGCTTTCGCGGCGATGTTCATCATCGTCGCCCTTCTGTCGCTGCAGGCTCAGGAGCCTCCCCAGCAGCAGAAGCTGAAACTCGAGGACGTCCAGAAGGCTCTGTGCCTCGTCGACAAGGCCCAGGCCGCTCCGGACAAGTACAAGGCGGGCCTGGAGGCCATCACCGCCAAGGACACGATGGCGATGCTGACCTTCGTGGCCTCCGACGTCATGGAAGGCCGTGAAACCGGAACCCAGGGCTACCAGATCGCCGCCGAATACGCGGCGTCGCTGATGAAGCTCTTCGGCGTCAAGCCGGCCGGCGACACGCCCGTCGTCATGCGGGGCCGGTTCGGCATGGGCGGACCCGGCGGCGGCGCTCCCGCCGCTCCCCCCGAACGCACCTATTTCCAGGACTTCGGCCTGAAATCCGTCTCCGACTCCCAGCAGTCGATCACGATCGAGGTCAACAACGGCGGCGCCGTGAAGACCCGCGAGTTCAAGAGCGGCCTGGATTACTCCGCCGGCATGGGCCGCATGGGCGGCGGCGATCCCGGCACGCTGACCGCGCCCGTCGTCTTCATCGGCTACGGCATCAACGAGCCCTCGATCAAGTGGGACGAGCTCAAGGGCCTCAACCTCAAGGGCAAGATCGTCCTCATGCTGAGCGAGGCGCCCGGCAAGACCGACCCCAAGTCCCCCTTCCAGACCGACAAAAAGCTCAAGGACAAGTACTTCCCCGCCGGCCCCCAGGGCGAGATGATGATGATGATGCCTCCCGGCTTCGGCCCGGCCCGGTTCAACAAAACAACCGAGATCGCCAAGCTCGGCCCGGCCGCCATCGCCATCGTCCAGAACACGGGCAAGGACTCCGACGTTTTCAAGTCCCTCTCGGCCGTCCGCAAGGTCAATGACGAGCGGGCGATCGTCAACAAGCCCCGTCTCCGCCTGTCCGTCGCCGGCGACAGCGGCGGTGGCATGGGCATGATGGGTATGCCCAACGTGACGACTCTGTCGCTCACCCGCGAGATGGCCGACATGCTTCTCGAGGGCACGGGCAAGACGATCGACGACATGAAAAAGCAGATCGAAACGACCGGAAAGCCCGCCTCGATGGACATCGCCGGGGCCAAGCTGACGATCACCACGACGGCCAAGGTCGGCCTCGTCCACGGCACGAACGTCATCGGCTACATCGAGGGGTCCGACCCGAAGCTCAAGAACGAGTACGTCGTCGTCGGCGGCCACTATGACCACCTGGGCAAGTGGGAAGACTACATCTACAACGGGGCCGACGACAACGGCTCGGGCGCCGTCGGCGTCCTGAACATCGCCAAGGCCATCGCCGCCAGCCCGATCAAGCCGAAGCGCACGATCGTCTTCGCCCTGTGGACCGGCGAGGAGGAAGGCCTCCTCGGCTCGCGCTACTACGTGCAGAACCCCGAGTTCCCCATCGACAAGACGGTGGGTTACCTCAACTACGACATGATCAGCCGGCCGTACGACGAAGCGACTCTGGCGCGTTCCGTGCGCCAGTACGCCGACGTCCCCGGCGCCGCGGACCTGACCAAGAAGATCCGCGCCCCCTGGGTGGTCACGGTCAGCGCCACGGAGAAGTCGGGCTTCACCGACCTCCAGCGCGAGATGAACAACTACGTCGGGCTCGACCTCATCATCCGGGAAAGCCCCCTCGGCGTCGGCAGCGGCGGCTCCGATCACGCCTCGTTCGCCTCGGTCAAGGTCCCCTTCGTCTATTACATGGCGGCCATGACCTCGGATTATCATCAGACAAGCGACACGGCGGACAAGACGAGCGGCGAGCTCCTCGCCAAGATCAGCCAGATCGGCTACATGACGGTCTACGCGTACGCCGACAAAGACAAATAAGAATGGCCTGAATCGCCGCCCGACGCCGGGCGGCGGCGGGAAACGTCAAGGCCCCTCTTCCCCCGCGGGGAGAGGGGCTTTTTTTTCGCTACGGAAGCTCGGTCGTCTCCGCGCCGCCGTATGAGATGCCGTTGAAGAGGAACTTGAAGGTGCCGTGCGGCTGGCCGCGGAAGGCGATCTCGGGGCCGTAGAGGAAGAGCTTCCCCTTGCCCACGGCGGCCTCGGCGACCTGGACGCTCCGCCACAGGTATTGCTCGCCCCAGGCCCAGCCGCTCCGGAGGAGCTTGCCCGTCTCGAACCAGGCGACGGGCCGCACGCCCTTGAGCCCGGCGTCCGGCGGAAGTTCGAAGGCCGGCGTGTTGTCGTAGAAAACGTCCACGGTCTCCGGCATGCCGGCGGCCAGCGGACTGGTCGTGTCCACGCGCGCCCTCAGCAGCGACCCGGGGACATAGAATTTCCCGCGGGCCAGAGGCTTTTCCCCGCCGTCGGCCGTCTTCTCGACGAGCGCGTTGGCGACAGGCAGGCCAAAATGGTAGGCCAGGGCCGTGGCCGTATCGAGCGCCAGCACCGTCCCCCCCTCCTCGACGAACCGCTTGATCTCAGGGATCGTCTTGTCGGCCGTGACGCGCCCGACCCGGCCGCCGTATTCCGCCGGCACGTCGGCGGGAGTCGGCGGCCGGAAATCGCGGAAGCCCGCCTCGTCCCGACCCGCCGCGGCGAACCGCGGAATCGAGCCGCCGACGAAGATGAGGACGTCGAATTTCGCAAGGAGGTTCCCTTCATCCAGGGCGGGGGCGAAGACGAGCTCGTACGGGAATTCGAACTGATCGAGGAGCCAGCGGATCCAGCCCGACGACATGGAGCCGCCGTAGGTGTCCCAGAGCCCGATGCGCAGGGGCCTCAGCTTGAAGGCCTCCCCTTTCGGCGCCGCGCCGACGGCCTCGACCGCAAGGCCGATCTCTGCCGCCGCCTTCCCGAGCACGGGCACGGCCTCGGGTCCGGCCGGGACATAGAACGTCCCCGCCGGCCAGGTTTTCCCGCCCGCCTCGAAGCCTGCCTTCAGCCAGAGGACCTCCGCGCCGGCTTTGAGGAGCCGGTTGACGGCGACGAACGCGTCGTTGACCCGGTGGTCCAGGACGTAGCCCGCGGCGCCGGCGCCGGCCGCGAAGGCCCCGGCCGGAGGCTTGACCGCGTCCGGCAGGGCTTCGAACGGCCCGTCGAATCCGTCGAGGATGCGATCGAAGGAGATGCCCATCTGATAGGCCAGCGTCCAGCCGGCCACGTCGTAGGGCGGATTCGGCGGCCCGCCCGGATAGGCCAGGTCGTTCGGGTGGTCCTGCGGCTCGAACATCGACAGGATGTGGGGCCGGAAGGCCTGGGCCGTCTTGACGACGTAGGACCCGCGAGGATAACCCTTGTCGCCGACGGTGAAGTTTTTCGTTGCCCGCAGGACCTCGCAGCCGTTCTTGAGGAGGGCATTGACGAACTTCGTCGCCGTCAGGAAATCGGCCTGATCGGAGGGGATGATGTAGCCGCGCGGGTCCCGGGCGGCCTTGTCGAACAGGAGGTCATAGTACTTGAGCGGCAGAGCGCCGCGGCCGCGCCCGAATCCCCCGTTCCCGGCCGCCGCCCCGTCCGGGTCCGCCGGAGAGCCCGCGCCCGCCGCGCCGCCCTCCCGCGCCTTGTCCGCGGCCGCGGCCGCCTCGACCCTGGCGACCGTTCCCGGCACGACCGTCCACGTGTCCCGGCTCCCCTTTTCGATGGCGTGCTTGCCCATGAGATAGCGCCGGTACAGGAAGTCCTCGCGGTTCTTGGCGGCGACGTCGAGGATGGCCTTGTCCGCCGTGACGGCGTAGTCGATCGATTGCCGGAAGTGCCATTTCTGCGGCGCCACGGGGAACGGATAGTCTTCCTTGGGCAGGAGCCTCTGCGGCACGAAGGGGATATCGATCGGCGTCGGATTGCCGATCGTTTCGGTCAGGATGCCGATGACGTTGTGGAAATAGGCCGTGCTGCGGACGCCGCCGTTCCACCAGGTCGAGTACGAGGCCCCGGAGCGCATGATCGCCCCGGGCTTGTCCTCGGCCACGAAGCGGTTGTGCATGGCCGCGGCGACGAGGTCGATGCCGACCGGGATGAGCGGATCGAAGACGTAGTTGAACGGGTCGCGGAAGGGCGGGGCGAAGAGGACCGTCCCGGCCGGGCCCTCCTGGTGGTGGTTGTAGAGGATCTGCGGATGCCACTCGCGGTAGAGGACGCGATCCGAAGCCTCGGTCTCGGGCTGGGTGGCCATGTAGGAATCGCGGTTGTTGTCGTGCCCGATGTACTTCTGGTAGAGGACCGGTACGCCGTTCATCGAGCGCTGGGCCGGGTCCCGCCGCCGCATGTACCAGTTGGCGACGAGCTCCAGGCCGTCGGGGTTGATCGGCACGGCCAGCAGGATGACCTCGTCGAGGAGGCGGCGGGTCTCGGCGTCGTCGCGGCTGGTCATCTGCCAGACGAGCTCGATGAGCTGCTGCGAGCCCAGGATCTCGGTCGCGTGGAGCCCGCCGTCGATCCAGACGACGGCCTTGCCTTCCGCGGCCAGCCGGCGGGCGCCGGCGTCGTCGAGCCCCTTGGCCAGGGCCAGGCGCCGCGAGATGTCCTTGTAGCGGCCGAGCCTGGCTTGGTTCTTCGGCGAGGTGACGACGGCCATGACCATGGGACGCCCCTCGGCCGTCCGGCCGATGTCGACGAGCGTCATGCGGTCCGATTCGGCGTCGAGCTTCTTCCAATAGGCCAGGAGTTGGGTGTAATTGACCAGCTGGTAGTCGTCGCCGATATGGAAGCCGAACTGTTCCTTGGGGCTGGTGACCCTGGCCTGAGCGCCGGCGGCGGCCAGGCCGAGGACGAGGGCGGAGAGGGCGGCCAGGGCGACCGCGCGGTGCCGGATGAGGGGACTCATGATGCCTGATCTCCTTCCATGGGCCGAGAAACGACTTATACCCGCATCGGTCCCGGATTTCAAGAGAACCTTGTGCCGGGGCGCCGGCTCCTGTTAGAATGTGGACAATTTGAATCCCCGGGAGGTATTCCGCATGCCATCGAAGCGTCTTGTCAAGTCTCTCGTCGTGTTCGCGCTCGCCGGTTTCTTCGTTTCTTCCGTCGGCTGGGCTCAGACCCGCCGGCACGACGTGTCGGTGTCCTACGGTCTCGTCACCATGGACCAGGTCACGGACGTCCTCGAAAGCGTCCTGACCGTCGTCATCACCCTCGGCACGTTCAGCAAGCAGAACACGGAATTCTCCGGCGCCCCGTTCTTCACCTATCATTATTCCCCGAACGGACGGTTCGGGCTGGGATTCGCCGTCGGCGGCTACACGTCGAAGGGCGATCTCGACTATTCGGACTCGGCGGTCGGGACGTTCAAGGAAACGAGCTACGTCGGCGCTTTCGAGCTCGATTACCGCTGGATCATGACCTCGAGCTTCCAGCTGTATTCGGGCCTCGGCCTCGGCGTCCGCGTCCGGAAGGGCACCTACGTCGTCGAGGGGGAGGAGACCGAGAGCACGTCCAAGGCGCTGCCGACCTATCACCTCAACCTGATCGGCTTCAGGTTCGGAAAGAAGATCGGCCTCTTCGGCGAGTTCGGCGCCGGCTACAAGGGCGTCTTCAACGTCGGCCTGAACGCCCAGTTCTGACGGACGTCGACGGAAGCGGCCGCGCCCGTCCCGTCCGGACGTTTCTCAGCTCTTCGCTTTGACCTCGCCCCGGACGACCCGGAAACCCGTATAGGCCGCCGACGCCCGGCCGACGCGCGCCTTGGAGTCGGCCGCGCGGTCGGCGCTGCCGCCCACCGCCTTGCCGCCTCCGTCCTTGGCCACCGCCCACTCGGCGACGGTCCCGCCGAGGTCGAAGATCAGGGCCTCGTCGTCCCTGCCCGCGCCGTTGAAGCTGCCCGCCTCCTTGAGAAGCGGAGCCTCGCCGCCGAGCTCCCCGGCCTTGGCCGCCAGCCGCCGGGCGTCGTCCGGATTGGGAGCGTATCCCGCCCAATAGTCGAGGGTGTTCTCGCCGCTCAGGCCTTCACAGAGCGGGGCGATCTCGTCCTCGTTCGGCAGGCGCCAAGGCTGGCCCGTCGTCTTCGACAGCCACTCGACATAGGCCCTGGCCTTCTCGAAGGAAATCCCGCCGGCCGGGTAATTGTCCGTGCCCGGGGCCGCGGCGCAGGAAGAATCGAAGGCCGCGTACTGGGCCCGCGTCACCTCGAAGCGGCCGATCTCGATCGCCCCTCGTTTCACGACCTCGGGCAGGAGGACGCCGGCCGCTTTCCCGGCGACGCCGAGCCTGGCCCCGACCCGGGCGACGTCCTTCCGCCGCAGGGCCTGGCCGAGCGGCGAGTCCTTGCGGAAGGCCTCGTTCTCCGCCGAGGGCGTTTTGAAGAAATGGAGGTCGAACCAGGCCGACTCCTCGGCCAGCTTTCTCGCCTGGTGGGCATATTCCTGGAGGCTGTGCGGCTCGCCGGGGAAAAGGCAGAACTTCACCGGCACGCGGCCGAGATGGTAGAGGGCGCGGTAGTGGGTCCAGCCCTGGCTCGTCGGCACGTTGCGGTCCTCGGTGCCGAAGAAGATGATCGTCGGCGCCTTGACCTTGTCCAGCTGGAAGAGGGGGGAAATCCTGAGGTAGAGCTGAGGATCCTCGAGCGGCGACTTGCCCAGATAGTAGGAATCGAACGATTCGCCGAAATCGACGTTGGCCCAGTCGCTGATGAACTCGACGTCGCCCGCCCCGGCGGCCACGACCTTGTAGCGGTCCGGATCGGCGACGCTGACCGCGATCGACAGGATCGAGCCGTTCGACCAGCCGAAGGTGCCGATCTTGGCCGGATCGACCAGCCCCTGGCCGATCAGGAAATCGACGCCCTTCTGAATGTCCTCGACGGGATAGTCGTGATAGTGGCCGCAGCAGATGGACTCGACGAACTTGAGCCCGTAGTTCGTGCTGCCGTGATAGTTCGGCTTGAGGATGAAGGCCCCCTTCTGGCAGATGAGCTGGTGGGCATAGGCCCAGCCTTCGTCCCATGCGTCCATGTCCGCCCCGGCCGGGCCGCCGTGCGGCGCGGTGAAGAGCGGGTATTTCTCCCCCGGCTTGTAGTCTTTCGGGTAATAGAGCAGGCCCTCGATATCCTCGCCGAGGGCGCCCTTCCAGCGGACGATCCCGGTCCGGGCGATCGGTTTGTCCTTGAAACCGGGGTTGAGATCGGTCAGCTTGACGGGATTGGCCAGCTTGCCGCCGTCGAGCGCCGCCCGGTACCACTGGGGAGGAGTCGAGGCCGTCGAGTGCTCATAGACGAGAGTCTTGCCGTCGTCTCCGACGGCGAAACTGAAAATGTTCGCGGCGTGGAGGCCCTCGATCGGCGTCCGCTTCCAGGCGAGCCCCGTCTTGACGTAGCGCGCCGGCGCCAGCCTGGCGCCGGCCGCGAGCAGGGCGACGAAACCGCCGGGCACGGGCTCGAAGCCGCCGCCGAGACCGTTCTCCCAGCCGAGATCGACCTTGACGGTTTTCCCGGAGGCCAGGTCGTGGAAATGGAGCAAGGTGATCGAGGCCGTGAAGAACCTGGGGTCGGAGGAATAGGGCGCCAGGAGATAGAAGCCGCCGCCGTCTCGGGCGGCCTCGACCTCGGACGGAGCGATCCTCTGCCCGGCCAGGATCTCCCGGCGCTCGCCCTTGACCAGGTCGCAGACATACGTCTTCGGCAGGATCTTTTGGTCCCACTCGAAGCTCAGGTATTGGGCGTTGACGGTCAGAGCCGTCTTCCCGTCCGGCGTCACGGCCCAGGCCTCGATGAAGTCGGCGTTGTCCGTGAGCCGGCTGATCTTCCTGTCCTTGACGGCCAGCTTGAAGAGCCGGACCGGGGGCTCGTGGGCGATGTCGTCCACGACCCGGGTCGTGTCCTTATTCTTTTTCAGCTCCTGCTCGTAGAGCGCCGGATCTTCCTGGGCGCTGAAGACGATCGTGTCGTCGTCGATCCATTCGTAGGACTGCACGCCGCGGGCCGTCTCCGTCACGGGGTACGGCTCGCCGCCGAGGGCGCTGATCAGCCAGAGCTGTGAGCGCGAGGCGTCGGGGTTCGGCTTGGGCAGGGGCCGGCCGCTCAGGAACGAGATCCACTCCCCGTTCGGCGACCACTTCGGCCGGCCGTGCGTCTCCGTGCCGCGCGTCAGCGGAATCTCCTTTTTCGTCTCGAGGTTCGTCAGGAAAATATTCGAGACGCGGCCGTTCTTCTCCTTGTCCATCCGGGCCCTGACCCAGACGGCCCGCTTCCCGTCGGGCGAGATCGCCCATTGGCTCGAGGCTTCCGCCAGGAGGATGTCGTCGGCCGTCCAGGGCGTGATTTTCGCCGGGGCGGGCTTCGGCGCGTCCTCGGCGGCGACGGCGGAGCCGCGGATAAAAAGGCACGCCGTGATCAGGCACAAAACCGCGATGATTCTTGCTTTCATGAGACACCTCGAGTGACGGACGTTCGGAGATTCCAGGGGCGGGTTCGCTCCGCCATGGGAATAGGATTCTTCACTTTTTCCCGGCCCCCTGTCAAGCCGGCGTTTTAAGGAATGCGGGGCCTGTCTCGGTGCGTCCCTTTCCGTCCTCACGTCGCTCCGAGATACCCGCCTTGTGATATGGGCTTCATAGCACGCTTTGCTTTATCCAGGCGTCCGATGATTTCGTCGGGCGTTGCCCAGTTCATCCCGGGCATCCCTTCGTTTTCCAGCGCCAGAGCGCCATTAATCTCTGCAGCTGATCATAAACTCGTTTCGGATATTTCCTAAAAGCGCCGCTCCGAGTTGCTCCGCGACGCTTTTATTGGTCGCTCCGAAGACTCCGCTCCCAGCCGGCGGGAAGGGACTGGCACCGTGCCACCCACATTTTTTAAAACGTGATCAAACAGTCCCAAGCTCCTAGTGGGCGTAGGAGACTGCGAAGGCCGGCGAGCCGTGATCCAGGCCGACGGTGGGCGTCAGGTGATGGCGCTTGCGGTGATTGCGGACGACGAGGCGGCCGATGACATGGCCGAGGACGCCGCCGACCACGACATCGGAGAGCCAGTGCTTGTTCTCGGTCAGGCGCGACAGGCCGACGCCGGCGGCCAGCGTGTAGGAGACGATCGGCACCCAGACGGTATCGCGGTACTGCAAGGCCACGACGGTGGCCAGGCTGAAGGCGGTGACGGTGTGCCCCGAGGGAAAGGAATCGTAATGGCTCATCCCGCCCTTCTCGAACCGCCTGAAGAATCCGGCCGGGCCGGACCAGTGGTCGACGCCGTCGGCATATTCCGGCCGCTGTCTTCCGGCCAGGCCTTTCATGGCGAAGGTCAGGAGCGAGCCCTGGAGCATGGCGCTCGCGGCCAGGACGGCCGTCTCCGTCGCTTTCCGGTCCTTGGCGATCAGGCCGAAGCAGAGGAAGGCGCCGGCGGTCCCCCAGGCGCCGAAGCCGCCCAGCTCGGTGATGACCGGGCTCAGGCCGCGGACCCAGGCGTGATTGTCGTGGCAGGTCCGGAAGCCGCGATAAATCGCCTCGTCGTTGCCGATGAGAAATCCGGCGACGGCCGCCAGGCCCGCGATCGGCAGGATGTCGCGCGTCCGGATATGGGCGGGATAGCTCCAGATCTGCCCCGCGTCCTTCAGGAAATCGCGGGCCAGGCAAAGGGGACCGTCGCCCCCGGGGGGGACGGTCTCTCCGGAGAGCGTCGGCGCCGCAATGATCAGGACCAGGAGGACCGCGGCGCAGGCTCTGTATCTTCTCATGTCGGCGACGGGAAAAACTCCCGGGACGGGGACCGGGGGCTCTCCAGCCGGAAGCTTATCAGAAAACCCCAACCCTGTGAACCGGCCGGACGGCAAGTCGCGGACTCTCTGTAACCCTCAACCTCCTGTTCGGTTACATATTGCGTGAGTCAATGCGCCGGATTGCCCTCCGACGCCGGGATACGTTATAATGGTTCGAGCCAGGGGACACACGAACATGGGCAAAAAATTCATTTCGCCGTTGCTCATTCTTTCCGTCCTCTCAATCGGGATCGCCGCGAGAGTTCTTTTCTCCGGACAGGAAAGAGGCCGGGGCCAGGAAGAACCGGACAGGCCGAAATTCTACGCCAAGCGGATCCTCTTCGAGCAGAACGTGAAAAACGCCGACGACGCCCTGGGGGAGCCCGACGGCCGCGCAGCCGAGATCGGCCCCGGCGGGCACCTGATCGTCCTTATGGAGGAGCGGATCTATCCTTCCCTGAACTACGACGACGGCTATGTCGTCCTTCTCGAGGATTCCCGCTTCAACGTCGAGGGCTGGTTCCCCATGACCGGCACGCAAAAGCCCTCCCAATTCGCCTGGATAGCCATGGTCAGGGGCCAGTCGCCCCGGGGCTTCCGCCTGGCCTTCATGGACCCGATCGAGGGAAGCGCGGGCGTGAACATGATCCGCATCTCCAATGACGACACCAAGGCGATCCTCATGGACGCCATCGTCGGCTACGTCCGGCAGGAGCGCGACGACGGGGATGAACATGAAAATCTTGCCGCCCAAGGCCCTCTTGTGGTAGAATAGACTTTGGATATCGGACAGGAAATAGCAGGTACGGACGGTTTTCCCCACCCGCGAATCATCCTCTCAAATCAAAAACATCCTCTCTATTTACAAGGGAATGGATAAAGGACAGACATGCGTTTTACGGAACTCGAACTTGATCCCCGGCTCCAGCGGAGCATCGCCGACCGGGGCTACACCGAATTGACGGACGTCCAGGAGCAGACCCTGGCTCGAACCCTGCAGGGCCAGGACGTGGCCGTCCAGTCCCAGACAGGCACGGGCAAGACCGCGGCCTTTCTCATCACCATCTTCGAGCGGATGCTCAAGGCCGATCCGCAAGCCAGGAAGAAGGCCCTGATCATCTGCCCCACCCGGGAGCTGGCCGTCCAGATCGAGGGCGAGGCCAAGCTGCTCAACAGCCAGCTCGACTTCTCCATCGGCTGCTTCTACGGCGGCGTCGGCTACGCCGTCCAGCTGGCGGCGCTGAAGAACGGCGTGGACGTCATCATCGGCACGCCGGGACGCCTCCTCGACCTCAGCGACAACGACCGCCTGATCCTGAGGGACGTCGGCTACCTCGTCATCGACGAGGCCGACCGGTTGTTCGACATGGGCTTCCTGCCGGACCTGAAGAAGATCATCAAGAAGATTCCCGACCGCGGCCGCCGACAGGGCATGCTCTTCAGCGCCACGCTGAACCGCATCTCCCGGCTGATCGCCGCCGAGTATCTCCGCGACCCCGTCTCGATCGAGGTCACGCCCGAGCAGTTGACGGTGGACACCATCACCCAGGAGCTCTACCACATCAAGAGCCACATCAAGCTGAATCTCCTGCTGGGCCTGCTGCGGCGGGACGCGCCGCGCAACGTCCTGATTTTCGCCAACATGCGGCACCACGCCTTCCGCCTGGCCAAGGAGCTCGAAGCCAACGGCTACCGTTCCTTCCACCTGACCGGAGACCTGCCGCAGAACGACCGGCTCCGGGTCATGCAGAATTTCCAGGCCGGCAAATTCCCGATCCTCGTCGCCACCGACGTCGCCGCCCGCGGCCTCCACATCGACGACCTGGCGATGGTCATCAACTACGACATCCCCCAGGATTTCGAGAACTATGTCCACCGCATCGGCCGAACGGCCCGGGCGGGCAAGGGCGGCAAGGCCATCACCCTGGCCAGCGAGGGCACGAACGAGCATCTCGAGGCCATCGAGCGCTTCATCGGCATGAAGATCCCCGAAATCCCGGTCACCGACAATCTGTTCGCCCGCGACATGAGCCTGGAGAATATGCCCAAGCAAGGCTGGGGCAGGGGGCCGCGTCCCGCCGGCGGAGGATCGCGTCGCGGCTCGAAATCCGGCGCTGGGGGCGGCAGCGGCGCCGGACGCGGCGGACATGACCGGAGCCGCGGCCATGGACACGGCCGCTCGGCCGCGCGCCACTGACGCCCGGTCAGGCCCGACTCAATTCCCTTTCGCTCCCGGTTTTCCCCGCTCGTCGCGCGAAATCTCGAACACATCGGCCAAGGGGCTGTAGCCGGCCTCGAGTTTTTCGCGCCAGGGCCGGAGGGAGCTTTCGATCGTCTCCGGCACGCCGTCCTGCCACGGAAGGCGCGAGCGGTCGGCCTCCATCGCCTTGATCTCGGCCGCGAGCGCCTCACGCCACTTGTCCGGAGCCGCCCCA
>Ga0153915_10003340_pt1 | contig 14727 bp, 14 predicted proteins | sample Opewatmetagenome_2_FD_107003 | JGI IMG/M metagenome (GOLD analysis project Ga0153915, IMG submission 107003) | Freshwater wetland microbial communities from Ohio, USA - Open water 3 Core 3 Depth 3 metaG | ecosystem: Environmental > Aquatic > Freshwater > Wetlands | place: USA: Ohio, Lake Erie...
ACCGCCCAGGTCGAGCACATCCGCGACGCCACCAAGCGCCTGACCTCGATGGTCGACCACCTGATTGCGGACGCGATGGCGGACGCCTTCGACATCTCGATCCGCCGCGAGCCGGTCGATGTCGCGGGCCTCATCAACGAAGTCGCGGACGCCAACCAGCCTCTGGCCGCGAACAAGCAGCAGGCCATCACGGTGTCGGCGCCGCCGAATTTCGTCACCATGTGCGATGCCGACCGGATGCGGGAGGCGATCGACAATCTCATCAGCAACGCCATCAAATACAGTCCGATCGGCGGCAAGATCGCGGTGGTGGTGACGCACGAGGGCAGCAACACCATCATCCGCGTCGCCGACCAGGGCGCCGGTCTCTCGCCCGAAGATCTCGGACGATTGTTCGGCCGCTTCCAGCGGCTTTCCGCCAAACCCACCGCCGGCGAAAGCTCGACCGGGCTGGGCCTGTCGATCGTCAAGCGCATTATCGACATGCATGGCGGCCAGGTGACCGCCGACAGCCCCGGGCCCGGACAGGGCTCGACCTTCACCGTGATCCTGCCTGCAACAGAGATGTCATGACCCAGAGCCAGCACATTGTCATTGTCGACGACGAGGCGCCGGCCCGCGAAATGGTCGGTGATTATCTCAAGATGCACGGTTTCACCGTGACGCTGTGCGACGGCGGCAGGAGCCTGCGCGGCGCCATCGAAACCAGCGTGCCCGACCTCGTGGTGCTCGACCTGAACATGCCGGAGGAGGACGGGCTTTCCATCATCCGCGACCTGAAAAGCCGCGTCAACGTTCCGGTGATCATGCTGACGGCGACCGCGAGCCCGATCGACCGCGTGGTGGGTCTCGAACTCGGCGCCGACGACTACATCGCCAAACCCTGCGAATTGCGGGAACTGATGGCACGGATCCGCTCGGTGCTGCGGCGGAGCGCGCCGGCCAGAGCCGCTGCAGCAGCGCCGGAAGCGGCCAACGCAAAAGCGGCCAAGAACCAGCTGGTGCGGTTCGGCACCAAATGGCTTGATCTGGAGGCGCAGGCGCTGCGCGACGACGAAGGCAACGAGCATCCGCTGACCGCGTCCGAATTCAGCCTGCTCAAGGTGTTCGCGGCCAATCCGAAGCGGGTGCTGTCGCGCGAGCGCCTGCTGGAGCTCGCCAACGCCCGCGACGCCGAGGCCTTCGACCGCGCCGTCGACCTCAGGATCATGCGGATCCGGCGCAAGATCGAGATCGATCCGACCAAGCCCGCGGTCATCCGCACCATAAGGGGCGGCGGCTATTTGTTCTCGCCCGCCGGCGACAAGGCGTAAGTGGCGGATCGCTATCCGCTACGGCCCGGTCTGCCACGAACAGTCGGCTCCAGCCCCGGTATTCTGCTTGATCGCGCCGAGATCGAGCGTGCAGCTCAGTTTCGAGACGCTTTCGATCATCGAGCCGGCCGCCCCTTCCGCGGTGACGCCCGCCGAAGCGAGCGTTGCGTAGAGTTCATTGGCCGCGCGGCCCTTCAGGGAAGGCTTGCCCGTTTTGAATGTGATCTCGCAGCTGCGTTCGGCGATGGCGACGTTGCTGATCCTGCACATCACGGTATCGGCGCTGACCGACAACTTCTTTTTGGGATAGCTGATCCTGCTGTTGCCGTTGAACAGGGCGGCAATGACCTTCCTTTCGCCGGGGTTCAGGAGCGGCGAATACGGAGCCAGCACGCCGGCCACCGCCAGCGCCGTCGGCCCCGTCACGGTCGCCGGCGCCGCCGATACAGCCGATTGGCCGAAGGCTGCGAGCAGAAGGGCTGCGGTCGCTATTCGCAAGACTGAATTCTTCATGACAATGCTTCCCCGATCGAGACCATAAATTCCAAGGCATGTTATACAGCCCGCAAGATAGCATTGCGACATGCCGTGCCGCGGGGGTTTTGTGGGTTGGTTGCCAAGAAATCGGGCTCTGGTCTTCGGATCATTGCTGGGCTCGCTGCTGTGGTCGGCCGCCATTGAATGGCCGCAAGCCAGCGCCGAAACCCTCCGCAAGAGCGGATACGCCTTGAGCGAATTGCAGTGCGGGCAGCCGCCGAACGCCTATCCGAAACTTCGGATCGGAATGCGTGACGGCTATTGCGCCGGACTGGTCGCCAGCGAGGAAGACGGCCTGATCTTTCCGAGATCGATCGTGCAGATCCCGGGGCACCGTCAGTTCGTGGTCGCGGACATGGGCAGCTGGAATCCGGGCAAGGGACGGCTCCTGCTGCTTGATCCCGACGCCCCGGAAGGCAAACGAATTTCCGAACTGATCGGCAAACTGGACTTTCCGTTCGGCCTGCAAACAGGGCCCGACGGCAGGATCTACGCCTCTACGTCAGAGACCATCTTCCGGTTCGACCCGCTGGCGCCGAATCCGAAAGGCACCGTCGAGACGATCATCCAGAAACTGCCGGGCCGAAAAGTCACGCTTTCGGACGGAAGCCTGGTCGAAGAGAGCGTTCATCCGCTCAAGGCATTCGTGTTCGACAAGACCGGGCGCATCTTTGTCAATATCGGCGCTCCCACCGACAGCTGCCTCAAGCCGGTCTCGAAGCCGTGCGCCGCGGGGGAAGGACCCGCGCCGTTCGCCGCCATCTGGGTATTCACCCCGCCGCCGGGCGGAATCTTTCCCGCGCTGGGGCCAGCCGACCCCAGTCCCGGCCGCGAAATCTATGCCCGCGGATTGCGCAACTCGATGGCGCTGGCGGTGCATCCGGAGTTTCCGGCCGAAGGCTTTGCGTTCCTGCAAGGCGAGAACGGCCGCGACCTGCTGGATCCGCTGGAGCCGAACGAGGAACTCAACGCGATCGAACGGGGAAAGCATTACGGCTGGCCGTATTGCTATGATCTCTCGACCCCGAGCCCGGAATTCAAATCGTTTCTGCTCACCGATCCGCGTTACCGGAATTTCTGCGTCAACGCGGCGCTCTATCGCCAGCCGCTTTCGCTGCTGCCTCCGCACGCGGCGCCGCTTGCGATGTTCTATTACGGCGGCAGCAAATTCGCGGAACTGCAAGGCAAGCTTGTGGTCGGACTCCATGGGTACCGGCCGACAGGCAGCCGCATCGTCTTCTACGACGTCGATTCCTCCGGCTTTCCAAAAATCAGTCCGCCGCCGGTCCGCTACCACGTCAGCTGTGCGGCCGATCCGAGCCGGGCTTTCCAGACCGAGCAGAAATCCGAAGTCGCTGCGGCGCCGTTTACCGAACTCGTCACCGAATGGCACAAGGTCAACGGCATCCGGCCGCAGGGCGCACCGGTCGGTATGACGGTGGCCTCGGACGGCGCGATCTGGCTGGTTGAAGATCACAACAAGACCATCCTCCGCATCGACACCGCGGCTTCCCAGGCGCCCGACCCGCTGCCATGTGACGTCAGATCGCAACAGGCGATCGACGAACTCGTCAGGCTTGTCCAGAGCGATCCATCGCAGAGCCAGCGGCTTACGACGATCCGCGCCGGGCTGATCGAAAAGCACTGTCAAAGTTGCCATTCGGGCTTCGGATTGAAACCTGAGCTCGCCGCGAAAGAGAGAGACGAAACCGTGCTGCGTTTCCTGCTCTCCCAGGACGGGTGGCTGTTTCCCGGCGACTCAAAATCCGGCCGGCTGCATACGCGCCTCAATGGCGTCGGCGCCGAACGGATCATGCCGCCCGACCCGCCCGACGGCCGGGACCTGATGGCGCACGAGGCGGGATACAAGCAGTTGCTCGCCGCAGTCGACCTCTTCGTGGACAGGATGGTTCCGGGACAACGGATGCGCATCCGGCCCGGCCGGATCGACCGCGAATTCCGCGATCGCGCGGGACACGAATGCGGCGCAATTCCCAGCAACATGGTCGTGGTCGTCGTCGACAGACACCCGCAGGAAAAGCCGAGTTTCAGCCGCATCTATCGTCCGGCCGACCTCTATTTGAATGGCAAGTGCACGGATGCGAACGGCTATTATATCGAGCAGAACAATCTCGTTCCTTTGTGAGCTTGCCGTCGCGAGTTTCGTCGCGTCCTCCGCGATCGCGCAGCAAGCGCCCTTTCAAAGCAAACAAATCACGCCCGCGGGCGAATACACGTTCGGCATCGAAGGGCCGGCCGTCGACGAAAAGGGGAATTTGTACGTCGTCAATTTCGGCAAGCCCGGCACGATCGGAAAACTGGCCAATGGGGCCTCGCAATCGGAGCTGTTCGCGGTGCTGCCGGAGGGCAGCATCGGCAATGCCGTACGCTTCGACCGGGAGGGGCGCATGTTCGTCGCCGATTACAAGAGGCATAATATCTTTCTGGTCAGTCCGGACGGAAAGAACGTCGAAACCTATTTCCATTCCGACGACTTCAATCAGCCCAACGATTTGACCATCGCGACCGATGGCACGATCTACGCGAGCGACCCGCATTGGAAACGCCGCGACGGGCAAATCTGGCGGATCGCGAAATCGGCCGACGGCAGTGTCGTCGGCGAAAAGATGACCGCCGGGCGGAAAATGAGCACGACCAACGGCATCGATCTCAGTCCCGACGGGAAGACTCTCTATGTGGGGGAGTCCGATACGCGGGAGATCTGGTCGTACCGGATCGACGGCACCCGCCTGCTCTCGCCGAGGCTCGTGAAGCGGTTCGGCGATTTCGACATCGACGGCCTGCGCACCGACACCGCCGGCAATCTCTATGTCGCGCGGATATTGAAAGGCACCATCGCCGTGCTGAGCCCCGCGGGCAAACTGAAGCGGGAGATCGGGCTCAACGCCAGGGAGCCGACCAACCTTGCCTTCGGCGGCAGTGACGGAAAGACCGTCTTTGTGACGCAGCGGCAGGGCGGGTTTATCGAGTCGTTTCGTGCCGACCGTCCGGGCCGCGAGTACTGTCTTTGGGCCTGCCCAGCACCCAAATAGACCGGGCCGACCGGGCCAGGAGCGCCAAAACGCCCGAATCGAGCGGCAGTTCCCGCCCGGAAGCCACTTCCGGCAGGTTTGAGGGCCGGATCGAGCCGGATCGCCCAAAAACCCATCTCATTCAAATTGTTGGCTTTTCATGCCGGATTGTTTCGTCGCAGGCTTCGCGACGAAACAATTCTCCTGCGCACGAAACCATTTTCCACTTGGCGTGCAGAAGTCCGGAAACGTTGGCTCATTAACAATCTTCCCAACGAAGCGCCGCAACGCAGCGGTCATTGGGAGCCTGTCATGCAGAACGTCATCGCCATCAACGCCGCAGCCCGCCAAGGCATCATTGCTGCCCAAGCGACCTCGGATGAAATGCTGCTGGAGAGCATTGCCGATGGCGGCCGGACCGCGATGCACATCCTTTATTCGCGTCACAATGTCCGGGTTTATCGCTTCGTCCTTCGCATCGTGCGCGACGCCACCATGGCGGAGGACCTCACCAGCCAGGTCTTCCTGGACGTGTGGCGCACCGCCAAGCAGTTCGAGGGCCGTTCCCAGGTTTCCACCTGGCTGTTGTCGATCGCCCGCTTCAAGGCGCTGACCGCGCTGCGTCAGCGGCGGCACGAGGACATCGATCAGGAAGACGTGCTCGAGATCGCCGACGAGGCCGACACGCCGGAAGCCTCGCTCGATCGCAGCAACACCAGCGCCATCCTGCGCGCCTGCGTCGCCAAACTGTCGCCGGCGCATCGCGAGATCATCAACCTCGTCTACTACCATGAGAAGTCGGTGGAGGAGGTCGGCGCGATCATCGGGATTCCGCAGAGCACGGTGAAGACCCGGATGTTCTATGCCCGCAAGCAGCTCGCCGATCTGCTCAAGGGCGCCGGCATCGACACCCTGGCGGCGTGAGGTGAATCACAACGAATTTAGCGGGTTGCGCTTTTCTTGGCGGTAAATGCCAGCAGCGAAGCGCAGCCCGTGAAACAAATGAAACAATCGACGACATCAGGCGGAAAAACTCATCCTTTAAACCCACCATCACCAACGCCGAACCCACCAACGCCGGAGAGGAGTGAGAGAAATGACAAGACCGTCCTTCCGCTTCTTCATCATTCCGCTCGGCGCGATCTGCACCTTGGCCTCGCTGTCCGCCCAAAACACCGCCCCGCGCGCCCAGCGCAACCAGGGTTCGATACTGGTGCGCCAGCCGGTGGTCGATTGCAGCAGCGAGAATCCCGGCGAGGTCTGCGTGATCCGCTGATCCGGGTTTTCCAGGCGGCCATTTTTTCTTACCGATCGATCTTCTATCCTCCCAAGTAACCTCCAACGACCCGGACGGGATGCCCCCCTCCGGGTCGCTCTGCGTTTGGGGGGCTTCGTGAGCGCGGAGACGTCTCACGAACACGTGACGCGGACGGAGTAACGCCGCGCCCCGGCACCTCGAAGGACCATTGACGCCCGCACCTGGCCGCAAGGCCCACAATTCAACGGATCCTAATCGATGCTCAATCTCGTTCTTGCCCTGCTCGCCGGCATCGTCACCGTCGCGGCGCCCTGCACGCTGCCGATGCTGCCCATTCTGCTCGGCACCTCGGTCGGCCAGACTGGCAAACTGCGCCCGGCGATGATCGCGCTTGGTTTTGTCATCTCGTTTTCCGCGGCTGCCCTGCTGCTGAACGCGATCGCCGACATTTTCGATTTCGACCCCAACAGCCTGCGCACCGGCGCGGCGATCCTGCTGCTCGGCTTTGGGCTGCTGATGGTCTGGCCGGCGCCGTTCGAATGGCTGTCGGCCCGGCTCAATGGCTTGGCGAGCGCCGCCGGCCATGCCGCGTCGCGCCCGGGCAATATCGGCGGTTTTGTCCTGGGCAGCACCCTCGGCCTGGTCTGGACGCCCTGCGCGGGCCCCGTGCTCGGGTCGATCCTGACCGTGGTCGCGACGTCCAAGGACACTGCATGGGCGAGCGCGCTGCTGGTGGTCTACGCGATTGGCGCGGCGATCCCGATGCTGGCGATTGCCTATGGCGGCCAGGCGGTCACCACCCGCGTCCGCAGCATCGCGCGGATTTCCCCAAAACTGCAGCAGGGATTCGGCGTCGTCGTGATCGCCTTCGCGCTTCTCTCCTACTTCCAATACGACACGCTGATCGTGGCGTGGCTGACAACATTTTATCCGCAAGGCCAGATCGGCCTGTAATCCTCAACCTAGGGAGACGTCCATGACGCTACGATCGCTCGCCACTTCCGCCTCTGTGCTTGCCCTTTGCCTGATCGGCGCAGCCGGTCCCGGCATCAGCGGCGAGGCCGCGCACGACCAGACCGCGCCAATCGCGGTCGCCGCGCTGCAGAGCACCGCGCCAAACTTTGCCGGCATCAGCAACTGGTTCAATTCGGCGCCGCTCAATATCGCCGATCTGCGCGGCAAGGTGGTGCTGGTGGATTTCTGGACCTATGGCTGCGTCAACTGCGTCAACACGCTGCCCCACGTCACCGAGCTCTATGCGAAATACAAGGACCGCGGCCTGGTCGTGGTCGGCGTCCACACCCCGGAGTTCCCGTTCGAGAAATCGGCGTCGAACGTGCAGGCCGCGCTGAAACGGCACGGCATCACCTATCCGGTCGCGCAGGACAACGGTTCCCAGACCTGGAACGCCTATCGCAACCAGTATTGGCCGGCGCAATACATCGTCGATCAGAGCGGAAAAATCGTGTTCCAGCACGACGGCGAAGGCCAGTACGAGCAGATCGACCGCACCATCGCGCGCCTGCTCAACGCGCCCAGTTGAGCAGTTCCGCAAACCGCGCGGTACCATTGTCATATCTCGCGTGGTAAAATCCGCCTTCACGACGACGGAAAGCGGTCATGTTCGAGGGCTGGGACGCCATAACTTTGGCCCGGGCGCAGTTCGCCTTTACGATGTCGTTTCACATCGTGTTTCCCGCTTTTTCGATCGGACTTGCCAGCTATCTCGCGGTGCTGGAAGCGCTGTGGCTGTGGACCGGGCGCGAGGTCTTCATCAACCTGTTCAATTACTGGCTGAAGATCTTCGCGGTCGCGTTCGGCATGGGCGTGGTGTCGGGCATCGTGATGTCTTACCAGTTCGGCACCAATTGGGCTGTTTTCTCGGACAAGGCCGGCCCTGTGGTCGGCCCGCTGATGGCCTATGAAGTGCTGACCGCGTTCTTCCTCGAAGCGGGCTTCCTCGGCGTGATGCTGTTCGGCCTGGAGCGGGTCGGCCATCGGCTGCATTTCCTCGCCACTTTGATGGTGGCGATCGGCACGCTGATCTCGGCGTTCTGGATTCTCTCCGCCAATTCCTGGATGCAGACACCTGCCGGCTACGCCGTCAACGCCGAAGGGCAGTTCGTCCCCGTCGACTGGCTCAAGGTGATCTTCAACCCGTCGTTTCCTTACCGGCTGGTGCATATGGTGCTGGCGGCCTATCTCACCACTGCGCTCGTGGTCGGCGCGGTCGGCGCGTTTCACCTGTTGCGCGACCAGCATCTGCCGGGGCCGCGGGTGATGTTTTCGATGGCGATGTGGATGGCCACGCTGGTGGCGCCGATCCAGATCGTCGCCGGCGATCAGCATGGCCTCAACACGCTCGCGCATCAGCCCGCCAAGGTGATGGCGATGGAGGGCCACTACCAGAGCCACAAGGATGGTGCGCCGCTGGTGCTGTTCGGCCTGCCCGATCAGGCCGTGGGCAAGGTCAGATACTCAATCGAAATCCCGAAACTGTCGTCGCTGGTCTTGAAGCACTCGCTCGATGCGCCGCTGGCCGGCCTCGACACCGTGCCGCGCGAAAACTGGCCGCCGGTACCGATCATATTCTGGACGTTCCGCACTATGGTCGGGCTCGGATTTCTGATTCTGGGGCTCGGCCTGTTCAGCCTGTGGGCGCGCTGGCGCGGCACGCTGTACCAATCCCGGCTATTGCAGCGTTTCGCGCTGGCGATGGGCCCAGCGGGTTTTGCAGCAGTGCTCGCGGGCTGGTTTACGACCGAAGTCGGCCGCCAGCCCTTTCTGGTCTATGGCGTGCTCCGCACCGCCGAGTCCGCTTCCCCACTCGCCGCGCCTGCGGTGGGTTCATCGCTGCTGTCCTTCGTCATCGCATATTTCATCGTCTATGCGGCAGGCCTGACCTATCTGTTCCGGCTGATGGCACAGCCGCCGTATCACGGCGAACAGGGACCGAGCGGCGACATGCCGGCCCATGCCGCCGGCATCACGCCGGCCGTGGGCGCGGCCGCGGAAGGAGCCGCCCGATGACCGGCATCGTCGACATCGCCACGATCTGGGCGTTCATCATCGCATTCGCGGTGTTTGTCTATGTGGTGATGGACGGCTTCGATCTCGGCCTCGGCCTGTTGTTTCCGTTGTTTCCCGAAAAGGCCGACCGCGACGTGATCATGAACAGCGTCGCACCGGTCTGGGACGGCAACGAAACCTGGCTGGTGCTGGGCGGCGGCGGCCTGATGGCGGCGTTTCCGCTGGCCTATGCGGTGCTGATGCCGGCGCTGTATACGCCGATGGTTGCAATGCTGATCGGCCTGATCTTCCGCGGCGTCGCTTTCGAATTTCGCTGGCGGACGAAGCAGAGCCCGCGCAATCGCTGGGACATCGCATTCGCCGGCGGATCGCTGCTGGCGGCGCTGGCGCAGGGAATTGCGCTCGGCGCGATCCTGCAGGGCGTGCGTGTCGAGGGACGGCATTATGCCGGCGGCTGGTGGGACTGGCTGACGCCGTTCAGCATCCTGACCGGCGTCGCGTTGGCGATCGGTTACGCGCTGCTGGGGGCGACCTGGCTGGTCATGAAAGCCGAGGGCGGACTGCGCGACAAGGCCTATCGCCTGAGCTGGTTTCTCCTGTTCGCGATGCTGGGCGCCATCGGCGCGGTCAGCATTGCCACGCCATTTCTCCATGTCCAATATACAGAGCGCTGGTTCTCCTGGCCCAACGTCATCCTGACCGCGCCGGTACCGATCGCTGTCGCGGCCGTCACCGCGCTGTTGCTGCGCGGCCTCGCCAACAAATGGGATTACCAGCCGTTCCTGCTGTCGCTCTTGCTGTTCGCGCTGTCCTATGCCGGGCTCGGCATCAGCATGTATCCCTATATCGTGCCGCAGAGCATCACCATCTGGCAGGCGGCTTCGCCCGAGAACAGCCAGCTCTTCATGCTTGTCGGCGTCGCCGGGCTGATCCCGCTTATTCTCGGCTATACCGCGTGGGCCTATTGGGTCTTCCGCGGCAAAGTGAGGCCGGGGAGCGGCTATCATTGATGCCGGAGGCGCAACATCGGCGACCGCTCAAGCAGCGCCTGCTGTGGTTCCTGGCCCTTTGGCTTGGCGGGGTCGGCACGGTCGCCGTCATCTCCTATGGCTTGAGGCTCTGGCTCGCGCCCAAGTGAGGCTTTTGAGACACATTCCCGGCAGTCTCTAACTGCCGTAAATTGAATGCATTCCAGCGCCGTGGCCGGATTGCTTGCCATTGCGCCATCCCTGAGATTTGATGGTTCCAGTGATTTGGCAAACGCCAACGAAAACGAGGTTTGCATGATCAAGATTCGGCACCTGATCTGGATGATGATTGCGGCGATTGGCCTGATGCTTACGGTCTCGCACAGCTATGCCCAGCAGCCCGATGTCGGCGACCAGCCCGGGCTGCTGCCCGATGATTCCGTGGAGCTCGACCCGGAATTCCGCAAACAGGTCGTGTACTACCGCACCACGGAAGCGCCGGGCACCATCATTATCTCGACGGCGGAGCGTCATCTCTATCTGGTCCAGCCCGGTGGCCGTGCGATCCGCTACGGCATCGGCGTCGGCCGCGACGGATTCCAGTGGCAGGGCCTGCTGAACATCACGCGCAAGGCGGAGTGGCCGGACTGGACACCGCCGCCGGAGATGATCGCGCGCCAGCCCTATCTGCCGCGTTTCATGGCCGGCGGGCCGGGCAATCCGCTCGGGGCGCGCGCGATGTATCTCGGCACCACCGTCTACCGCATCCACGGCACCAACCGGCCGGACACGATCGGCACCAAAGTCTCGTCAGGCTGCTTCCGGCTGGTCAACGCCGACGTCTCCGATCTCTACGATCGCGTTCCCGTCGGCACCAAGGTCATCGTGCGGCAGAAACCGGAATTGTAACCGCTGCGACTGCCCTCACCGCCGATCCATTTTTCCGATTATTGCGAAAGAAAGAAACATGCGGACATTCCGGGGCGGCCTCCTGATCGGGCTGGCGGTCGCAGTCGCGGTCGCTGCCGCCGCCATCACCTATGAACGGTATGACACGCGGACCCTGAAACGGACCCTGCGGCGCGGCGAGGTGCTGTGCGGCGTCAACAAGGGCCTGCCGGGCTTCTCGATCCCCGACGACAAGGGCAACTGGACCGGCTTCGACGTCGACTTCTGCCGCGCGGTCGCCGCCGCCATCTTCGACGATCCGACCAAGGCCAAATTCGTTCCGCTCGAAGCCAGCGAGCGTTTCAAGGAATTGCAGAACCGCAAGGTGGATATTCTCTCGCGCAACTCGACCTGGAGCATGGCGCGCGAGACCAATTACGATCTCTATTTTCCGGCGGTCGCCTATTACGACGGCGAAGGATTCATGCTGCCGCGGGCGCGCAGCATCGATTCCGCGCTGGAGCTGAACGGCAGCAAGGTGTGCGTGCAGTCGGAAACCACGACGCAGCTCAACCTCGCCGACTATTTCCGCGCCAACAACATGAAATACCAGGAGATCAAGTTCGGCAAACTGGAGGATGTCATCAAGGCCTATGATGCCGGCCAATGCGACACCTTGACCGCCGACGTTTCGCAGCTCTACGCGCTGCGGCTGAACATGACAAAGCCCGATGACCACGTCATTTTGCCCGACGTCATTTCCAAGGAACCGCTGGCGCCGGTGGTGCGGCAGCGCGACGACGACTGGATGATGATCGTGAAGTGGACCTTGTACGCGATGATCAACGCCGAAGAACTCGGCGTCACCTCGAAGAACATCGACGAGGCGGTGAAGTCGAAGAAGCCCGACGTGATGCGGCTGGTCGGCACCGAAGGCGCCTACGGCGAGGAGCTCGGCCTGACCAAGGACTGGGCGGTGCGCATCATCCGCCATGTCGGCAATTACGGCGAAGTCTATGAGCGCAATGTCGGCTCGGAATCGAAGCTGAAGATTCCGCGCGGGCTCAACCAGATCTGGAGCGCCGGCGGCATCCAGTACGCGCCGCCGATCAGGTGATGACCTTCAGGCCATCATTCCGGGGCAGCCCGCAGGGCTGAACCCGGAATCTCGAGATTCCGGGTCCGCGCTTACGCGCGCCCCGGAATGACAAAATCAATAGCTCTTCATCCTCGCCAGCTGGTCGGCGTGGAAATTGCTGTCGCCGAACAATTCCTGGCAGACCCGGGCGCGCTTCATGAAGAAGCCGATGTCGAACTGGTCGGTCATGCCCATGCCCCCATGCATCTGCACGCCTTCCTGGACCGCCAGCGTCGCAGTCGTTCCGGCGCGTGCTTTCGCAACGGCCACTGCCGCGCCGGCATTCGCAAAATCCGCATCCAGCGTCTGCAGCGCCTTCAGCACCGCGGCGCGGGTGATCTCGATGTCGATATAGAGCTCGGCGGCGCGGTGCTGCAGCGCCTGGAATTCGCCGATCAGTTTGCCGAACTGCTTGCGCTCCTTGAGATAATTGACGGTGCGGCCGAACACTTCCTCGGACAGCCCGACCATTTCGGAGGCCACCGCGCCCCGGCCGATGTTGAGCACGCCTTCCAGCAGCGCAAAACCCTGATCGAACTCGCCGAGTACACCGTCGGCGTCGACCTCGACATGATCGAACTTGATCCGCGCGGCGTTGTGGGAATCCACCATCGCGGTGCGCTCGGTCTCGATGCCTTTTGTCCTGGGATCGACCAGGAACAGCGTCAGCCCGTCGCGTTCGCCGGCTGTGCCCGCGGTGCGGGCCGCGACGATCAGCAGACCGGCGGTATGTCCGTCGACCACAAAGGCCTTGCCGCCGGAAAGTTTGAAGCCATTGCCGGAACGCACCGCCTGCATCCTCGTCATCAGCGGGCGATGCTTTGTCCCTTCGTCGATGGCGAGCGCGGCAAGCAGCGAACCGTCCGCGATCTTCGGCAGGTGCTCGGATTTCTGCGCGGCATTGCCGCCGCGCGACAGCGCGGACGCCGCCAGCACGGCGGTGCCGAGAAATGGCGACGGCATCAAGGTGCGGCCGATTTCCTCCATCACCACGCCGGCCTCGACGCAGCCGAGGCCGCTGCCGCCGAAATCCTCCGGCACCAGCAGGCCGGAAAATCCCATTTCGGCGAACGTCTTCCAGAGCTCGCGGGAAAATCCGGTGGCGTCCTTGCTGTCGCGCAGCTGCCGCAGATGCGACACCGGCGCCCTGTCGCTGATGAGACCGCGCGCGCTGTCGCGCAGCATCGACTGTTCTTCGCTAAGGACGAGTGCCATTTTGGATAATTCCGTTTAGAGGTTTTTCGAACGAAGCAATTTTGGATATCGTCGTTTCGGGGCGGCGCGAAGCGTCGAACCCGGAACCTCGAGATTCCGGGTTCGCGTCTTCGACGCGCCCCGGAATGACGGATGAGCGCTTTACGCCCCCGGCAGATCGAGGATCCGTTTGGCGACGATGCCGAGCATGACCTCGCTGGTGCCGCCCTCGATCGAGTTGGCCTTGGTGCGCAGCCAGGCGCGCGGACGAGCGCCGCCTTTCGAGCGCTCGCTTTCCCATTCCAGCGCGTCGATGCCGCCCGCCGACATCAGGATCTCGTAGCGGCGCTTGTTCAGCTCGGTACCGTAATATTTCATCGCCGAGGAAAACGCCGGATGCGCCTGCCCTGCCTTGGCCAGATCGACCGCGCGCTCGGCGGCGCAGGCCAGCGCCGCCTCGTCGATCTCGAAGGCCGCGATCTGGCCGCGCAGCATCGGATCTTCCAGCCGGCCCTGCTCGTCGGTGCCGACCGAGTCAGCGGCGACCTGACCAAGCGGCCGGCCGACGCCGCGCTCGCCCATGCCGGAGATCATCGCACGCTCGTGCTGCAGCAGATATTTTGCCACGTCCCAGCCGCGGTTGACGGTGCCGACCACATTGGCCTTCGGCACCCGAACGTTGTCGAAAAAGGTTTCGCAGAAAGGCGAATAGCCGGAGATCAGGAGGATCGGCTTGGTCGAGACGCCCTTCGAGGCCATGTCAAAGAGAATGAAACTGATGCCGTCATGCTTCTTCGCGGTCGGATCGGTGCGGACCAGGCAGAAGATCCAGTCCGCATGATTGGCGTAGGACGTCCAGATCTTCTGACCATTGATGATGAAATCGTCGCCGTCGCTTTCGGCGCGGGTCTGCAGCGATGCAAGGTCGGAGCCGGCATTCGGCTCGGAATAGCCCTGGCACCAGCGGATCAGGCCGGCGGTGATCCTGGGCAGATGCTCTTTCTTTTGCGCGTCCGTCCCGTATTTCAAGAGCGCCGGCCCGAGCATGGAAATGCCGAACGAGGTCAGCGGCTGCCGCGCGCCGATCGCCGCCATTTCCTGGCGCACGATCTTGGCCTCCTCGGGGTCGAGACCGCCGCCGCCATATTCCTTCGGCCAGTGCGGCACGGTCCAGCCCTTGTCGCGCATCCGCTCGAACCAGACGCGCTGCGGCTCGGAAGAGAATTTTGTATTGCGGCCGCCCCAGAACGTATCGGCCTCCGAGGTCATGGGCCGCCGCATCTCCGGCGGACAATTGGCCTCCAGCCAGGCGCGGGTTTCGCGGCGAAACTTTTCCAGATCGGACATCGGCGTTTCCATTGGGGATTGC
>Ga0153915_10003341_pt1 | contig 14724 bp, 16 predicted proteins | sample Opewatmetagenome_2_FD_107003 | JGI IMG/M metagenome (GOLD analysis project Ga0153915, IMG submission 107003) | Freshwater wetland microbial communities from Ohio, USA - Open water 3 Core 3 Depth 3 metaG | ecosystem: Environmental > Aquatic > Freshwater > Wetlands | place: USA: Ohio, Lake Erie...
CAATTGGGACAGGTGGTCTGTTGGAGATGTTTGTTTAAAAATTGAGAGCACTTAAAAAATCTCTGTATCTTTTGCAGCTCCCGCATTTCGCGGGAGCTGCTGAAAGCAGCTTTAGGAACTTGTTTTTTTTACTCGAATCAGATTATTCTATTTGCATCATCTTAGGAGCATTATGAAAGATAAAATTCATCCTCCATATCAAGAAGTGCTTTTTGTGGATTCTTCCACCGGCACTAAGTTTTTGATCGGCAGCACATTGCAGCCAAAAGAAAAAGAAAGTTTTGAAGGGAAAGAATATCCGGTTGTTCGTATCCCGGTTTCGGCTGCTTCCCACCCCTTCTTTACAAAGGCTAACCAGTTTATCGATTCTGAAGGCCGCGTTGATAAATTCACGAAAAAGTATCAGCGCAAACGTGAACAAGAGAAAAAGGATCACGAAAAACAAGAAGAGGCCAAAAAGGCAGTCGCAAAAGCGAAGAAAAAATAAATCTTTATGGAAGAAAAGGTCCAGCGTCTCTTGTTGCGATTGCAGGAGGTCGAGCGCTTGCTGGGCCTTCCCGATGTCTTTAATGATTCTAAAGGCTACCGTGAACTCACGCAGGAACATTCGCAGTTATCTGCGCTGAGAGAAGGGTGGGATCATCTTCAACGCATTCAAAAGCAAATGGTAGATGCGAAGGCTTTGATCGCATCAGAAACGGATCCGGAAATCTTGCAGATGGCTCGCGATGAGCTTCGTCATCTTGAAGTTCAAGCGGAAATTGCTCAAAAAAATGTTGAGACTCTTCTTGTTCCTCCAGATCCTCGCGACAGCAGAAACATTATTTTGGAAATTCGGGCGGGAACTGGCGGCGAAGAGGCTGCGCTCTTCGTTGTTGATTGCGCCCGCATGTACCATAATTATGCCGATCGTAAAGGTTGGAAAATTGAAATACTTTCCACGTCCCCATCGGATCTAGGCGGATATAAGGAATATATAATGTCCTTATCCGGTCATAATGTTTTTCGCTTTATGCAATATGAAGCTGGCACGCATCGGGTTCAGCGGGTTCCAGAGACAGAGACGCAAGGCCGGATTCATACTTCGGCGATTACTGTGGCCGTATTGTTGGAGCCCACCGAAGATGAAAAAGTCTCTATCGATGAAAAAGATTTAAAGATTGATACATATCGATCTTCCGGCGCTGGGGGACAGCATGTCAATACGACAGATTCCGCAGTACGCATTACGCACTTGCCGACAGGAACTGTTGCTGCCTGCCAAGATGAGCGCAGCCAACATAAAAACCGTGAAAAGGCGATGCGGCTTCTTGTTGCGATGATTGCTGAAGCGCAGCGGCGTAAAAGCGAACAAGAAATGTCTGCAATTCGTTCAACTCAAGTCGGCAGCGGCGACAGATCTGAACGGATCCGTACTTATAACTTTCCGCAAAACCGCGTAACCGATCATCGCATTAACCTTACCTTGTATAAACTCGACCGCGTGATGGAAGGCGATCTCGATGATATCACCTCAGCGCTTGTTGCGCACTTTTATACCGAAAAACTGAAGGGAGCGTGAGGTGCGGACGATTGCGGAAGTTTTAACATTGGCGACGCAATTTCTTGCTGACCATCATATTGAAAGGTCTCGGCGCTGCGCAGAAGATTTGTTGTCTTTTGTATTGAAAATGAAGCGGTTGGATCTTTATATGCAATTTGATCGGCCACTTGTCGAGATGGAAATGGCCGAGATGCGCTCCTTTTTGAAACGCAGCGTTGCGGGTGAGCCAACTGCCTATATTTTGGGAGAGATTGATTTCATGGGATGTTGCATCCAAGTAACCCCGGATGTATTGATCCCGCGCCAGGAAACTGAAATTTTAGTCGACATGGCGTTGAAAAAAATCAAAGAAACTCTAGAAAGAACTGGCCGTTCAGATGGTGTTTGTTGGGATCTTTGTACTGGATCGGGCTGCATTGGTTTGGGGGTCAAGCTTGGATATCCGAAGTTGACGGTGGTGCTTTCTGATATATGTCCAAAAGCTCTTCGTATGGCAGAGCTGAATAGCATCAACAATCATTTACAGGTGGAATGCCGTCTCGGAGATTTGCTGCAGCCGTTTTTGAATGAAAAGGCTGATTTTGTTTTTTGCAATCCTCCGTATGTGTCGATCAACGAATTTGATTCATTGGAAAAGAGCGTTCGCAATTTTGAGCCTTCGCTGGCTTTGTTAGGCGGGTGCAATGGAACTGATTTTTATGAACGCCTGTCTGTCGAGCTTCCGAATCATCTCAATCAGGGAGCTCAGGTATTTTTTGAAATCGGCCATGCTCAGGCAGCAGCCATTCAAGAAATTTTTTCCAAGCCTCCTTGGCGAGAAGGACGAATCTTTAAAGATTGGTCGGGGCACGATCGATTCTTTTTCCTTGAAATTGAATGATTTTTTGCTGTATTCTTCTTAGTAAAATTTAACGAAACAAAATGTTTAACGTACTGACAGAAAAGCTTCAATCGGTATTTGCGGCTTTGCGCGGCAGCAAAACCCTGACGGAAGAGAACATTTCCGAAGCGGTTCGGCAGGTGCGCTTGGCTCTCTTGGACGCCGACGTAAATTATTCCGTTGCAGGCGAGTTCGTCAAGCGTGTGAAGGAAAAAGCTTTGGGCGGCGCTGTCCTGAAATCGATTTCTCCCGGTCAGCAATTCGTCAAACTTGTTCACGATGAGCTTTGCGATTTTATGGGCGGCGATGAGTCAGCTCTGGATTTGAAGGGTAAGATTTCCGTCATTATGTTGTGCGGTTTGCAAGGTTCAGGGAAAACAACTACATGCGCAAAACTTTCGGCTTGGATTTCGAAAACCGAACCGCATAAACGTCAATTGTTGGTTGCCTGCGATTTACAGCGGCCTGCCGCTATCGATCAGTTGCACAAATTGGGCCAATCCATTCAAATGCCTGTGTTTTCCGTTCCGAATGAATCTGATCCGATTAAAGTGGCAAAACTTGCCATGGAAAAGGCGAAGAGTGAAGGTTTCGATGTGCTGCTTGTCGATACCGCCGGACGTTTGCATCTTGACCACGATCTGATGCAAGAATTAGAGGCGATCAAGAATTTTCTGGAACCGAGGGAAGTTCTGTTTGTCGCTAATGCTTCGACAGGACAGGATGCTGTTCGGACAGCGTCTGAATTCGATCGGCGCGTGCAGATCACCGGAACGATCCTGACGATGCTTGATGGAAATGCGCGAGCCGGGGCTGCAATTTCGATTCGCGAAGTCACAAAAAAGCCATTAAAATTTGAAGGGGTTGGCGAAAAAATTGGCGATTTGCAGGTTTTTAACCCCCGTTCGATGGCCGACCGGATTTTGGGCATGGGGGATGTAATCAATCTCGTCAAAAAGGCCCAGGAAAATTTCGACGAAAAGCAAAATCTCGAATTAGAGAAAAAACTACGTAAAGCGTCGTTTACCTATGAAGACTATCTCAAGCAGATGTCGATGGTTAAGAAAATGGGCTCTTTCAAGAGTATCTTGAAGATGCTGCCAGGGATGAGTTCGTTGGGCGATCTCGATTTTTCGGATAAGGAGTTCGGAAAGCTGGAGGCGATGATTCTTTCGATGACACTCGCGGAACGGCAAGAGACGGTGGAGTTATCGCATTCGCGTCGCAAACGTATTGCTAGCGGCAGCGGCGTGCAAGTCGACGATGTTAATCGGATGGTCAAAGGATTCAAGCGAGTCAAGCAGCTTTTGAAAGGTATGCCCAATTTAAAGGCGCAAGCCCAAAAGATGGGCCTAAAAGATATGATGAATGATTTAAGAGGATAGCATGTTAATAATTCGATTGAGACAGCAAGGTGCCAATAGCCGGCAATCGTTTCGGTTAGTTGTAACCGATGAACGCAGCCCACGTGATGGCAAATATATTGAGATGCTGGGATGGTATAATCCATTTGGCGCAGAAGCTAAGAATTTGCAAATCGACGTTCCCAGACTGCAACATTGGTTGAGCGTAGGTGCATCAATCAGCGATCGAGCCAAAGCGCTAGTTAAGCGTTTTGCTCCTGAAGTCGTGCAGCAAATGGCTCAGAAAAAAGTTGCGCACCAAACAAAGATGAGAACGCAGCGCAAGAAAAAATAATGCTGATCGACATCCTGTCGCTATTCCCTGATTATTTTCGGGGGCCTTTTGATGTGAGCATCATCAAACGGGCGCAGCAAAATGGGCTGATTCAAATCCGACAAGTTGACATGCGTGATTTTGCTGAGAATAAACATAGGCGGGTGGATGATCGACCTTTTGGTGGCGGACCGGGCATGGTGCTTTGTCCGCAGCCAGTCACCAGCGCGATTAGAAGCGTTAAAAATGAAAGATCGCATGTCATCTATCTTTCGCCGCAAGGAGCGAAGCTGGATGCGGCGAAAAGTAAGGAGCTCGCGCAAAAGGAGCATTTAGTGCTTCTATGCGGCCATTACGAGGGAATCGACGAACGGATTCTGGAAAAAGAGGTGCATGAAGAAATCAGCATCGGAGATTACGTACTGACAAATGGGTGCATTGCAGCCATTGTACTTGTAGACGCAGTCGTCCGTTTTATTCCGGGGGTCATTGGCCATCCGGATGCAGCTGAGCAGGATTCGTTCCAGCAGGGGATTTTCGATGCTCCCCAATATACCCGTCCTGAGGTATTTGAAGGAATGTCGGTGCCGCCGATTCTGCGACAAGGAAATCACGCAGAAATTGAAAAATGGCGCCATTCCGAAGCAGTGAAAAAAACAGCCCGGGTTCGACCCGAATTAGTGAAAGGAGAGAGTACGTGAGCCGTACACCATTGATTGAAGAACTTGAAAAGTCATATCTCAAGAAAGATGTTCCCCATTTTAATGTCGGGGATACTGTTTGCGTTCAGACGCGCATTATCGAAGGAGAGAAGGAGCGTATGCAGGCTTTTACCGGCACTGTGATTGCAAAAAAAGGGACGGGGCTTTCCGAAACTTTTTCGCTCTATCGCCATGCTTATGGATCTAACATGGAGCGAGTATTTTTACTCCATAGTCCGCGAATCTCTCAAATTGAAATAGTCCGTTCGGGAAAAGTGCGCCGTGCGAAACTCTATTATATGCGTGGAAAATCTGGCAAAGCCATGAAAGTCCGCGAACAATTCGCCGGTATGGAAGCGCAGGAAGCGCCAGCTATGAAAACTTCGATTCCCGAAGCTCCAGCTTCAGAAACGAATCAATAATCCTTTTTTTTAATTTTCCGGCCGCGTAATCTCTGCACCTAAAACGTGAGGTTTTAGGTGCAGAGGGCGACTCGTCTCGATTATCGGGAAAAAAATCGTCTTCGAAAAATGTCTTTTCACGAATATCGTCTCTACTCGCTTGGCTACAATCAGATTGCTGGTATCGATGAAGCGGGGAGAGGGCCTCTTGCTGGCCCCGTTGTCGCTGCGGCGTGTATCTTGCCCCATGATTATCTCTTGGCGCGTTTAAATGACAGTAAGCAGCTTTCTGCTGCGCAACGAGACGATCTCTTTGCGCAGCTCGTTTCAGATTCGCGTATTATTTACGGAGTTGGAATTGTATCAGTCGAGCGAATCGATCAGATCAATATTTTGCGCGCCACTTTCGAGGCGATGCAGCAAAGCGTTGCTGCGCTTCATCTCAAACCTGATTATTTGTTAATCGACGGCAATCAGTTGCCGGCCTTTGATTATCCTAAAGAAGGAATTGTCAAAGGCGACGCTGTTTCTATTTCGATTGCCGCCGCATCGATCATTGCGAAAGTAACTCGCGACCGTCTCATGATCGAGGAGGCTTTACGCTGGCCGCAATATGGTTTTGATCAGCATAAGGGATATGGAACGCCTCAGCATCTAAAGGCTTTGCAGAAATTCGGGCCTTGTCCGCTGCATCGGAAAACATTCGAACCAATTAATACCATTTATCAAAAATAATCTGCATAAGGGTCTGTGAAACAATAAAGTGGGCGATTTGGCTGCGTCAAAGCCCGTATAATCGACGATCGCAAACGGGCGCGTATTACATTAATTTGATAAGCTTTTCTAAAGTCTGAGGTTCCGTGTCTGGCAACAAGATCAACGCTTGCATCATGTCGGGATCTCGCCAAACCGAATAGATGCCATCGCGCGTAGCTCTTTGCTTATTAATATGAGGCGTTACAGATGGGTTCCACAATCGAACAATTCTTTGGCCATCGGGATCATGTTTTATATAATGAAGCAGCTGCGTTATCAATTGTGGTGCTAATTCTTTATTTTCATAAAATTGCGATCGAGGCATTGATACGACTTTTGTTCCGAGAGAGCGCCAACATTCTTCGTTTACGTTGGCTAAGCAATGTTTATATGATTGAAAAACATGCTGCATTAAGTCAGCGTGAGTTGTTGTCCAACCATCAAGGCCTGAATTAACCGAAGCAGCAAGATCGTTGCGCAATACTTGCGCCATAGCTATTCCCGGGCAGATTACACAGTAACGATGTTTTTCCAGCATTCGGGTGTGATGTCCATTCAAAATAAAAAAACTATTTTCAAAATCACCATCTTTGCTCCAAGCCATCACAAGGCCGATCTTTTCAAGCCCCATCAAAGTGGGCTGGTCAAACAGCTGTGCGCCAGAAATTGGCGGCACATCTAAATCTGCTGTCACCGAGAAAATCGGCTTGGGTGCATGCCCATCCATTGTGGCGCCAAGCCTGGCGCTAAATTCGGAAATTACGGCTTTTAATAAATCCACCCGTGTATAAATAGGAACCAATTCATCAAATGCATTGGGATTGAGCTTTACCAGCGGCAGCATGCGAATATCGCAAAACTGAATCGTTGGATGATCTTTAAAAAGAGCGGAAGCGTTTTCGATAGCAGCTTTTGAAACCAAGGTTTGATCATACCAAATGTAGATTGGCGTTTGAGGGTTTTTGTCGGCCCATTTAAGTGCTGCTGCAGCTAACCGCTGTGTTTTTTCTGCGGTGTCAATCAAAAAAGGCGCATCTTCCTTCAGTTTAAATTGATTGATCCACATTAGATTGATGCAATAGTCCGAAGGAGGAATGGAGCTGGCATCAGCAATTTGATAAAAACAGTTTAATGCGTTTGTGCTTTTGCATAATTTTGCAATGCGATACAAGCAGATGGTTTCATCAGATCGATCAAGGCATCCCTGTTCTAGTAATTGGATCACATCTTTATCTAAAGGCTGCTCGGTAATAATTTGAATAAGTGCTCTTGACTGTAAATCTGCTTCTGAGCAGTCTGCTAATATTTCAGCAGAAGCGTATGATTTTAAGGTGCTTAATGCGATTTCTGAATAAACGAAGTCTCTGTCGTAATTAAGGGCTACTTCAGCTTGGATTAATTGTTGGATGATTTCGTGTATTGGTAGGGTGCTTACGGTCATGATTTTTAATTTAAAATTTGTATTTTAGTTGGTACTAAGTGTAATAAAATTTGTGTTTTATTGCAATTATAATTTTATTTTGTATAGGTCTGTAATAGTATGCGTCTCGCTAGCCCATCGTAAATACAAGATATTTGGTTTTTTGATTAAATATCTCAGGATAAATTGGTTAGGTTTTTAGGTGCTTGTTTTGGATTCATTGAGCTTGAAGGATATTTCCTTCATCTTATCTTCATAGATTGGTGTTGGATCTTTACTCAACGAGGCGATACTGGATCAGCCACTTGATTGTCATTTCATATTTGCCTACACTAACTTCTACTATTAATGGATGATTTATGCTCATTAGCATGACAGGATTTGGAAGAGCTGCTCAAGAGTCGGCTTTTGGTCGAATCTCGGTTGAGATTCAATGCGTGAATCGAAAATATCTCGAGATTGCAACTTATCTTCCCAAAGAGCTTATTCGGTATGATATGGAAATCCGAAAATGGATTGGGGAAGTTATTTTTCGAGGACAGGTGAACGTTCGAGTATTTCTGGCTCCCAGTGAAGATGCTCTTTGCCAGCTTTTGCCCGATCCAATGATGTTGAAGCGATTGAAAAACGCATGGACTCAAATCGCTAAAGCAAGCGGAACGAATTCACGATCGATCGACCTTCCTTTTCTCTTGCAAAACACTCCTGCTTCGATGCTGCAGAATTTACCGGATGAGGAAAATGCTTTTTCTGCGCTAAAGCAGTGCCTCATGGAGGCTTTGAAAAGTGTTTTAGAGATGAGGCGCAAAGAGGGGCGGGCTTTGATGACCGATGTCGGCAAACGCCTCAAAGAAATCGATAAAATGGTTCATCAAATTGAGGAGATTTCTCCTCAAACTGTTGCTAAACAACGAGAGAAATTACGCGAACGTGTTTTAGAAGTTTTGGCGCCTGGAGCGGAATTGGATGAACGTCTGATGCGTGAGTTGGCATTGTTTGCCGATCGCGTTGATATTTCTGAAGAAATTGCGCGGTTTCATTCTCATGTCGATCAGTTTTTGGGAATCTTGAAGACAGCTTCCGGATCTGTTGGACGCAAACTTGATTTTCTTGTCCAAGAAATTGGACGTGAGATTAATACCATTGGCTCAAAAGCGGCCGAAGCTGCTATTACTCGTTTAGTCGTCGATGCCAAAAGCGAACTCGAAAAAATACGCGAACAAATCCAAAATATTGAATGATATGCATAAGCTTCTCGGCGAATTATCTGAAGGTTTGATTTTCGTAGTCAGTGCGCCTGCCGGCACCGGTAAGACAACGCTTGTCCGGATGCTTTGCGATGAGTTTGATTGCGTGAAGGAAAGCGTTTCATTCACAACTCGTCCCGCGCGCGCGAATGAAGTTCCCGGCCGGGATTATCATTTCATTAGTACGGCGGAATTCGAGCAGAGGATCGCTAATAATGATTTTTTAGAATATGCCAAGGTTTTTAGCCATTATTATGGCACTTCCCGCAGCTACGTTGAAGAGCAGAGAAAACAAGGTAACCATGTCATTTTGGTGATCGATACCCAGGGCGCTTTGCAGCTTATGGGAAGCCTCGACGCGCAATTTATTTTCCTTATTCCACCTAGCATGAATGAGTTGCGTAGACGTCTTGAAAACCGCAAATCGGAAAGCCCAGAGGTTATCGAAGAGCGTCTTTCTTGGGCGCAGCGAGAGATAGCGATTGCGGAGCGCTACGATTACCAAATCGTCAATGATCATTTAAAGACTGCATATGAAGTCTTGCGTTCGATTCTCATTGCTGAAGAGCATCGCACGAAATCACTTGAGCAAAAGTAAGTTTTGTCCGATTCTAATACCATCAAAGATTATGAAGGCTATGATCCAACATCAATTAACTACTGAGCAGATTCGTAAGAAGTTCAAAAACAACTTTGACCTATGCAATTTTTCGATCAACATTGCTCGCAACATGATTCTTTCAGGCGCAACATCTGCGACCTTGGATGAAATTATTGACAATATCAATAAACGGGCTGACGAAGCAAATCAGCCTAACGCTCTCAGCTAATGCGCCAAAAGATTTTGATTACATCCGCTTTGCCATATGCAAATGGCCCTTTGCATTTTGGCCACATAGCTGGCGCATATTTGCCTGGGGATTGCTATGCACGTTTTCAGCGTCTGCGCGGAAAAGAGGTTCTTTACCTATGCGGGTCGGATGAACACGGCGTTGCGATCACATTAAGTGCAGAAATGGCAGGCCGTTCGCCACAGGAACACGTCGATTTGTTTCATGAAGTTAACAAACGATTTTTTCAGCAACTGCATTTTTCTTTCGATCATTACAGTCGAACAACTTGGCAAGGGCATTACAAAACTACGCAGGAATTTTTTCTGGTTTTGCAGCGCAATGGATTCATCGAAGAAAAAACCGAGAACCACCTCTATTCGGAACAGGAAAAACGTTTTTTAGCCGACCGATATGTCGTGGGAACTTGTCCCAAGTGCGGCTATACCGAAGCGAGAGGCGACGAGTGCCAGCGATGCGCAAGTTCATACGAGGCGATCGATCTTAAAGATCCCCGATCCAAAATTTCCGGGACGCCTCTTGTGCTGCGGCCCAGCACGCATTTGTACATGCGGTTCGATCTTTTCAAAAATCGATTGAAAAACTGGCTGGAATCGAAAAACTGGAAAGAAAATGTCATCCGTTTCGCATTTTCTTATATCGATGATTTAAAGCCCCGCGCCATTACGCGCGATTCGGACTGGGGGATTCCTGTCCCCGGATATCCTGGGAAAGTTTTTTATGTCTGGTTTGATGCGCCGATTGGATATATCAGCGCGGCACAAGAATGGGCGCAAAAAATCAACAAGCCCGATCGCTGGAAAGATTATTGGCTGTCTCAAGATACCAAACTTGTCCAGTTCATCGGCAAGGATAACATTCCTTTCCATGCCATATTCTTCCCAGCTATGCTGATGGGGCAGGATCTTGCCTATAAATTACCCGATGAACTGCCTGCCAATGAATTCTATCTGCTTGAAGGGCGTCAGTTTTCCAAGTCGGAAGGGTGGTATATCGACTTAGCTGACTTTTTTACTCGTTATACGGCGGATCAAATCCGGTTTGCGATTGCGGCGAATGCTCCCGAGACGTCTGATTCAGAGTTCACCTGGAAAGATTTTCAGATGCGCTGTAATGCTCAGCTCCTGGGAAAATTGGGCAATTTTGTCCATCGCACCCTGACATTTGTTCACCAATTCCATCAAGGAAAGATTCCTTCGCTTAGCTGTTTTGATTCACAAGATGAAGCGTTTTTGGCGCAGATCGACACCTTGTTGAATGAAGCTGCACAATGCTATGAAAACTTCCATTTGCGCAAGGTTTGTCAAGTTTTAATGGATTTGGCACAGGTGGGGAATGTCTATTTTGACACGAAAAAACCTTGGGTATTGGCAAAAAATCCTGCAAGCCAACCTGAGTTGGAATCCTGCCTTTCGCTTTGTTTGCATTGCATCAAGTCACTTGCTTTAATTGCATCGCCGCTCATTCCCGAATCGGCGCAAAAAATTTGGCAAATGCTGGGAAATCACACCGAGCTTGCGAAAGAGTCTTGGGAAATCGTTCAAAAGATGATTTTACCGGCTCAGCAAAAAATCGGCGAACCTCAGGTGCTGTTCCGTAAAATCGAAGATGCAGAAATCGCTGAGCAGATCGAAAAGCTGGGGACAGTGGTTCAATCGCAAAAGGAGACATCCATGCCGAGCGAAGTTCATTATGAGCCTCTCAAGCCATCAATTGCCTTCACTCAATTTGAAACTGTGGATCTTCGCGTCGGACAAATCTTGGAGGCCGAAAAAGTGGCCAAGTCGAAAAAATTGCTGAAACTACTCGTCGACCTGGGATTCGAAAAACGGACAATTGTCTCGGGCATTGCTCTTTCATTTGCTCCCGAGCAATTGATTGGAAAAAAAATCATTGTCGTAGCCAATCTTGCTCCCGCCAAAATCATGGGAATCGAAAGCCAAGGCATGGTGTTAGCTGTTGGCGAAGATCCTGCTTTGGAGCTGCCGCAGATTCAAAATCTTGCGCCGGGAACCGTGGTTTCTTAATAACCTTCACGAGATCCGTATCTTTGAGCTAGAAAGCACCATGCGCAGCTTGCTAATACTCCGCATACAAGCAAAGATGTTTTGATTATTTGATGGATGCGAGTAGCTTTTTTTTTGTAGAGCAAGCTGAGATTAAAGGAAGCATGATCATGCCCAAGATCTATAGCACGCTGATAGTAGATTTCAGCATTTTTGGTATCGCCTTCATCTTCACAGATAATGCCAAGGCTATTTAGAGCATCAATGTCTCCAAGATCCGAGGCTTCCTGAAAATGTCTTTTAGCTTTTTGCAGATCACCTGCATTTTTGTAGATAAAGGCGAGATCTGAATGAGCGGCAGAAGTATGTTGATCTGCTAAATATAGTTTCAATTTAGAAAAATAGACATCATCGCTTGTTTGCGAACATTCGCATAGAAGAGGAGCGTTGTTTTTGGAGAATTGAACGATGTGTTGTTGTTTGTATTTATATGATCTTATTTCCCATCGATGATGAGTTTGACAGTAAGATCGGCATGTACTATAAGGATAAATATTTTTCATGGGTGCAAATACTGTTCGATCGGATATATCAGCGATTTTTTGAGCCAAGCCGTTTCCTGTTCTACATGCAAGTAAATAAATCTCGGCATCATCGGAAAGACCTTCAAAGTCTTCTGGTGTCACGTCCTCCATTCCATAAATCTCTTCTCGATCAATCTTTAATCGGCGACCATTACCATGGCTATCGAGAATTAATAGTTTAATTCGATCAGCAGGAAGGGAGCGAATGGCTAATCTGATATCGCTTTTTTTCATGATAATTTGATGTGCAATCTGATGAGTCTGTTTCAGGGAGTGAACCAAAAATTGCGTCGAGGGGGCGGCGGGAAAGAGCGCTCTATTGGGATCGTACTTTGATGTTAGAATCAGGGCGATCGGCGCCTGGGGATCCCGAGCAAGGGATTGTTCGAATGCTTCAGATCTTTCTGATTGACGATCGTATTTTTCAGCGCTAATTATTGCAGCCATTTGTTTTAATATCTTGTTGTATTATTTTTAACTTGAACTTTCTCGGGATTTGTATGTTTGAGCCAGGAAGTAACACGCCCAGCTTGCTAGAAGAATCCCGCAAGAAAGAGCGGCTATTTTGATTCGATTTTTAGATTTGATCATTTGATTGACGCGTTTGGTGGCTTGTTGGACTTCAGGTATTCCGTGGTCTGCTGCCTGTTGATACCAAACTAATGCATCTCTTAATCTGCCTTCTTTTTCGAAGAGCAAACCAAGATTAAATAAAGCATCAACCACCCCAAGGTCTATGGCTCTTTGGTAATAAATTTTAGCTTGTTGGAGATCTCCTTCTTTTCGAAAGAGTATGCCGAGGTTGTTTAAAGCATCGGCATTCCCAAGAGCTGCGGCTCTCTGAAAGCAAATTTTAGCTTGTTGGAGATCTCCTTCTTTTTGAAAGAGTATGCCGAGGTCGTTTAAAGCATCGGCATTCCCAAGAGCTGCGGCTTTCTGAAAGCAAATTTTAGCTTGTTGGAAATACCACTCTTTTTCAAGTAGCTTGCCAAGGCGACGTAAAGATTCAGCATTCCCCAGATCAGCAGCTTTCTGATAGCAAATTATAGCTTGTTGGAGATCGCCTTCTTTTTGAAAGAGTGCGCCGAGGTCGTTTAAAGCATCGACATTCCCAAGAGCTGCGGCTTTCTGAAAGCAAATTTTAGCTTGTTGGAAATACCACTCTTTTTCAAGTAGCTTGCCAAGGCAACGTAAAGATTCAGCATTCCCCAGATCAGCAGCTTTCTGAAAATAAATTTTGGCTTTTTGCAGATCGCCTTCTTCGTAATAGATTGCTGCAAGATCAAAAAAAGCTTCAGGAGTTCCTTGGTCTATTAGATATTGTTTAAGTTCAGAAAAATATGCTTCATCTTCTATTGGTGATGCTTTGCAGCAACTAGGAATAGCGTGCTTTTGAAATCGATAGACAATTTGCTGATTGCCTTCGTATGTTCTCAATTCCCATTGATGTTGCTGACAATAGCTTCGGCATCTATTGTGGGCAGAAGTGTCTTGCATCGGCGCAAATACAATTCGATTGGAGACATCGGCAATTTTTTGAGCCAAGCCATTTCCTGTTCTACATGCAAGTAAATATATTTCGGCATCGTCAGAAAGACCTTCAAAGTCTTCTGGTTTCACATCCTCGATTCCATAAATCTCTTCTCGATCGATTGCAAATCTGCAATCATCGCCATGGCAATTGATGATTAACAGTTTGATTCGATCGGCAGGAAGGGAGCGAATGGCGGATCCGATATCGCTCTGTTTCATGATAGTTCGGTGGGCAATGCGATGTGTCTTTTCTAAGGATTGAACAAAATATTGTGCCGATGGATTAGTAGGAAAGAGCGCTTTCTTGGGATCGTACTTTGATGTTAGAATCAGGGCGATCGGCGTTTGGGGATCCTGAACAAGGGATTGTTCGAATGCCTCAGGTCCTTCTGAATGATAATCGTATGTAGTTGCCGTTGAATGGTTTTGTAAAAAAGAAGTTATTAATGACATATATTACTTTTGTTTAATATTCGTTAATATAGTAAATTATAAGTTTATTTTATTTTTTTTTCAATTTCAAAACCAAGTACTATTAGTTTTTTTTATTAACGTATAGAACTAATTGTAAAATTCGGGACTGTGGAAGAGTCGACCGCTTGCGGTCGAATCCTTGCTCAGAGCCACTATACTCAAGAAGGGTAGGGTGATGGGGCTAGGAGGCGAGATAGCTCAAAATGGCGTTTTGTCGCAGTCCCGAGTTTTGCAATTATACCCAAAGAACTTGAAAAATCGGCTTTTGGGCTTGGCCAAAGTCCCTATAATCGACGATCGTAAACGGATGCGTATTGCATTAATACACACCCGTTTGCGAAGCCTGCGGTCGTCGATTCTAGGGAACTTTCGCTCAAGCCGAAAAACCGATTTTTCAAGTTCTTTGGGTATAGCTCTGTAGTGTGGATTGGTGTTGATATTTTGTGTAAAATTAAAAAAAAGATTACATCTCAAATTTTACCGCTTTATACCAATCCCAAGAAATAAATTTACATTTGAGCGGGTTTTCACAGGGAAATTGCATGAAAATTTTTGAAAGTTCCGTTGACAAGTAACTTTTTATGAATGTGTACTTTATGGGTTTTTTATACCATGGAGATACACATGAGCTTTTCATTACCAGCAAACGCA
>Ga0153915_10003342_pt1 | contig 14719 bp, 7 predicted proteins | sample Opewatmetagenome_2_FD_107003 | JGI IMG/M metagenome (GOLD analysis project Ga0153915, IMG submission 107003) | Freshwater wetland microbial communities from Ohio, USA - Open water 3 Core 3 Depth 3 metaG | ecosystem: Environmental > Aquatic > Freshwater > Wetlands | place: USA: Ohio, Lake Erie...
AAGGCGTATCCGCCACCGAGGAAGAGGCCCATGTCGGGACCGGCGCTGCCCCAGATGAGGTACTGCTCTCGGGTTCCCCAGTCGCGAGGGGGCAGCTCGGTGGGGCGCCGGCGGGGAGGAAGGACCCAGGGGCGGCGGTCCACATCGGCGCCCCACCCCGCGGTCGTTGCCGCGCCGGCGGAGTCGTCGTAGAAGTACAGCGGACCACCGCGGGCCGAGTCCACCAGCTGGTCGTTTCCCTCGCCGCCCAGCACCCGGATGGTGATCCCACCTCCGGATCCCCGCACCGTCGCGGTGTCGTCCCCACCTTCAAGGAAGATCCGGAGATCGCGGGTTTCTCCCCAGTGGAAGCTCCGCGCGAGATAGGGCGCAGAGTCACCATCGGCGGTGAGCGAGAGCTGGACCGCCCCGTCGGGGAGCCGGCTCACGCTGGCCCGGTCACTGCCATTGGTCGCGTGCACGTCGACTTCGGCGGCGAGCAGACGGTAGTAGCGCTCCGCCGCCACCGGCAACGCATCCCGGCGTGCCACGATCCACCGCTCCAGGGTGCGGCCCACCAGCGCGTAATGCTCGCGCGGCAGGGCCCGCACCGCCTCGGCGATCAGGCTGTCGCTCAGCGCCGCCCCGAGGGCCCGCGCCACCGAGTCCCACACCGGCTGTTCCAGTCCCACCAGGAATCGCCGGTCGAGCTCCCGGCCGTTCCAGGTGGCGCCCACCATCCCGGGATAGCCCGGTCCGTAGTTGGTGAGCTGCGGGAAGCCCGCCTGACGGCCAAGGTCGAGCAGGAGACCATCGTACTTCGCGAAGGCCTGGTCGCGATCCAGCGGAACCGGCTGCCAGGCTCGCGGCTCGCGGTCGTCGAAGCGCACCCAGCGCCACTGGTCCCGGTGCCGGTCCCAGTCTCCGATCATCACATCGAACAGGCGCGCCTTGAGGAAGGCGCGGGCGTCGACGCGGTCGGCGGTGGAGCGGGTGGTGCGGGCCACCAGCGAGTCGCTGTCGATCACCTCCACCGCGCCGTGCCAGTGCCCCGCGGGCCCCTTCCCGCCCACCCGCTCCTCCAGAGTGCCGACCAGCCCTCGGAAGGCAGGCCGGAACTCACCCAGCAGCGAGTCATCGGGCAGCACCACGATCGTGGGGTCGTCGTGGGGAATCCCGGCGGCGGCAAGAAGACGCGCCACGACCAGTGGCGCGGTCGGGAGGGCCGACTTGGTCTGGTCGCGGACGACGTCACCTGCCACCGTCTGGTACAGGTCCGGCGGGAGGACACTGGACGGGTCCTTGTCGAGCGAGCGGAAGAAGAACTCGTGACCATCGGGGGAGCGGAACCGAAGCCCGCGGGTCTGCTGGCCACCGGTACGGGCGACCGGCGTGAGGCCTCCCGCGTAGGTCGCGAGGTCCAGGACCGGCGCCTCGAAGGGGGTGGTCCAGATTGAGCGGTACGAGCTGCCGAAGAAGAAGCGGTGCACCCCGCCAGCCTTGTATTCCGGACCGGCGGCGATCGTATCGGTCGCGTCGACTTGAGGGCGCGCGGGCGTGGGTTCGAGCGGGACCGTCTGCGCGGGCGCGGCGCGGGGGACCGCGACGGCGACCACGAGCAGGAACCCGGTGATAGCTCGACTGCTCATGGGGTCCTCGCATGGGCGGCCGCGGGCCCTTGCATTCCCGGGCGCTCCGCGGCCCAGTCCTCGGCGTGCGTCTTACTCAGGTACAGGTCGCACGCGGTGGGTGTGGGATGAGTCGTTGCCGGGTGGTGCCTGCTCCACCACCGCTCGGCCCGCTCTGCGGTCCACGATTCCTCCGGCCGCACCGTGGCACGGAGCCGGCGCGCCAGGTCGAGGGCGGACTGCGGCCGCTGGTCGGGGTGCTTGGCCAGGCACTCGAGGATGAGTTGGTCGAGCGCGGGAGGAATCGGCAGCTCGCTTCGGCGAGAGGGTGGCGCCGGCGCATCGTGCGCGTGGCGGAACATGAGCCGCAGCGCGTTGGGGGCTTCGAACACCAGCTGGCCCGTCAGCAGCCAGTAGGCGACGCAGCCCAGGGCGTAGATGTCGGCGCGGTGATCGAGAGGTGTGGTACCGAGGACGGCCTCCGGCGCCATGTAGGCCGGAGTGCCGGCGGTCTGATCCGGCGCGGTAAGCCGCACGTCGGCGTCGAAGGCTTCTCCCTCCTGCTTCACCAGCCCGTAGTCGAGCACCTTCACGAAATCCACGGCCAGCCCCATGCGACAGGTGAAGATGTTGGAGGGCTTCACGTCGCGGTGGATCAGGCCGCGCTGATGGGCTTCCTCCAGCGATTCGCAGGCCTGCGCCAGCAAGTGCACGGCCCGGGCAGGATCCACTGGGCCGAAGCGCTCGACCAGACTCTCGAGGTCGAGGCCGTCAAGCAGCTCCATCACGAAGAAGAAGGTCCCGTCCTGCGCCACACCGAAGTCATACAGGGAGATGCTGTGGGGCGACCGGAGCGAGGCGGCGGCGTCCGCCTCGCGACGGAACCGCTCCAGAATGACCCGTGCGTTCGCCGCGTCGATCGCGCCGAGCACTTCGGGACGGATCAGCTTCACGGCGGCGGGGCGCGCCAGCAGCTGGTGGGAGGCCTTGTACACCTCGCCCATGCCGCCTCTGCCCAGGATCTCTTCCAGCCGGTAGCTCCCCAGCTCCCGGGCCTTCTTCACCTGTTTCCCCAGCTGTCGAATGATCCGTGACGGTATGACCGCGAGAAAGGCGCAGAGGTAGTTAGGCAGGAAGGCGACGAGATACTGGAACCAGTTGGCCTCCACCCGTATTCCCCGGAGCAGCGCGACCATGAGCGCGAGGGGAGCCATGGTGGCCGCCAGGAGGCCGACCGCCAGGGTGCGCCCCGGGGTGTTGGGGACGATGGCGGAGTAGGCCAGGATCGCCACCCCGATGAAGGTGGCCGGCAGGTGGTTGAACTCCGGAACCCAGTACTCCAGGAGGCCGAACAGCAGCGCTGTGACAACCAGGAAGGCCGAGCTCAGGAGGAGGTGGACCCTGGGCCGGGCGCTGAGCCTGGGTGAGAGGATCACCAGGAGGAGGGAGACGCCGAGGCCCGTGCCGGCGAAGGCGGCCCCGGGCATCGGCCACAACCGCTCCGCCAGCATCGGCAGGCTGGGGACGTACGGCGCCATCAGCAGGAAGAGCACCAGGGGCACCGACCAGAGCACGGCGAAGGCCACGCCGACGGAGAGGACCCGGCGGCCGGTCTGGGCGAGCACGTCGCCGGGGAGACTCAGCTCGCTCGAGCGCGCCCCCCAGGCGGCGAGGGTGGGGCCACTGCGGTGCTGGAGGAGGTTGGGTGTGGTCATGGCCTCTGCCAGGAAGCCGTCGGGTCGAGCCATGTTCACGCCTCCCACCGCACGACCTTGAGATCCTTCACCGCGATCGCGTAGAACACCGGGACCAGCAGCAGCGTGATCACGGTCGCGATCGCGAGACCGCCGATCTGGGCGTAGCAGAGCGGCTCCCACAGCGGGCCGCCATGCATCGCCAGCGGCACCAGGGCGAACAGGGTCGCGCCGACCGTGATCAGCACCGGCCGGAGCCGCTGGATGCCGGCGTCGAGCAGCGCTTCCTCGAGTCCCTCGCCCTTTTCCCGCGCCTCCTCGATGAAGTCGAACAGCACGATCACGTGACTCACGATCACCCCCACCAGGCTCGCGATCCCGAGGAAACCCATGAATCCGAAGGGGGAGCCCATCGCCCAGAGCCCCGCCACCGCCCCGACAAAGCCGTAGGGAATCGCGCCGAAGACGATGAAGGGCTTGATGGCGTTCTGGAACTGCACCGCGAGGGCGATGAAGATCAGCCCGACGCTGATGGCCAGCACCATGGTCATCTCGCCGAAGCCCTTCTGCTGCTTCTCGGACTCGCCCGCGATCTCGAGGCGGAAGCCCGGGGGCAGGCTCGCCGCGAAGCGGTCGATGTCCTTCTGCGAGTAGGCCAGCACCTCGGACGGCAGCGCGCCGCCCTTGGGAAAGGCCTGCACCGTGATAGTGCGGAACCGGTTGCGGCGCTTGATCTGTTCCTGCCGCATCTCGGTCGACAGCGTGGCGATCTGGGGCAGGAGGACTTTCTGCCCGCCCGCCGAGCTGTAGACATACAGGTTGTGCAGGTCGCCCAGCCGGGCGCGCTCCTCCATCCGGAGCCGGGCGACCACCGGCACGATCTGGTCGCCACGGTACATGGAGGTGAGCTCCAGCCCGTTGAGCCCGACCGCCGTGCTGACCGCGACGTCGGCGTTGGTGAGGCCAGCCCGATTGGCGCGGTCGGGATCGATGGCCACATCCAGGGCGAAGCTCTCCGCGCCCCAGTCCTGGTGCACCCGCTCGGCGTAGGGATTCCGGCGGAGTGTCTCCATCAGGTCCGCCGAGAGGCGGCGGAGGGTCGGCATGTCATCCCCGAAGAGACGGATGGCCACGGGCACGCCGACCGGCGGGCCCATCTCGAGCTGGCGCACGTCCACCCGGGCACCCGGCACCTCGCGCGAGATCTGGTTCTGCAGCGCCAGGGTGAGGCCAGGAGTATCCCACTTGTTCCGACCCTGCATCACGATCAGGGCATAGTTGGTCTGCCGCGGCTCGGGGCTGAACGAGAACCAGAACCGCGGACCGCCGCCGCCGATGAAGGTGGTGAGCGAAACCAGCCTGCCTTCGCCATGCTCGCCGGCGTGGTGGGCGAAGTACTCGGGGGCGTGCTGCTGGATCAGGGTCTCCACCCGGTCGGTGACCGCACGGGTGGCGCTGAGCGGCGCGTCCTCCGGCATCCAGACCTCGGCATACGAGAGGTACTGGAGGTCCTTGGGGAAGAACTGGGGCTTGAGCCGGCTCATGATCCAGCCGCCCAGCACCAGCACACCCAGGGAGGCGAACGCCACCCGCCAGCGGTGCTCGATGGCCCAGCTGCCGACCCGGAAATACCAGCCGGTGAAGCCGCTCCGGCGGCGCTCCGCGATCGGCTTGGGGTGCGACTTGCTGGGGCGGAGGAAGTAGTAGCTCAGCAGCGGCACGAAGGTCCGCGAGACAATGAGGGCGGACACCAGCGAGCAGGTGAGCACGATGGGCATGCTGTAGAGGAACAGCCCGGTGTTGCCCGTGAGCAGGAGCAGCGGCAGGTACGCCACGATGTTGGTGATCGTGGCGTAGAGCATCGCCCGGTCCAGCCGGGTGGGGCCGAGCCAGCTCGCGAAGATCCGCGGCTGCCCGCCGTCGAGCTCCCGCTTGATGGCATCGCCCGCCACGACCGGTACGTCCACCAGGAGCCCCAGCGCGATGATGAGCGACGCGATGGAAACCTGCTGCAGGTCGATATTGAGCGCCGCCGCCATGCCGAACGTCATCGCCAGGGTGAGCGGGATGCTGAGCGCCAGGAGCAGCGCCGAGCGCCATTCCCAGAAGCCGATGAGCGCGATCAACACCACCAAGAACACCGCTTCCCACAGGCTGCTCATCAGCAGGTGGATGTTCTCTTCGACCTGCCTGGGCTGATCCGAGGTCCGGGCCAGGATCAGGTCGGGCGGGAGCCGGGGTTGCAGCACGGCCAGCGCCGAGTCTACCGCGTGACCGAACACGCCGATCTTCTCGCCGGGGCGCATCTGGAGCGCGAGCGTGATCGCCCGCCCCCGCTGCCAGTGCCCCGCCGAGTCGGGCCGGCTGTACTGATTGAGGTAGCGCGGCGGGTTCTGATACTCCCGGTCCACGTCCACCAGATCGCGCAGGTAGAGCGGTACCCCGGCGCTCGAGTTGCCGACGATGACCCCGCCGATTTCGCGCGCGTCCTGGAACTCGCCGCTCGGAGCAAGGGCCACGGTGCGGTCGCCCACCTCCATCAGGCCGCCGCCGAGCGCGGTGTTGCGGGCCCGCAGGACGTCGCGCAGCCGGCTCAGGGTGATCCCGTAGGAGGCCAGCCGCTCCTGGGAGAAGCTGAGCGTTACCTGCTCGTCCAGTACACCCGCGCGGTCCACCTTGGTCACCTGCGGGATCGTCTGGAAAGTGCGCTTGAGGAGGTCGGTGTACTGCTCCAGCTCCTGATAGCTGTACTTGTCGCCGGAGACGGCCAGCAGACTGGTGCGCGTCGTGGCTGGGTCGCGTACGATGGCAGGCTGCCAGGCGTCCGGGTGGAACTCGGCCGCCCGGAGCCGGGACTGGATGAAGCCCTGCAGGTGGCTGAGAATCGCGGAATCACCCTGCTGGGTGATCCCGTCCACGCCCACGAACTGTGGCCCCTCGAGCAGGCGGGCATCGCGGAGGATGCCGTCCTGCTCCGCCTGGGCCAGGTAAAGCCGCGCAGGGCGGACCGCACTCTGTGCCGAGAGCGAGGGTGGGAAGTTGTAGACCACCGTCACCCGGCGCCCCGCCCGGGCTCCCGCGCGCAGTCGCTCGATGGCGGCCCGCACCTGCTCCGCCCTGAGCGAGACCTGCACCTCCTCCATCCGCGGACTCGCTACCGTGAGCATCAGGGCCGCGGTGCTGCCGAAGTCCTTGATGAACTGGATCGGTCCGGCGCCTTGCGGGAGATCCTGGATGCCCTGGAGCCGGAGCGCGATGTCGTCGAAGACCTCGCTGGTCTCGGTCATTCCCTCCTTGAGCTCCACGTACACGTAGGAGACGTTGGTCCGGCTGACCGAGCGAACCGTCTCCACATGCTTGTTCTCCGACACCACGGACTCGATCCGCCGGGTGACCCGGTCCTCGATCCGCTTGGCATCCATGCCGGGCCAGGGAGTGATCACCAGCGCGGTCACCACCGGGATGTCGGGGTCCTTCCGCTGGGGCATCTTGAGATATCCGACCACGCCCCAGAGAATCGCCCCCACGAGCGCCACCCAGGCGACCTGGCGCTGCTCGGTGAAGTATCGGGCGAGGTTCCGCGTCTTCGCGATCAGAGTCGCGTCATCGATGTGAGCCACAACTGCTCCGCTAGTGAAGGATCTGGACGGGCTGGCCGTCGGTGACGATCGTGGCTCCCCGCACAACGACCTGCTCGCCCGAGCGGAGCCCCTCGCGCACGGCGATGAGGTTCCCGCTCACCTCGCCAAGGCGTACCCGCCGGAGTTCCGCCGTCGTAGTCGACGAGTCCCCGACCACGTAGACGGCATAGGTCGCCGTATCGCCGGCCGGCCGCACGATGGCGGCGAGTGGTACGAGGAGGGCCGCATCGCTGGCCGCCGCGTTCCCCAAACCCAGCGTGGCGAGCATGCCCACTTTGAGCCGGCCCTGAGGATTGGGCAGCGCGGCCTCGACCTCGAAGACACGGCTGTTGGGATCGGCCGAGGGGGAGATCCGGGTGATCCGCCCCTGGAGCGCAGCGCCCGGGAGCGCCTCGGCCTGGATCGGGAGCGTCTGGCCGAGCGTGAGGCGGGCGACGGCCACGTCCGGTACCCCGAAGACCACCTTGACCACCCGCGTGGCGGCGATGCTGAAAGCCGGCGCCGACGGTCCCGCCAGCGAACCCACTTCGGCCGAGCGGCGCAGGATCACGCCGTCGAGCGGCGCCCGCAGCGTGGCGTCGCCCAGCGCGACCGCCGCCTGGCTCCGCCGGGCCTGGGCCGCGGTGTAGCGCGCGTAGGCGGCGTCGTACTCCGCCCGGCTGGTCGAGCGATTCTCGTACAGCTGTGAAGCGCGTTCGTAGTCCGCCCGGGCCTGGCGCAAGACCGCATCCGCATCGGCCACCTGGTCGCGGTACTCGATCTCCCGCAGACGGGCGAGTACCTGTCCCTTCCGGACCTGGTCGCCGTCCTGGATCGCGCGAAGGCGGCCATCGGCCCCGCGCACCTGAGTAATTGCCTCAACGATGCCGCTCACCCGGAACGCCAGGTCCACCGACTCGTCGGCCTTGATGGCACCGCTGTAGCGCGCCGCACCGGGGTCGTCAGGCGTCCCGCCGACCCGCGCTACGGTCACCGGCAGGGGTGGTACGGCCGGGGGCGGGTCGCCCCCGCAGGCCGTCGCGGCACAGGCCGCGGCGACGATCCAGAAATGCCGGCTCATTGCTGCTCCTCGAGAGTGTGAAGGCGTTGCAGGAACGCCTGCTGCTGCTCGGCCGAGCGGAGGACGCCGAAGTCGCCCATGGCGCGCTCGACCCGCATGAGATCCAGCAGGAAGTCGTGGACTGCGTTGGCCGCCCCTTCGGCCGAACTTTCGGCCGCATCCTGGGCGTCGATCAGGGCGGTGATGGAGGCGGTGCCGCGGGCGTAGGCGTCGCTCACCAGTTCGTAGTTGCGGCTCGCGGCCTCAGCGGCTTCGCGGGTCAGCGCGATCGCCGCGTAGCTGCTGGCGGCCGTTTCCAGCGCCGCCCGGACCCGTTGCTCCACGCCCTGCGCCGCCCGGGCGCGCTCCACCTTGAGCTGATCGAGGTCGATGCCGGCCTGGGCCCGCCGAGCCGAGCGCCTGAACCCGGTGAACAAGGGCAGCGACGCCTCGGCCCGGAATTGCCACCGCAGGTCGGGGCCGGTCCCCAGGGTGACCCCACCCGGGAGGGTCGGCGCGCTGCTGCCGGCGCCGTCACGGCTGAAGACATTGCTGAGCCCGCCCTGGAGCGAGATCGTCGGCATCCAGAACGCGCGTCCCGCGGCGGTGAGCTGCCGCTCCTGGGCGGCGATCACCGCATCGGCCCGGGCCAGCTCGGGCGAGACCCGGAGTGCTTCACCCACCAGGAACCGGGTGAGCACTGCATAGCGGGCCGGCTCGCCGAACCAGGTGAGCACGGTCGAGTCCTGCGCCAGCAGCGCCGGATCGCCGAGCGCCACGGGCCGCTGCGCAAGCGGCCGGTCGAGCGGCCGGTCGAGCACCCGCCTGAGCTCCAGCGTGGCGACCTGCACCTGGCTCTCGGCCGCGATCACATCCCGCCGCGCGTTGGCCACTTCGCCCTGCCAGCGGAAGAGATCGGCCCGGCTGGTGCTTCCCACGCCCTCGCGAACCCGGGCCGTCTCGAGATTTGAGCGGGTGCGGTAGAGGTTCGACCGCCGCACATCGGCCAGGGTGCGGGCCTGGAGCACGTTGATGTAGGCCCGGGCCGCGTCGAGGGCCACGTCGAGCCGGGCCTGCTCGCGCTGGGCTTCCCGGCCCTGCTGCAGCCGCCGCTCCGAGCCGTAGCCGGCCCAGGCCTGTTCCGAGTAGAGCGGCATGGAGAAGGACAGCCCGCCGTCGAGCTGCCGCTCGGGCTGCTGGCCCAGGCTCGCCGCCGCGGTCTTCTCGCGCGTCACGGTGCCGCCGAAGCGGCTCTCGATATCCGGGAGCAGGCTGGAGCGGGAGAGCCGCACGTTCTGCGCGCCCGACTCCACCGCGAGGTCGGCGGACTTGAGATCGAGATTGGCCGCGATCGCGCCGCGCATCGCCTCGGCCAGGGAGAGGGTGTCGGCCGGACCCAGCGAGTCGGTGCGGACCAGCTCCGCTTCGGTCAGGACGCTGTAGCCGGGCGAGAACCCGATCGCGCGGGCGGTGGCGAGGTTGAGAGTGAGCCGCGGCGCACCGACCAGCCGCACCGGCAGCGTGCCGGCGTCCTCGCCGGCGAGGATGCGCTGCAGGTCGACCGCCACCCGGCGGGCGCGGCGGAGCCAGTGTTCGGGCGGCTCGTAGGACGCCAGGGCGCCTTGGGACACATCATCCGCCATATGGCTCAGAATGGGCAGCCGTCGCGCGTTGAGCCCCGCGATCAGCCGTGCCGTCTCGGGCTCACTCAGCGCGGGAAGGACGGTCAGATAGACCGCGTCGATGCCGGCCGGCAACGCGGCCAGGATCTGATCGGCCGTGCCCTTGGCCGGCACAACCACCGCGTCGGCGCCGGTCGAGCGCACCAGGTCGCGGGCGTTGGTTTCGAGTGGCGGAATCGCGCGGAGCAGCCCGGGGTCGAGCAGGATCGCCATCCGGCGGAACGGGATCAGCCGGTGGAACTCGGCGATGGTTCCGCTCACGGCATAGGACTCGTCCACGTAGGCCAGGTTGCGGACACCACTGGTTCCGTCCTTCGCGGGTATGCCCTGCCAGCTCGCGTCCACGATCGTCGCCGCAATGGCGGGCTTGTCGCCACTGCTTGCACGGGCAACCAGGTGCGAACCAATGGGACCGAGCGTCACGACAATCGAGACGCTGCTGTCGCGCAGTGCCCGGTCCAGCACCCGCCAAACCCCCGCCGGAGTACCGTCTCCTGCCAGCGGCGGGAGCAGGGTGATCTCGCCCGGGCGGAAGAAGCCCTGGATCTCCCGCTGGAACGCCGCGATCTGGGGCTGGAGGCGGGGCGCCTGCTGGTCCAGCACCAGAGCAACCCGGGGGGCCGCGGACTGCGCCGGGAGCGAAGTGGCCAAGCCGCACGCCAGGACGCTGCCGCAGAGCAGCAGGCGCTGCGACAAGTGTTCGGCGCGCCGCAACGCCCGGCCGGCGAGTGAGACCATCGGTCGCCCCCAGGGCTGTCCGTCAGTGATTCGAGTGCTGTTCACCCGGCCTCCGCATGTGTCGCTCGTGGTGTGAGGTCGCCGGTCGTTCGCCGGAGACTCGCGGGTCGTCTGCGGGAGGGGAAAGGCAACCGCGGGGCCAGATCGGGCGGCGGGTCTCGCTCGTGGCACTAAGTGCCTGGTTCATGCGGGGTTGGAAGCGAAAGCGCCGCCCAGAAGGGGCGGCGCCGAACGCGAGACCATCATCATATGTCGCGGTCCCGTGAGATCTCGCGGTGACCCCGCGCTGTGCCTCCCCGATGTTTCTTCTCGCCCCGCATCCCGGTGGGTCACGCCGACCCCACCCGGCCGCGAGAGGGATTGAAAAACAGAAGCGCCGCCCTGATTCGGGCGGCGCCTACCCAGGACCTTCATGACATCTCGCGGTGACTACCCGCGCTGTTTCGTGATGCCGAGGCGCTTCATGCGAGACCGCAGGGTGCTCGGGTTGATGCCCAGCAGGGCGGCGGCCCCGTCCGGCCCATAGAGCCGTCCGCCGCAGGTGGCGAGCGCCTGGCGGATGTGCAGCCGCTCGTTCTCCTCCAGCGTAACGACATCGCGCCGGGCCGCCGGGCCCACCGGCCCCGCGGGCACCGCGCCGCCGGCCCCTACCGGACGCAGCTCGTCGACGATCTCCACCACCGGTCCCGGGCTGAGCACGCAGGCCCGCTCGATCACGTTCTGCAGCTCGCGGATGTTGCCAGGCCAGGCATACCGCTCCAGCCGCGTCATGCTCTCAGACGTCACGGCCTTGAGCGGCTTGGCCAGCTTGCGCTGAAACTGCGCCAGAAAGTGCTTGACGAGCAGCGGGATATCACTGGGGCGCTCCCGGAGCGGCGGGATCCGGATCGGGAACACATTGAGCCGGTAGAACAGGTCGGCCCGGAAACGCTGCCCGGCGACCTCCTGTTCCAGGTCGCGGTTGGTCGCCGCCACCAGCCGGACGTCCACCTGCTGCGTCCGGTGGCCGCCGACCCGCTCGAACTCGTGCTCCTGGAGCACGCGCAGGAGCTTCACCTGGGTGTCGAGCGGAAGCTCGCCCACCTCATCCATGAAGAGCGTGCCCTTGTCGGCCAGCTCGAAGCGCCCGGTCCGGCGCTGCAGAGCGCCGGTGAACGAGCCCTTTTCGTGGCCGAACAGCTCGCTCTCGACCAAGCCCTGCGGGATCGCCCCGCAGTTGACCTTGATGAGCGGCCGGTCGCGACGCGGGCTCCCCTGGTGCAGGGCCCGCGCGATCAGCTCCTTCCCCGTCCCAGTCTCACCGGTCAGCAGCACCGTGGTTTCCACCGGGGCCACCTGCTGTACCTTCCGCAGGACAGCCCGGAGCGCTGGGCTTTCCCCCACGATCCCCTCGAACCCGCGGTCCTCGGCAATCGCCTCCTGAAGGTAGGCGTTTTCCTGCTCGAGCCGGTCACGATACCGCTCGATATCCCGGTACAGCTGGGCATTCCTGATCGACAGCGCCGCTTGATCGGCAAAGATGCCCAGGAGAGCGAACTCCTCGGTCGAGATCCGGCGACTGGCGAGAAAGCCGATCGAGCCCAGCTGCTCGCCCCGGAATTCGAGCGGATATCCGGCCGCGCTATTGATCCCCATCTCGCGCCAGATCGCCAACGTGCCCTTGGCGACCCCGACTTGCTCGAACTGATGCCAGTCATCGATCAGAACCGGATCGCGCAGGCGCCATTGGACCGCGGGCGGCAGGTCGGAATCGAAGGGAACTCGGTGAGGGATTTGTTCCTGGTCGGTCAGGCCGGCGCTCGCGACGCAGTGCAGGGCCCGCTCATCTGGCGGCGGACCGGCTGCTCCTGGTTCCTGGGAGCGGCACACCGGACACTCGCCGCCGGTCAGTGCGAGGAAGACGCGAACGTTGGTGGCGTCCGCCTGGTCCACCAGGGCCTCCGCGATTGACTGCAGCACGACCTCGAGACTCTCGGCGGTGGCGACGTGGCGGGTGACGCCGCGCAGCATCTCCAGCGGCGTGCGAGCCGAGCCGGCCGTGTGGTTCCCGGGCACCGCGACTCCTGGCTGGAGCGACAGCGACATCTCGTGAGAGTGCGAAATATCGCGGCCGGGCGTCGGGGCACAAGATCCCGACCCGACGCTCCAGGTGCCTGTCTCTCTTGGAGTTGGGCGAGCTGGGGCGGGGCGAACACCGTGTGGTCCCGAGGTTGCCTCCTCAGGGAGCATGACAGAGACCGTTCGCGGCACTCGCTACCCGATTGACGGCCGCGCCCAGCGGATCATTGCGGCGGCGTTCGCCGAGTTCAGCCGGCGCGGGGTTCGCGCCGCGCGGATGAGCGTCATCGCGCGGCGCGCGGGCGTCTCGTTAGCCACTCTGCGACAGTATTTCCCCACCAGGGACGAGCTGTTCCGTGAGGTGATCCGCTCCACGATCGTGCGCCTGATCCAGCACCCGCAGGCCCCGGGAACACCCACCCCGGATCAGCCCATCGTCAGTCGCATCCGGCAATTCATGCGGCAGTTCTGGCGGACGATGGAGGAGCCGGAGCAGGCCGCCCTGCTGCGCCTGGCACTCGGCGAGCTGTCCGCGTTCCCTGAGCTGGCGGTGTTTCACACCTCCGAGGTCATCGGCGGGGCGGTAGGTCGGCTCGAAGCCATGCTGAGCGAAGGGACGCGGCGCGGCGAGATCCACGTCCTGGACGTCCGCACCGCCGCGCGTGTTATCCTGGCGGCGCTGATCACGTACGCCCTATGGTTCGCCTCGCCTGCTATCTACGCCGACCTGACTGGGCCGGACCGCGAGCGGGCCGAGGACTCGGCGATCGAGGTTCTAGTCGGAGTGCTGGGCGGAGCGGTCACACCAGAATCTTTGAAACCCCACGGGAACCGTGGCACGTGAAAGGAGACTGCACGGGGCGGCTGGACCTGGTACACCGGCTCGGCGAGCTGGATGTACCGGGTGGGGCTCGAGGGAATCCTCGATTTCCGCAAGCGGGGCGACCAGCTCATCCTCACGCCACAGGCGCCCGCGGCGTGGCGGGAATATGCGATCGAGTACCGCCACGGCAGAAGCCGCTACCGCATCACGCTGCGGAACGAGACCGGGGCGGCGTGGGGCGCGACTGCGGTGACGGTCGACGGTGTTGTGGTCCCGACCGGAGACATTCCGCTCGTGGACGCCGGGAAGCGGCACGAGGCAGAGGTGCGGGCGGTCCGGGGGTAAGGCGAGTCGCATGACCCGCAGCGGCACAGTCACAGGACCAAGTGTGGCATTCCGAGGGCCCGCAGGCTGCGGGGAATCCCTTCGAGTTCCGCCCCGAACCCCAGGAGGAGATCATGAAGACGATGACTCTGAGCGATGCGGGGCTCACCGCCCTCTTGCTCGCGGCTTGTGCGCCCAGCCCCATCTACGACATCGTCCTCCGTCATGGAACGGTCTATGATGGCACCGGGTCCGAAGGCGTGGTGGAAGACGTCGCCATTCAGGGCGACAGCATCGTCGCCTTGGGGAACCTCGGGAGGGGCCGCGGCCGTGAGGAGATCGATGCGACTGGGCTCGCAGTAGCCCCAGGGTTCATCAACATGCTGAGTCACTCCGAGAAATCGCTGATTGAGGACCCTCGCTCCCAAAGCGAGATCCGCCAGGGTGTCACCCTGGAAGTCTTTGGTGAGATGTCCATGGGCCCGCTCACTCAGACAATGAGGAACGACCGGCTTGTGCAACAGGGGGACATCAAGTACGACATCACGTGGACTACGCTGGGCGGATACTTCCACTTTCTCGAAGAGCGGGGGTTCACGCCGAACCTCGCCTCCTTCGTTGGGGCACCGACGGTTCGAGAGTACGAACTGGGTTTGGTGGACCGCCCACCTACAGCCGCCGAGCTGGACCGCATGAAGCGTCTGGTGCAGCAGGCTATGGAGGAAGGGGCGATGGGGGTGACCACGGCGCTCATCTATACCCCTGGGACCTTCGCGCGGACCGACGAGCTCATCGAACTGGCGAAGGTTGCTGCTCGCTATGGCGGCATCTACACGGCCCACATCCGGAGCGAGGGCGATCGCCTCCTGGAAGCGATCGACGAGACCATTCGGATCGCCCGCGAAGCCGATATCCCGGTCGAGATCTACCATCTGAAGGCCGCGGGTCAGTCCAACTGGCCCAAGATGGACCTCGCGATCGCGAAGATCGACTCGGCGCGTGCGGCTGGCCTGCGCATCACTGCCGACATGTACAACTACACTGCTGGAGCCACTGGATTCGACGCCTCGATGCCACCCTGGGTCCAGGAGGGGGGCCTGAACGCCTGGATCG
>Ga0153915_10003343_pt1 | contig 14719 bp, 12 predicted proteins | sample Opewatmetagenome_2_FD_107003 | JGI IMG/M metagenome (GOLD analysis project Ga0153915, IMG submission 107003) | Freshwater wetland microbial communities from Ohio, USA - Open water 3 Core 3 Depth 3 metaG | ecosystem: Environmental > Aquatic > Freshwater > Wetlands | place: USA: Ohio, Lake Erie...
CTACGTGACAAACGGTTATATAACGGAGGAAGCCCTGCGTGAGCTCGCGCAGATGCTTTTAGCGTTCCGGGTGGACATCAAGGCATTTACCGATGACTTCTACCGGAAGGTCTGCGGTGCGCGTCTCCAGCCGGTGCTCGACGCTGCAGTGCTTGCCCGTGAACTCAGGATGCATATCGAGACCGTGACGCTCGTGATCCCCGGCCTCAATGACACTATGGAAGAGCAGGAGGCCCTGATCCGCTGGGTGATCGAAAACCTGGGCCCCGGGACCCCCATGCACTTCTCCGCCTTCCACCCGGATTACCGGATGACCAATCGCGGGGGAACCCCTGCCGCGCTCCTTGAGAAGATCTGTACCCGTGCAAAGGAGCTCGGCCTTTTATTCCCTTACATCGGGAACGTGGGACATACCCCGTTCGAGAACACGTACTGCCCGGCCTGCGGTGCGCTTCTCATCGAGAGGAGGGGCTATTCTTCCCGGATCACTGGCCTTGATGACCGACAATGCATGAACTGCGGCGAGACCATCGGGATCGTGCGCCATGTCTCATGAGGGAAGTGCACCTGAAAACCGGTTCCTTGCCGACAGGATGCTCGGCAGTCTGACCCGGTATCTCCGGTTCATGGGCTATGACACGATCAGCGCGAATGGTTTGTCTACGGGCGATCCCAAGGAGGACACCCGTCTGCTCGATCTTGCATGCCGCGATCACCGTATCCTGTTGACCCGGGATCACGAACTTTCCAGGAGGGGCGGCGCGGAGGCTGTGCTTGTATCCGAGGGTGATGTCCTTATACAGGTCCGGCAGCTCATTGACAGGGGCCTGGTTGTATGGCGTCTCCCCATGAGCCGGTGCTCTTTGTGCAATTCCCTGTTGCGCAGAGCGGAAACCGAAGAGATCGCATCTGCGCCCTATGCCCCGGCAAAACGGGAGGGGTATACGTTCTTCTGGTGCGAACAGTGCGGGAGACTATACTGGAACGGCTCGCACCGGAAAAACCTGAAGGATCGGATGGGATACCGGTAGAAATCCTGAATATTTCCTTGTCTTCCCCGGCATCAGAAAATCCGAAATTTGTTCTCCTGACCGCGGATCACAAGGGAGTTTTATTTTATATGGTCAAAGCAACTGCAGTAGTTCCATGAGATATATGGGCATCTGGTCGAGGGAATTACAGACTCCGATATAGTAAACTTCCCGGTTAGAGATACCCCAATTTTTGTACATAATTTTCCTTCCTGCATGGCGTGAATATATTACATCTCATAAAAGACGAGATACCCGTGACCTCTTCGGGAGGAGTCTATTGACAGGACAACCGGGTCATGGACTGACGATCTATCCCTAAGACAGCATACGGTCAGGAAAATAAAAAAAAAAGACGGAGAAATCATGAAGATAAAATTAGGTATTTTCAGTTTCCTTCTGATATTACTGATGGTATCGGCAGCATATGCTGACGACAGTACTACCAGCACAAGCAGTTCCAGCAGCTCATCATCAAGTACGACAACGGAAGTCGACAATGCCGCGCTGGTCTATGTATCGGATGTGACCATGGATCCGGAAGTCTTCTACCCGGGAGACACCGGTACGATCACGGTGACGCTCACTAACGGCGGCACCTCGGCTATCGGTGTATCCCATCCGGATATCATGAGTTCCAAACTCAATGTTGATGATGAGGACCAATGGGAGTCGACGACCTACATCGGCGCCGGCTCTACCATGACATTCTCGCTTGACGTTACGGCAAAACCGCCGGACGGAACCTATTATGCACTGTTCAGTATCGGTACAAAAAGCGGCAACTCGGTCCATTACCCGATAAAGGTCGAGGTGGACTCAAACCCGGTGGTAGCAGCTGTCACAGACAAGCCTACGTATTTCTCACCGGATGCCGAACAGAACGTAACGCTCACCATCATGAATACCCGGAACGGGGGAATAGATAATGTCGTGATTACCCCGGAGGGTGCCGGGATCGATGCCTACCCGTCCACGCAGCTCATATCCACGATAAATGCGTCCAGTTCCGAGGATGTTACCTTCGGTATTGTGCCTCAGGAGGCTTCGAACCTCACCTTCCATATCAGTTACCAGAACGGGCCGAATACCCACACAACGGATGTCGTCCTGCCAATCCAGTTTGGTTCGGATAAAACCGCCGCGTTGCCAGTTATCAACAACGTGGCACTTACAACTTCAGGGTCCACATACGAAGTCACCGGGGATATTACCAATGCCGGTGTTACAGATGCAACCGGAGTGATCGTAACTGTTGGTTCTCCCGCGAAAGCTACGGGAACCTATCCGGAATATGCCATCGGGAGTATAGCATCCGATGATTCCGGAAGTTTCGACGTGACCTTTACCACGAACGATCTTTCAGCGGTCCCGCTGGTTGTCAGCTGGAAAGATTCCGATGGTAACGATTATAACCTCACAAAAACGCTCGACCTGTCATCTTCGGGTTCGGGCAGTTTGACTAGTAGCAAATCCTCAACATCGTCCAGTTCTTCGGGATCTTCGATGAGCGGAGGACCCGGCGGGATGGGCGGTGACATGGGTGGTCCAGGTGGCAGCAGCAGTAGCAGCACCACTTCACTTCTTACCGGGAGCAGCGGCGGCGGCATCAGTTCGTTCTTCTGGCTCATCTACGTCGTGATTATTCTCATCGTAGGTATCGTCCTGTGGAAAAAGAAGAAATGGATTATGGCAAAACTGAAGAAACAGCAGTGAGGGATCGGACATGACCGATACCCCACTTATCCAGCTGGTGGACGCGACAAAGACGTATCATCTGGAGAGCGGAGACTTTACCGCTCTCAACCACGTCTCCCTTGACATCATGGAAAACGATTTTGTCGCCATCATGGGACCCTCGGGTTCCGGCAAATCGACCATGATGAACCAGCTGGGGATCCTCGATGTCCCTACATCGGGAAAACTGCTGATCTCGGGAAGAAATGTGGCGGAAATGTCAAACCTCGAGCGGACGCATATGCGCAGGGATACGATCGGGTATATCTTCCAGAAATTCTACCTGATCCCTCTTCTCTCGGCATACGAGAATGTGGAGTACCCGCTCATCCTGAAATACAAAAAACATGACACGACCGGCCGGGCCTATGCCCTCTTGGAACAAGTGGGAATTGATAAGGATATGAGCGCCCACCGGCCTACCCAGCTCTCGGGAGGACAACAGCAGCGGGTAGCCATTGCCCGGGCGCTCGTCAACGACCCGAAGATCCTCCTCTGCGATGAACCGACCGGCAACCTCGACCGGAAAACTGGTCTCCAGATCATGGATATCCTCTGTGACCTGCACAGTAAGGGAAAGACGGTCATCATCGTGACCCACGATCCGAAGATCGCGGAGTATGCACACCGCACAATACGACTCGACGACGGGAGGGTTGTAGAATCATGATCAAAGGTGATATCTTCTTCAGCCTCTCGGTCCGGAGCGTCCGGCTGAATTTCACGCGCTCGATGCTTGCCGCAATCGGTATTGTGATCGGCGTTGTTGCCATCGCGTCCATGGGCATGCTGGGAACCAACATGCAGCTCGAGGTAAAAGACCAGCTCTCCTCAAGCGCGAATACGATCGTCCTCTCACCCGACGCTGTCAGGATGGGAGGGCCGGGACAGACGCCTTCATCGTCATCATCATCTGCGATTACCAAAACCCAACTTGCGAAGATCAAGACCGTGGTTGGATCCAACGGAACTGTCATTCCGATCTATTCGACAACCGGTGAGTTTACGCTCTCATCGGTACCCGGCAGAGCACAGATCTATGGTCTTGATCCCGATGATATCACCAAGTTCCTGACGCTGAACCAATCCTATAGCAATACGAGCATCGAAGGAGTGAACGACGCGTTGATCGGGGCGAACATCGCCGAACAGTTCGACCTGAAGATCGGAAGCAGGATCAAGATTGGGTCGTTCTCCTCCACATCACGCCCCGAAGTGAGAGTTGTCGGTGTACTCGAAGCAAGGGGGACAACGTCAGACGGTGTCTCGGCAGATAACGCCATTATCGTTAACAGCAAGTGGTATACCAACGAATACGGGGGGAAGGGCGAATATAGTCAAGTCAACGTGATTGTCACAGACACTGATAATATTGCAATGATCGAGGAAGAGCTTGATGCGAAGCTTAATACCGATTCGAAATCCCCGTCGGTCAGGATTACTGATGCTACCTCGCAGCTCGAAACCGCAACCTCAACACTGAGTACGGTGACTACGTTTATCATGGCAATCGGCGGGATATCGCTACTCGTCGCTGCCGTGAGTATCTTCAACGTGATGATGATGTCGGTCAGCGAACGCATCCAGGAGATTGGTATCCTGCTCTCCATCGGTACAGAGCGCGGCGAGGTTCGCAGGATGTTTTTATACGAGGCGTTTGTCCTCGGGCTTCTGGGGGCGGCTATAGGCGGCGTCTGCAGTCTGGCCATCGGATACTCCGTTGTGGAAGCAATGATAGGAACGACTGATTACTTCTTCATGCCAGAGAGTATCATGTACGTCCCGGCCGCGATGCTTGTCGGTGTGGTGGTCTGCGTTATATCAGGACTGTATCCGGCCTGGCGTGCATCCAACATGGATCCGATCGATGCGCTCAGGAGTGAATAGATTAAATAAAAATTATCCGTGCAACTAGCGTGAGATCAGGGAAGTATTATGTTATGCTGATGAGGTATTAGGTCGGGCGTCTCATCTTAAAAGTGGTCATGCCGCAACTGGCACGGATGAACCGGGTAACTTGTAAAAAAGAGCACAAATCCCGATAATTTTTTCAATGCAGGTTAAAAACCCCTGCCATTTTTCAAGGGGGAATATTTTTTTTATCGGCTATTTTATTGGGCTGGATTTGCGATACTCATAGGTTTTACATATTCCCGCGCAGGGTACATAATTTCACCTTCCCAATGATGGGAATATAATACCCTCAGCGCAGATGAGCATGTGTGGTGAGTACCGGGCAACCGGCCAGACACCACGGGGGTGAACACGAAAAGCAAAGCAGGATAAAGACTAAAAAGACTGGGATTCTGCTATACAACCCCCTCCATGAGGGCATAAAAAAAGACCGGTTTGTCCGGTGAACCCTTATGTCAGGTACTGCAGGTCATATTCGGGCCATAAATGGGCTTAAAGCGTCCGGATGATGAGATACGATTGAGAGCACACGATCAGGAAAGGCACAAAACCCGATACCGTGATGGGTATCAGCCGATAAGCAGCGATGAGATACATTTCATAAACAATCTACCCAAGTTCCTCTTTGGCGTACCAGTCCAATGAGGTAACCGGCAATGACACCCGGGTGGGGGGCAATACCTGTAGTGCCTGCCGGGCTGTCGGGAGTTAAAAGGGATTTTCGATCCCTTTTCTACCCTCTTTTTTCATTTCCGATGGAAGGCAGAATGTAAGGCCTGTTCACTCATACGCGGGGATATTTTTTACTATGTGGTTCAATTATTCCACAGTTTGATGAGTATTATACTGCGAATATGGTCTCATAATAAATAGCGGCAGTGGGGATTGGGTGGATCATAAAGGCGTTCTTATGCAAAAATCGTACCTGAAGATGGTCTTCTCTTTAGAGGATTCAGGAGAAGTATCATGAAAAAGATGTTCCTGTTTTTAGGATGTGCTGCACTCTGTGTTCTATTACTCGTTATGCCGTCATCTGCCGTGACAACACCGGAAGCAGATTTTATGTCGAACGTAACCGAAGGTTCCGTACCATTGAGTGTGCTTTTTATGGATGAATCCACAAACACCCCGACGTCCTGGGTCTGGTCGTTCGGGGATGGAGGCACGTCGACCTTGCAGAATCCTTCTCATACATATACAAGCGCAGGTACGTATACGGTCACCCTCACAGCTACAAACTCCGCCGGGAGCGATACGGATACTGAAACGGGGTATATCGTCGCAGATAAATCCGGGACATCACCGGTTGCCGCATTTGTGGCAAATGTGACCAGCGGTTCGCTGCCCCTGCATGTCCAGTTTGTGGATTCCTCCACGAACTCACCGACGTCCTGGGTCTGGTCGTTCGGGGACGGTGGAACATCGACATTACAAAATCCGTCACACACCTTTGAAACTGCTGGCACCTACACAGTCACGCTCACGGTAACTAATGCCAAAGGTGCAAACACTATTTCGCAGTCGGAATATATCCTGGCGACCGAGGAGCCGGAGATCCCCACTGCATTCTTCGTAGCCTCGGTAACATCGGGAGACGCACCGCTGACAGTGCAGTTTGTGGATTCCTCCATGAACTCACCGACGTCCTGGGTCTGGTCGTTCGGGGATGGAGGCACGTCGACCTCGCAGAACCCCTCCCATACATACACAAGCGCAGGTACGTATACGGTCACGCTCACGGTTACCAATTCCGCCGGTAGTGATACCGCGACGGAATCGGATTACATTTCAATAGACTTGTCAGCTCCGGTCGTTTCTTTCAGTGCAAATTCCACATCGGGAGTGGCACCCCTTATCGTTAACTTCACGGATACTTCGACAAATTCCCCGACGGAATGGTACTGGGTCTTTGGAGATGGGAGTACATCCTCCGATCAGGATGTGATCCATACCTATTCCAGTGCCGGCACGTATACGGTGAAACTGGTCGCCTCAAATTCCGAGGGGAGCAATAAGACAACACAGACCATTACAGTAACCGATGCGGGGACAACTCCTGTGTCGTCATTTACTTCTGACGTTATTTATGGAACGGCTCCCCTGACGGTCCAGTTCACCGACACCTCCACGAACTCACCGACGTCCTGGGTCTGGTCGTTTGGGGATGGAGGCACATCGACCTTTCAAAACCCTGCCCATACCTTCACGAGCGCAGGTAGTTATACAGTATCCCTTACAGCATCCAATGCTATCGGGAGCAATACGGTGACACTGGCAGAGGACATCACGGTGACGGAAGCAACAGCGGGGATTACCTTGGTTGAGACATCCTCTGCCTCGGACTCATCACTGCCTCAGGAGACTGAAGCAGTGGAAACTACCCCTGCAACAGATGCCTCTTCCGGATTATCCGGGATACTTCCCTATGCCGGTGTGGGTGTCCTGGTGGTGATCGGGGTTCTGGTATGGATATTCATGAAAAGACCCCCTCAGGGTCCTCATCATGCCGGTGGGAAAGACCTGTAAATGATCGTGTATCTTTTAGCACAGGTAAACACCTATTTTTAAACGGAGCATGATTGATTTGTCCTGCGGTAAAAGAACCGATGCAACTGTCAAGAAAACAGAACTGCCAGTATATTGTACCTGCCGGTTAAAATTATGGATCCGGAATTTCAGGGAATCACCATTTCCATGCATCGAATATAATATACAGGGGTGTAAAAAAGGTAAAGAGTGTTCTCCTCATTAGGGAGATCATGACAGATGAATGGTAAATTTTAGATCCTGTATTTGCCAGCGTGCGTGGCAGGGAAAGAATCCCCGGGAACAAAGGTGGTTTTCTCCTCCAAATTCAGGGTGTCTAAAAAAGACCAGATACATTGAAAGGGTAATTAAAAGGATCCCCCCCTGTAAAGTGGTGGAGACCCGAAGCATCAGGTGAATAATCCATGAAAAAAAGCATTATCGTTATGTTGATTGCGTCAGCAATCCTCATCGCAGGAATCATGATTGCAGGATGTACGAGTTCCACAAACTCGGCTTCTTCGTCCACGGACAGCGCGGGGGTCACGTCAACCCCGGCAACAACAGACTCCCAGCAGGCAGCAGCTGGAAGCGGGGTGGCTCCGTCAGGAACCCCTGGTGAACAGATGAATGGTACAGCACCCAACGGTACAGCACCCTCTGGCATGGGTGGAGAGATGAATGGTACAGCACCATCAGGAACTCCGCCTGAAGGACAGACGGGCGGTGCAATGAACGGAACCGCACCCTCGGGAACGATGCCCTCGGGCACTCCCATAGCTACTCAGTAATCCCGATTATTTTTCTTTTTTTTATCTAGTCAGATCCAGTCGATAGTATTCAGGTCTGTAAGAAGCTCTGCAACCGATCTGTACCTGTTCTCCGGTTTCTTTTCAAGACAGCGCGCTATGATCGCATTGATCGCGACCACAGTACGGTCGTTTCCGGAGAGCCCTGGTACAGGAGGATCGTGCAGGATCGCATGGGTTACCTCACCCATGCCATCTCCCCGGAACGGGACGTGCCCATTCAGCAGTTCATAGAAAAGAACCCCCAGCTGGTAAATATCCGTCCATGGTCCTGGCTCTCCGTAGATGGTGGGGGCCAGTTGTTCCGGGGCCGCATACTCTAATGAGAACCCGATGAAGCCTGACTGTTTCGTCCCTTCCGCTTTAGAGAGACCCCAGTCGGTAATCTTAGGTGTCCCGTCTGGAGCAAGCAGGATATTTCCCGGTTTTATATCCCTGTGGACAATCCCTCGTTCATGAGCATACATGAGCCCTTCGGCAACTCCTTTGACAATTGAAACGGCTTTCTTTTTATCCAGGGGAAGCTGCATCCCTGCCAGGGAGGATTCAACATACTCCATCTCGATATATGGTCGGGGAAATATATTTGCGGCATAGATTTCAACGATATTCTTGTGGTGCAGGCCTTCCCAGATGTTGAGTTCTTTAGTGAACTGTGACCCGGTAACTTCGTCAAATCGTATCGGGACTTTCACCGCGACATCCCGGCTGTTTTTAATGTCCCGTGCCCGGAATACTCGGGAAACCCCTCCCTCGGCAATATATTCTGCATTCGGGTATTTTTTTTCGAGGGCCGCAGGGAGTCGTACGGTGTATTCGCGTTCAGGCACTCCCGACTGTCCGCTATCAGCTGGCGTTTTTACCACGGTTGCATTCCGAAGGTCGTTTGCGGGGGAATGGGGTGTCACGGAAAGTTCCGGAGTTTCCCGTGCCCTCTTGCGGGCTCGTTCGAACCAGATGCCTGCAATCGCAGAGATTAAAAGGCCCGCCGGAATCAGCCACCAGTACTGGATCAGCAATCCGGCCAGGGGATTGGGGGTCGGCCCCTGGAGTTTGTCTCCTGACTGCGGGTTCCCCGCGTCCTGAGTTGGGGAAGGACCGGAATCCCCGGAGAAGGGTGCAGATCCCGGTTGCTGTGAGGACAGGACACTCTGCGGCAGTTTCATAAGATCGTCAAGCCGCGTGGTATTGACCTCCGGCATTTCAGATTTTGTGGTCAGGGTATACGCCGAGGGGAGGCTCACCAGTGGGGCAGAATCCGTGATTGCCGCTGTTGCAGGGGCATCCTGCCCTGTCGATGCAGGTGTGAAGGGTGTATCACCTACTCCATCACCGTTATTGTCTGTTACGTTTGCTCCGGTCCAGAAGTTTCCCAGAGGGCCGGAAAAGCTCTTGCCTTGGTATTGGTATGCCTGAGGGGATGAATCCCATAAGGTATTGGAAGACTGGCTGACCCCATCTACTGAATTGTTGAAGGTATTGAGCGAGAACGTGTTGGAACGGGACGACCTGTCCACTTCGACACCAATGGCATTCCCGGTGAGGGTATTTTGCGAGATGATATTATTCGATGCAGATTTCAGGACGAGTCCTTGGTCATGTCCTATGATAGTGGTGTAGGTGATTCGGTTGTTATCTGAGAGTACGAGGATTCCATAACTGGCATTTCCGGTGATGACGACACCGTTGAGGGTGATTCCATCGGCTGCAAGGGTGATCCCTGCTCTTGAGTTATCAGATACGATATAAGGTGGGTTTTCCAGGTCCAGTGCACCAAATACTATGGATTTGTCGATAACAACTTCCCCGGAATAGGTACCCCCGGCAAGAAAGATGCTGTCTCCGTTACTTGCATTGTTGATCAGATCTTGGATCGTCGCTGAACTGCCGGTTCCGTTATAGGTTACGACTTTTGCATAACCCGGTGATACGACCGGGGCAGCAGCTAGGAGTATCAGTAAAAAAACAATACTGTATTTTATCTCTGGCATCTTACTTGTCTACCCCCCAGGGACTGCCTCGTTGCCATAAACCGGAGATCAACTGTCTGATATAAAGAGGAACCGTGCCGCACTTTCCCCCATTGCCAGATCAATGATATCCCCGGTTTTCATCCCGGTTTTATGCATCGGCGCGATGACTTCCATGTTGACATAGGTTCCCCCGGAACTGCCGCGATCCTCGATCTGCCATCCGGTCTCTGACCGGGAGATAACCGCATGAGGTTTTGTGATTCTGGTTACCATCGCATATTTATCAGGAAGCACAATATCAGACTCGCTGGTACGGGCCTGAGTGTCGGGATCGATCCGGCCAATGGCAATATGATCCTTTTTTAACAGGAACGTGTGACCGGCAAGGTTTCCGCTCATGAGGTGCAGTGCCGGGAAGTTTGCGCCAGATTCTTTTATTACTGCCGCCCGCACAGAGTTTAGTTTTTCCTGAATTTCGCCAAATCCAATCGGGATATTTACATGGGAAAAGATGCCCAGGTTTTTTATGAGCATCTCAAGGCTGCCCTCCGCAAGGGAGAACTTCCAGACCGGGTGGATGCCCTTGACAGTCTCCCTCCCGAAGCCGGCCTCTTTTTTCACAAGGCCGATACGCACCAGCTGATCGATATGTTTCTTGGTATTTGCGTAACTTGTGTCAATACGGGAGGCAATCTCGGTGATCTCCTTTGGCTCCTTCTCGATAACCTTGAGGATCTTGAGCCGCACGGGGTTAGAGAGCACTTCGAGATACTCGGATAACTCCTGCAGGAAGTCTGGATCTGACGAAACGCATACGGTTTTCTTTTCAGCCATGCTGGAGAACTCCTTGATTATATTCAGGCGTACACAGAAGATCAGGTACGCTTTACCATACTATCATTCTGGGTGATAAAATAGATTGGGATTCTTGTTTTCTTATATGAGAGTGATCCCTTCAGGTTCAATATATCTACATCAAGGCATCGCGTTGTACCGACAGCATATCATGAATATATCCCTTTCAGGGAAGATTCCCGTACGGATAATCAGGAGAATGCGGTAGTAACCACACATTCCAGGAACATGAGCAAAGATCTGTAGGGGAAACAATCGACGGTCCAAAAAGTGTCGACTGGTGTCCTGCATGATTATTCCCGCATTCGTAAAAGCGTATCTTCAGGATCTGTGATCTAAACAATCCCTGGGCAAAACAGGAAAAACGTTGTATAACTGCTTCGGGGAACCGAAGATACCGAAAAGACCGTGAGAACTAAAAAAAAGGGCTGCCAGATGGATATCGATATCGCAGGACATTGCCACTCACGGATCATCCCTTTCTTTTTTGTGGGGGTCTTTTCATCGCTTGTGGATATCGGGATAATGTATCTTATGACTACATACCTTGGGGTCTGGTACCTGTATGCAGCTGCATTTTCCTACTGTTGCGGGATTGTAGTGAGCTATGTCGCGAACAAGTATCTCACTTTTCACAACAAGAGCCGGAAGAACGCCACCCAGCTTGCAACTTTTGCCACGATCTCTGTATCCTGCCTGATTGTCAATCTCGGGATCGTCTGGCTCGCGGTTACATTTTTCTCAGTTACACCCATCATCGCGAAAATCTTTGCGACCTTTTGTGCATTTCTCTGGAATTATCATGGCCAGAGCAGGTTCACGTTCAGAGAGACGGGTTAGGAATACAGGGGGGACTTATCTTTTTGCGGAGGTCCCATATTTTTTGTAGTGGAAGAGTAAGGATTTTCGTTATGTCATACATGGAGAAGGAGTTGTCCATCCCTGATCAAATGGACTGAAAGGAGATAATCCCTTTAAAATGCACCATGAGAATTATCTCTTTTTCCAAGAATCCCCCTTGTATATGTTTTTTTTAACTTCCCGTTAGGGAATCCGTTGGAAAAAAGGATTAGTTATAGGATCTGAAAGGAACGTACTGGTCGATGATCTTAACCCGGTCCCCCTGTGGGGTCACGACCCAGACCTCGGCCCTGTCCTTGTTACCGGTCGATCCCTTCAGGTTGACGGTCTTTCCGACATAGAGCGGCTGAACCATCTTGTCGCTTTCGACTGTCCCGTCAGCTTTGTAGAGCATCAGGTCGATCTCGGGGATGACATTTATGCCCTTGCCGCCACGGAAAGTAAGGACGACCTGCGGGTCGATTGCCTGCCCGTTGCTTGCGACCTGGACATCCACGGCCCAGTTGCTTGCGACGGTCTGGGTGGGTCCGGGAGTGGCGATCGTCACCGTTGTGGATACAGCCGTGGTTGCAGCTGCAGTCGGTACCTCAGTTGCTACGTCTGTCGTAGGAGCCGGCGTTGCCTGCTGGGACGTGGTCTGGGTACAGCCGGCCACAAGAAGCAGGAGCATCAGGAATGCAATCCCTCCAAAAAGGATTTTCATGTTCATATATGTGATATCATCCCACGAGGTATTTAGGATTACGTGTCTGTGAGAGACAAAAGGAGTATCTGGTTTTAACAAGACGAGGTCCCGGCCCAAGTGCGAGAGCTGCTTCGGGGCAGCAGAGCACCTTTCCACAGGAAAATGTCGTGCTCACCCCCGTAACAACAAGCCCCGGTGTCAGGGTACCCGCATTAAACACCAGAGGAAGGACATGACAAAACAGCAATCGTCACCCGTTAAAACGGGGGATGGGGAGAGAGGCGGGAAAACCCGGCAGGGTTTATTCCCGTCTGCCCTGAGCCGGCTCGATCCCGGTGGGCTGGCCCCGGATCGTACGTTCTTTCATGATCGTATAGACCTCTTCTGCGCAGTCACGGGGAATCTCTACAAACGAGTAGGTATCGAGGATGCGGATAGCACCGATGGATTTTCCCGGGATACCGGTCTCGTTTGCAATGGCACCAACGATATCTTTCGGGGCTACGTTATGGTCGCGGCCAAGGCCTAAAAAGAATCTTACCATGCCCGATTCTGCCCCGGTGTCGCCGAAATCTGTCGGCGCAGCGGCGCGTTCTTTATGCGAATCTGCGCTCTGTTCCATGCGCATTTTTAAGAGCGCAGCGGCGATCTCAAGCGAGGTGAGATCCCCCGCGCTCTCCTGCTCGATCATCCTGGCGTACGGCTCGATACCACCCTCCCGTACTGCCTCGCGTACCTCCTCGAGGATAGTCTTTGTCTTTAATTCGACCACGTCGTTTGCGGTTGGGAGGGGTTTTCTGGGGATCTGGATTTTTATGTATTTCTGGATCTCGCGGAGCTTTGTGAGGTCCCGGGGGGTGACAAGGGTGATCGCCCGGCCGCTTTTCCCTGCCCGTCCCGTCCGCCCGATCCGGTGGACATAATATTCGACGTCCTGCGGAACATCGTAGTTGATCACAATATCTACATCCTCGACGTCTATCCCGCGTGCCGCGACGTCAGTAGCGATCAGGATATCGATGGAGCCTTTCCGGAATCCGCCCATGACCCGGTCGCGCTGGGACTGTTTCATGTCGCCGTGGAGTTCTTCTGCACGGTAGCCCCGTGCCCGGACACGGCCGGCGAGATCTTCTGCGCCTCTCTTCGTGTTGCAGAAAATGATCGCAAGGTGCGGGTCGACGACGTCGATCACCCGGCAGAGTGATTCGAGCTTGTCCCGGTCCCTCACCTCGACGTAAGACTGTTCGATGGCGGGGACCGTGAGTTCCTGATACTCAACCCGGACAAACTCCGGCTTGTTCAGGAACCGTTTTGAGATCTCGATGATCGGCTGGGGCATCGTCGCGGAGAACAGGAGTGTCTGCCTTTTCTGCGGGATGCGTTTTAAGATGCGTTCGATGTCGTCCCTGAAGCCCATGTCGAGCATCTGGTCGGCTTCGTCGAGCACCACCATCGAGACGTTGTCAAGGGAGAGGGTGCGGCGCTTCAGGTGGTCCATCACGCGACCGGGGGTGCCGATCACGATGTGGACGCCTTGGGCTAGGGCCCTGAGCTGGCGTTCTATGGGCTGGCCGCCATAGACCGGGAGGACCGTGATCTTCGGGAGGTACGCGAGGAGATGAGAAAATTCCTCGGCGATCTGGATGGCGAGTTCACGGGTCGGGCAGAGCACGATGGCCTGCACGACCTTTTGCGATGCGTCGATATTTTCGATAACGGGGATACCAAACGCTGAGGTTTTACCGGTACCGGTCTGCGCCTGCGCAGTCACGTCACGGCCGGCCTGGATGAGGGGGATGGCGAGTGCCTGGATAGGAGTGGGCTCTTCGAAGCCCATGTTTTCTATGGCTTTCGCGATCTCTTTTGAGAGCGAGAGATCGGAAAACTGCAACCTTGAGTTCATGTCGCACGACTATTTGGCGCGCAGGTTCATAAGATGGTACCCCAGTTTTCACGGACTTGTCCGTTTATACCACGAATTTTTGGAATGGCCCGTTTCTCTTTTCAGGATGTCCGCGCGCACTCATGGTATCCCCAAGACTACTGACGGTATTATTGCAGGAGCGATACTAACGGGGATTATTCAATTGGGAACACCATGAAAGTTGTCGCATTCAACGGGAGCGCACGCAAGGACGGGAATACCGCGATCCTTGTACGGACACTGTTTAAGGAACTTGAGAAAGCAGGCATCGAGACCGAACTGGTACAGCTGGCCGGGAAAAAGATGCACGGATGTCTGGGTTGCGGGAAGTGCCGGGAGAGGAAAGACCGGCGCTGCATTATTCCCGATTTCGCGAACGAATGCATCGAAAAGATGGATGAGGC
>Ga0153915_10003344_pt1 | contig 14716 bp, 15 predicted proteins | sample Opewatmetagenome_2_FD_107003 | JGI IMG/M metagenome (GOLD analysis project Ga0153915, IMG submission 107003) | Freshwater wetland microbial communities from Ohio, USA - Open water 3 Core 3 Depth 3 metaG | ecosystem: Environmental > Aquatic > Freshwater > Wetlands | place: USA: Ohio, Lake Erie...
GGAAGGCATCAGCGCCCTGTTGAAAAAACGCCCGCCCGCCTGGCTTGCGCCCCGCAGGGCCGCCGGGCGCAGGAAAAAGAGCTCGCCTTGAATAACGGGCCGTCCCTTCCAACGCGCGTCCGCATGGTAGAAGTGGGCCCGCGGGACGGGCTGCAGAACGAAGCGGCTTGCGTACCGGCCAATGTCAAGGCAACGCTCATAGAACGACTGGCCGAGGCGGGCTGCCCGAACGTTGAGTCCGCGGCATTCGTATCGCCCAAGTGGGTGCCGCAGATGGCCGATAGCGCCGAAGTCATGGCGCTCATCCAGCGCCGCCCCGGGACGATCTATTCCGCGCTGGTGCCGAACCTGAAGGGCCTGGAGCAGGCTATTGCGGCGCGGATCGACGAGGTAGTCGTGTTCGGCGCCGCAAGCGAGCCGTTTTCTCTAAAGAACATCAATTGCTCCATCGCCGAATCGATCGAGCGCTTTCGCCCGGTAGCTGCTGGGGCGAGGGACGCCGGCCTGAAATTGCGCGGCAGCATTTCGTGTGCGCTCGGTTGCCCATACCAGGGCGAGGTGCCGGTCCCGGACGTGGTGGACGTCGTGAAGCGCCTGTCGGACCTGGGCTGCGACCATATCGACATCGCGGACACCATCGGCGTCGGCACGCCGGGCCGAACGCGGGCGGTGATGGAAGCGGCCGCGCGCGTTTTCCCTGTCGAGCGGCTCTCCGGCCATTTCCACGATACCTATGGCCAGGCGCTTGCCAATATTTATGCCAGCCTGCAGTGCGGGGTTTCCATCTTTCACAGCTCGGTGGCAGGGTTGGGCGGTTGCCCGTTCGCGAAAGGTGCGACCGGGAACGTCGCCACCGAAGATGTGCTGTACCTGTTCGATGGCCTGGGAATCGAAACCGGCGTGGAGCTTCAGAAGATCTTCGAGACCGGCCAGTTCATCTGCCAGGCGCTCGGGCGCGAACCGGCCTCGCGCGTGTCGCGCGCCCTCGCTGCTCGAGTTACGTCCCGGTCTTGAGAGCGCGCCAGCGATAGTCACGGCCGCCGGAGACTGCCACCTGTCCGGCAATCCGGCTGTTCTGCACCTGGCCGTTGAAGCGAATGGTGCGCTCGCCCTGCTGCACTCGGAAGGAGATCATCTCCCCGCTCAAGCTTGCGCGTTCAAGCGGCAGCGTCTCTCCATTGATGACAGCCTCGCCTTGAATCTTCTGGTTGTGCTGCTCGAGATGGATGCGCGCATCCGTCCAGCCTTTCCTGCCCGGCACACGGGAAGCCCATGTTCCCTCTACCTTCGCCGGCACGACCCAGAAAAATACCGTGCTTGCCTTCTCCAGCCCGACCGGCTTGTCGGGCACGGGAATTTTCATTTTTGCGTCCGGCTCCCAATCGCCGATGCCGTAATCGTGCGAGACAATCCGCGTACCCGGCTTGAGCGCGAGGAGTTTGGGCTTGAGCACGGCGTTGTATTCCTCAAGCAGGTACATGGTGATGACCGATGCCTGGCTGAAATCGGTTTTGAACAGGTCCTGCTCGACGAAATTCACGCGGTCTGAAACGCCGGCTTTCTTCGCGTTTGCCGTCGCGAGCTTCACCAGGCGCGGGTCGTAATCGACGCCGAAGCCGCGCGCACCATATTCCCTGGCAGCGGTGATGACGATGCGTCCGTCGCCCGAGCCCAGGTCGATCAGGAAATCACCTGAATTGACCCCGGCCATCTTCAGCATCGTTTCGACCACCGGGGTGGGCGATATGACATAAGGCGTCTCTTCGGTGATCTTCGGCTCATCGGGCGCCCGCTCCTGCGCGTAGGCGAGTGGTACCGCGAGCAACGCGGCGGCAAGGAGCCATACGAGAGGACGGCTGGAGCGATGGACCAGCACGCGGTGATGTGCATAAATCATGTGAACTCCCAACGAAACGTAGCCCGATCAGTAGGGCCTCAAAGCGACCCGCAACGAGGCCGGGCATTGTACCCGGGTCATTCCAGGGTCGCCGACTCCAGATAGTCGGGCACCTCGCAGCGCCAGCCAAGCTTCTCTTCGATCAGCAGGCGAAGCGCGTCGGCGGCAGCCGGCTCGCCGTGCGTGATGAAAGTGCGCCGCGGAGGATCTGAGAACCCCTTCAGCCATTTCAAGGTTTCATCGGCGTCCGCATGTGCGGAAAAACTTTCGATGCTGGCAACCTCGGCGCGGACGGGCACGTAACTGCCATGAATTTTCACTGCGCCTGCACCGGACAGTATCGTCGCGCCGCGGGTGCCGCCCGCTTGGTAGCCGGAGAAAAGAATCGTGTTGCGTGGATCGGGCGCGAAGGCCTTCAGGTGGTGCAGTACCCGTCCGCCGGTGGCCATCCCACTCGCGGCGATGATCACCATCGGGCCCGGGCGCTGGTTCAGGCGGCGCGACTCCTCGGGGGTTCTAACCATGAGCGCCGCCTGGCACATGGTGCGGCATTGCTCCGGCGTCAGACGATGCTCACGGTTGTGCGTGCGATACAACTCGGTCGCGTCGATAGCCATGGGACTATTGAGATACACGGGCAGATCGCGCGCGATGGCGCCCTGGGATTTCAGGCGCTCTATCTCGTAGAGCAGCGATTGCGCGCGGCCCACCGCAAACGAGGGAATGATAACGACGCCGCCGCGCTCGGCGGTCTTTCTGATCACCTGCCCGAGTTCCATGCCCGCGTCGGAAGTCTCGTGCCGACGATTTCCGTAAGTCGATTCCACAACCAGGTAATCGGCTGCGCGCACCGAAGCGGGCGGCACCATGATGGGATCGTTCGGACGGCCCAGATCGCCGGAGAACAGGATCCGCCGGCCTTCGTTTTCAAGGGATACCATGCAGGCGCCCAGTATGTGGCCTGCCGGCAGCAAGCGTACCTGCACTCCAAGGAGATCGAGTTTCCCATTCGGGGATAGCGGAGAGAATTGGCGCAGGGCACGCTTCGCGTCCTCCTCGGTGTACAAGGGAAGTGCAGGCTTGTGCTTGGAAAACCCGCGCCTGTTCGCGTACTCCGCTTCCTCTTCCTGCAGGCGTCCCGAGTCGGGCAAGAGGAGCCGGCACAGTTCGTAGGTGGCCTCGCTGCAGTACACCTTGCCGGAAAAGCCGTTTCTGACCAGCAGGGGCAGATAACCGCTGTGATCCAGGTGCGCATGCGTCAGCACCACCGCCGAGAGAGCGCGCACGTTCAGCGGGGGAGCCGACCAGTTGCGAAGCCGCAACTGCTTGAACCCTTGGAACAGGCCGCAATCGACGAGCAGCCCGGCTCGAGCGGTCCGGAAGAGATACTTGGAACCCGTAACGGTTCCGGTCGCGCCCAGGAACTGGAGACTAGCTGTCATGCGGGCCAGAGCGCATCAGTCCTGCACAGCAGCGGAATACGGGTCTGGCACGTGCAGGTGCCCGGCCTGGGACAGTGACGGCACCCCGAAGGAGACCGCCGCAGCACGGGCCGCCGCCTTACCCATGTCTGCCCGCTTACATTACGCGCGAATATTGCGCCCGGGCGCGCTCGGCTTTGAGGTAGCGGTCGAACACCATGCACACGACCCGGACGAGCAGCCGGCCCTTGTCGGTGACGGTGATCCATTCGTCTTCCAGCTTGACCAGCCCTTCCTGCTCCATCTCCTCGAGTTGCTCCAGTTCGCGCCCGAAATACGAGTCGAAGTCGATCAGATGGCCGATCGAGATGGCTTCCTTGGACACGCGGAAATGGCAGGCGAGCGACTGGATGACCGTGCGCCGCAGCAGATCGTCCGGGCTGAGCTCTATGCCGCGAAGAACGGGCAGCGTATCGCTGTCCACGCGCGCGTAGTAGTCTTCCAGCACCTTCTCGTTCTGGCTGTAGGTCGGGCCGACCTTGCTGATAGCCGAAACGCCCAGGCCGACGATGTCGCTGTCCCCGCAACTCGAGTAACCCTGGAAGTTCCGGGTCAACCTGCCCTGTCGTTGAGCGACCGCGAGATCGTCATCGGGCTTGGCGAAATGGTCCATGCCGATGTACAGATAACCCGCCTGCTGCAGACGCGAGATGGCGGTAGTGAGCAGCTCTAGCTTGACCTCGGGCAGCGGCAGGTCCGCTTCGGCGATGCGCCGCTGCGGCTTGAATAGCGCCGGAAGATGCGCGTAGGAGTAGAGCGCGACGCGGTCGGGATTGCACAGCACGATCCGGTCCAGCGTTCTGGAGAAACCTTCCACGCTCTGTTTCGGAAGACCGTAAATCAGGTCGACGTTGATGGAGCGAAACCCGTATTTCTTGGCCGCCTTCATGACCTGCTCGGTCTGCTCCACGCTCTGGATGCGGTTCACCGCCCGCTGCACCGCGGGGTCGAAGTCCTGCACGCCGAGGCTCACCCGGTTGAAACCCAGTTCGGCCAGCAAGGCCATGCGGTCCGGGTTCACCCGCCGGGGATCGAGTTCGATGGCATATTCGCCGGCCGGGTCAAGGCTGAATTCCGAGCGCAGCATCCCCATCAGTTGGGTCATTTCGGCGTCGGAAAGAAACGTCGGGGTCCCCCCACCCCAGTGAACCTGCCCCACGGCCCGATCTTCGCCGAGTTCCGCGCGCACCAGCCGCATTTCGCGACCCAGATAGTCCACGTAGGGAGCCGAGCGGCCGTGGTTCCGGGTGACTACCTTGTTGCAGGCGCAGTAATAGCAGATCGTGTCGCAGAAGGGGAGGTGCACGTATAATGACAGGGGTCTTGTAAAGCCGCCGATATTGCGGTTTCCAAGCCAGTGCCGATACGCAGCGGGGCCGAACGCCTCGACGAAACGGTCGGCGGTGGGATAGGAAGTGTAGCGCGGGCCGGCACCGCCGTACTTGCGGATCAGGTTCGCGTCGACAACAAGACTGGAGAACATGGTCCGCCCCAGGTGCGCACTGCAATGCAAGGAAATAACGGGCCTTACTATGCGCGTCCGCTTCTGGACCCGGTTTGACATGCGTCAAACGGGGCCCACTAGGCTGGCCGAGCGCGCGCTAGGGGGCGTATTGCATGTCGAGCATCGACAGCCGTAGCCAAGCATCGGAATCGTCCAGGGATTTGCTCATTGTCTTCGGGCCCGTGCTCGGAGTAGGGGCATTCACTGCGCTGCTCGCCGCTCTGGCAGGACTGTTCGGCTGGCATACCACCGAGATGCTCACAACCGCGGCGGTCGCGGCGGCGACGCTCGTGGTCATGGCAGCGGCACTGCTTCTGCGCCAGATTGCGGAACGCAAGGCGTCGCGACGGGCGCTGGAGAACGCCGAGGCCCGCGTTGCGGCGATCCTGGATTCGACCATGGACGCGATCATCACCACCGACGAAGACCAGCGCGTGGTGCTGTTCAACGCCGCGGCCGAGAAGGTTTTTCTCTGGCCGCGCGCGGCGGTGCTGGGCCAGCCACTCGACATGCTGCTGCCCGAACGACTGCGCGGCATTCATAAACGGCACATCGAGCACTTCGCCCAGACCGGCGTGACTTCCCGCCGCATGGGGGACGGGTCCGTGCTGGTGGGCTTGCGCGCGAACGGCGAGGAGTTCCCCATCGAGGCGTCGATTTCGCAACTGAGCGAAAACGGCAAACGCCTGTTTACCGTCATCCTCCGGGACGTGACCGAACGCAAGCGCGCCCAGGATCTGCTCGCGCACAGCGAAGCGCGCCTGCGCAGCATCCTGGATTCGGCGATGGATGCGATCATCACCGTCGATCAAAGCCAGCACATCGTCCTGTTCAATGCGGCGGCTGAAGCGGTGTTCGGATACGCTCGCGACCAGGCGATCGGGGCGCCGCTCGCCTGGTTCATCCCCGAGCGCTTTCGCACCGATCACTCGGCGCACGTGAGAAAATTCGGCGAAACAGGCACCAGTTCACGCCGCATGGGGGCGCAGCGCATCGTCACCGGCCTGCGGCGCAACGGCGAGGAATTCCCCATCGACGCTTCGATCTCCCATGTCTCGCAGAACGGCGAAAAGTTCTACACCGTCATCCTGCGCGACGTGACGGAGCGCGTCCGGGCGGAAGAGGCGTTGCATCGCTCCAAGGAGGAGTTGCGCGAGCTTGCTTCGGCCGCCAACTCGGTGCGCGAGCAGGAAAAGAGCCGCATCGCGCGCGAACTCCACGATGAGCTTGCGCAGGCGCTCACCGCGCTCAAGATGGACGTGGCTTGGGTGCGCGAACGTCTGCCGGGCGAGCAGGCGGCGATTGCCGAAAAGCTGGCCGCCATGCAGCAGATGCTGGACAGCACCGTCGCCGCCACTCGGCGCATTTCGGCCGACCTGCGGCCGCTGATGCTCGATGACCTCGGCCTGGTGCCGGCGGCCGAGTGGCTGGTGCAGAACTTCAGGCAGCGCACCGGCATCGCTTGCGAGCTAGCGCTCGGGGTGCCGGAGCTCGAGCTGCGCGACCCGCATGCGACTGCGGTATTCCGCATCCTGCAGGAGTCGCTCACCAACATAGCACGGCATGCACAAGCGTCGCTCGTAGAAGTGACAATGGATGTGGAAGACGGCGCGGTTGTGCTCACCGTGCACGACAATGGACGCGGATTCGTTCCGGAAGAGTCGCGCAAGCCCAACTCATACGGCCTCATGGGCTTGCGCGAGCGCGCCTACCTGCTGGGCGGCGATGTGCGCATAGACAGCGGACGCGGACGCGGAACCACGATCGAGGTGCGCATCCCGGTCGCCCAGCCGGTGGAGCAGCCGTGATCCGGATCGTGCTCGCGGATGACCACACCATCGTCCGCGAGGGGCTGAAGCAGATTCTTTCCGCCGCGCCGGATCTATTCGTTGCCGGAGAAGCGCAGAACGGACACGAGGTGCTGCAGCGGGTGCGGGAGCTCGATTTCGACCTGCTGCTGCTCGACATGTCGATGCCCGGCAAGAGCGGCACCGAGCTCATCAAGCAGGTGAAATCCGAAAAGCCGAAGCTGCGCATCCTCGTGCTCAGCATGCATGAGGAAGAACAATACGCGGTGCGCGCGATAAAAGCCGGAGCTTCCGGCTACCTCACCAAGGAGAGCGCATCGGCACAGCTTGTATCGGCAATCCGCAAGGTCGCGGCGGGCGGCGCATTCATCAGCAGCGCCGTTGCCGAACAGCTTGCCCTGGGAGCCATGCCGGGCGCCGAAGGCCCACCGCACAGCACTCTTTCGGACCGCGAGTTCCAGGTTCTGAAAATGATCGTCTCCGGCAAGACCGTGTCTGAAATCGCCGAAAGCCTCAATTTGTCCGTCAAGACGGTGAGCACGCATAAGACGCGGCTGATGCAGAAGATGAACATTTCCAGCCAGGCCGATCTCATACGGTACGCACTCACCCACCGGTTGCTGGACGATCCGGAGCAGTCGTTGTGAGGCAATTGTGCGGGATGACGATTCCGGGCTCATAGCTGTTGACTGATTTACTCGGAATAGGCCCGATCGCCGTTTCATCAAAGACATACTGCGGGGCTATTTCTACAGCAATTGGACCAAAGGGATCTGTAGGACGATTCCCACAGCGTCTCGGCACACCGTCCTACCCCCAATATCGGCCTTCTCCCACGCACCATATCAGGCGGCTCCGATAGGCCTTCGTCGGCCCGGCGGTCATAATGCCGCCATGGAGAAAACGACTGCCGACCGGATTACGGCCTTCATCGTCGAGGACTCCCCGGCTATCCGGGAGCGCCTGGCCGCCCTGCTGACCCAGACACAAGGCATTGCTATCGTCGGCGAAGCAGACACCCCGCAAAGCGCGGTTGAAGGCATCCTGCGCACGCGCCCGGATTCTGTCGTTCTGGATATCCACCTGCTCGGAGGAAGCGGGCTGGAAGTGTTGAAGACCGTGCGGCCGATCGTGCCGGGAACGGTTTTCGTGGTTTTGACCAACCATCCCAATTCGCAGTACCGCCGAATTTTTGTCAACGCCGGTGCAAGCGCCTTCCTCGACAAGAGCACGGAGTTCGACCTGATCGCGCAGGCGATCATCGCCGGAGCCGCGCGCCGCTCACAGATCGCGAACTTGCAGTAGACCCAGGGGACCGCCATGGCAGCCGCCGAGATTCAATCCATCACACCGATCCGCCGTAGCGTAACGCCGATAGCGAATTCCGCGGCGCACACGGTGACCAAGTGTCCGACTCGCTGTTCGACCTGCAATCTGCGCGAACTTTGCCTGCCCTGCGGACTGACGGGAACCGATGCGGAGCGCGCCGAGGAACTGATCTACACCCGCAAGCGGGTCAAGCGCGGCGAAGCGATCTATCACGCGGGCGACGAATTCATCTCGATTTACGCCGTACGCAGCGGCTTCTTCAAGACCAGCCTCACGCTCGAGGACGGCCGCGAGCAGGTGACCGGCTTTCACATGGCGGGCGAGTTGATCGGCATGGAGGGCATCGGCACCGGGCTGCACAACTCCAGCGCCGTTGGTCTGGAGGACAGCGAGATCTGCGTCATCCCGTATTCGCGGCTGCAGGAACTGACCCGCGACCTGCATACCCTGCAGGCGCAATTCCACAAGGTCATGAGCCGGGAAATCGTTCGAGAACATGGCGTGATGCTTCTTCTGGGCAGCATGCGGGCCGAGGAGCGTCTGGCCGCGTTCCTGCTCAACCTGTCTCAACGCTTCACGGCGCGCGGCTATTCGCACGCCGAGTTCAATCTGCGCATGACCCGCGAGGAGATCGGGAGTTACCTCGGCCTGAAGCTCGAAACCGTCAGCCGCGCGTTCTCGCGGTTCCAGGAGGACCGTTTGATCAGCGTGCAGCAGAAGCACATTCGCATCCTTGACGTCGATGGGCTTCGCACTGCCATGGGCCAGAAGCCGAACTGAGGATCGATATGGAAAGAACGGCTGAACGCAATGACGGCAGCGTAAGCGTGGCGCTCTCCCTCGCCATGGCGGCTGCCGCCGGAATGATTTATCTGTTGTTCCTCATGTCAGGCGCCTGAGGCGACTTTCTCTCCTTCGGCAGTGCCGGGCGCCAAGTGGCGCGCCGCGCTGCACAAATGTGATTGACCTAGGTCAACACGCAGTCGCTGCCAGCCTGCCAGACTGCAATCGAGGCATCCGGCTCCAATTCCAATGAGGAAAAACCACATGGAACACGTCACCTCGGACAAGCTCATGCAGGACCTCAGGACCGTCGTCGCCGATGCAGAGGATCTGCTCAAGGCGACAGCCAGTCAGACCGGCGAACGCATCGAAAAGGCCAGGGCGCGCGCCGAGGAATCGCTGCGCAGCGCCAAGGCGCGCTTGCAGCAGGCGGGCCAGGTCGTGGAAGAAAATGCACGCCAGGCCGCTGAAAGCGTCGACCAGGCCGTGCGCGATAATCCCTGGAGTGCGGTCGGGATCGCGGCGGGGGTGGGCATAGTCATCGGCATTCTGCTCGGCCGCCGCTAAGCTGCGGTCCATTTGACCATGCGCGGCCAGGAGCCGCAGACGCCCGGTCTGTTCGGTTCGTTGCGAGCCCTCGCAGCGAGTCTCGTTGCGCTCGCGCACACCCGCCTGGAACTGCTCGGCGCCGAGCTTCAGGAAGAAGTGGCGCGGGTGGTGCTCTCGCTCCTGTATTCGTTCACCGCGCTGCTGTTCGCCGCTCTGGGAATCGCATTCGTCGGCATCGCGATCATCATGGCGGTCGAGGAGAGCCACCGTGTCGAGGCTGCCGCGATCCTTGCGCTGATTTTCCTGGTGCTGGGCGGCACCGTCGCCTGGGCTGTTCGCCGCCTGGTGTTCGCCAAGCTTCGGGTATTCGATGCGAGCCTTCTGGAGTTGGACAAGGATTACGCGGAACTCAAGAAAAATACGGATGCGCAAAACGCCGGAAAAAGGCCGGGCCGGTGCTGAAAAAACTCGCTGAACGGCGCGAACGCCTGGTAAGGCGCTCCGGGGAACAGCGCCAACTCGTGTCCACCGCTGCTAGAACTGCGGCGCAGAAGCTGGTCTTCGCCAATAGCGCAACGGCTTTTTTGCAGCGAATCGGATGGCGGCCTGTCATGCTAGGCGGCGCATTGGTCGCCTCGCTCGCCATCGGGCCGCGCAGGGCAATGACCTGGGCCAGCCGCGCCACCGCGCTGTACTCGGCGTTCCGGCAGGCGCGGCGTCTGTTCGGCGCTCACACTTGATACAAAGAGCCTAGCTTCAGGCGCGAGGCGAGACTCGTCGCGGCGTCCCGCGGTAATGCTTCGGGGCCGCTCGTGTCGATGGAAAAAACGCAGGCCGACTCATGCGAATCCAACGGTTCTTGCACCTCAAGTTGCCGTTCCAGAACGGCAAGACCCGCTTCCGAGGCATCCCGCCCTTGCCCTTCGCGCCGCATTACGCGCTCACGAAGCAGGGGCAGCGGGGCGCTGCAGGATGCAATGGCAAAAGGCGCGCCGCAGTCTTGCGCAAGAGCGCGAAAACAATCGCGCTCGTTACGCGAGAGAAAAGCCGCATCCACTATCACGGGATAGCCCGCATCGAGCACATCGCGCGCGATGCCGGCAAGCCGATCATAGGTCTGCCTGTTCGCGGCGCTTGAATAGATGCCGGCTGCCAGTGCGGACCCGGACCTTGCGCCGGCAGAAATGCCGTGCAGGCGTTTTCGCTCCACGTCGGACCGGCAGCGGATGGCGCCCAGCAGCGCGACCAGTTCCGCGGCGGCCGTGGACTTTCCCGATCCCGACAAGCCATGCATGATGATCAGCGCCGGCCTGTCCCGAGATGCGAGGTCGCCCGCGAGCGAAAGATGGTCGAGGTAGCGCTCGTCGGATTGAGCCCGCTCCTCGGCGAGGACCCCGGGCTGGTGCGCTCGGATGCAAGCCACCTTCGCGCGCACGAGCGCGCGATAGACCGCATAGAAGCGGAGCAATGCCAGCCCCTGATAATCCCCGGCGTGTTCGAGATAAGCATCCAGAAATGCGAATGCCAGCCCGGGCAAGCGATGTGCGAACAGGTCCATGACGAGGAACGCCAGTTCGCTCATCACGTCGATCCATCGAAGCTCGTCGCTGAATTCGATGCAGTCGAACGGAGTCGGGACTCCATCGATCAACGCGATGTTGCGAAGATGAAGGTCGCCGTGGCATTCACGCACGAATCCCTCCCGGGTGCGCGACGTGAACATCGCGACGCGGCGCGCGTGCTCCTCGCATGTCCAGGCCCGAAGCTGTTCCAGCCTCGTGCTTCCGTCTGCGGCAAGCGCCCGGATCTGGTCGAAATTCTCCAACGCGAGCGAAAGAACTTTTTCGGGCGAGCCGAACGAGCCAAGAGGCTCGGCTCGCGCGGCCGCTGCATGGAATTTCGCCACCGCGTGGGCGAGATCCGCCATATGAGTCCGGGAGAGCGCGCCCCTGCGCGCCATTGCGTCGAACAGTGCTTGCTGCTGAAACTGGCGCATTACCAGCGCATATTCGATCGGGGAACCCGATCCTCCGATCGCGGGCGCATCCTCGCTTCCGGTGATGGGCACTACCCGGAGGTAGAGTTCCGGAGCCGTCCGGCGATTGAGGCGCAACTCCTCCTCGCAATAGAACCTGCGCGCCGCCAGCGAGCTGAAATCCAGAAACCCGAGATTGACCGGCTTCTTTATCTTGTAGGCAAGCGAACCGGTCAGCAGGACCGCCGAAATATGGGTCTGCAGCACCTCCACGCGGTCAACGGGATGCGGATAGCAGCGCGGGTCCCGCAATGCCGCGATCAGCCGGTCGAACCCGGCTGCCGGCGAATGGGCCAATCCAATCCTCAGCGCACGACGAGCACCGGTATCTTAGAGTTCGCGAGCACCTTCTGAGTTTCGCTCCCCAGGATCAATCCGGTAAAACCGCCGTAACCGTGCGATGCCATGGCGATCAGATCGCACTTGTGCTCCTTGGCGGCCTCGATAATGGCCTCGAACGGCCTGCTACTGATGGCGTAGTCCTGCTCGACGGTGCAGCCGTTCGAGTTCACCTGCCTGGCCGCTTCGGCGAGCACTCTCTTGGCCTGGGACTCCATCTGTTTGCGGGTCTCCTCGGAATGCGACGGCGGATAAGGTACCGCCACGCCCTCGGCGTACACGGGTTGAAATTGCGGGCGCACGGCATGGAACAGGACCAGGGTCGCGCCGCCGGACTTGGCGAGCATGGCGGCTTCTTTCACGGCCTTGTTGGCCAATTCGGAGCCGTCGGTCGGAACCAGTATGGACTGATACATGAACCCTCCTTTCGGACAACGGGATCGGAAACGCGCCTGCAGCCATGCTGCTCCCATCCGCGCGGGGCCGATTGAGCAAAATCAAGATTATTTCCGGAGCACGGCGCATCATGGCAAAAAGCTTCGCAGGAAATCCGGTGTACAGGCACATTCTCATCCCCACGGATGGCACCCGGCTCTCCCAGAAGGCGATCAGACAGGGACTGAAGCTCGCCAAGAAACTCAAAGCGCGCGTTACCGGCTTCATTGCCACGCCGAGCTTCCGCTTCTATACGCTGGACCCGATGATGTCCCGGGATACTCCAGAGCGATACCGCATAGACAGCCGAAAGTTTGCAGAACGCGCGCTCAATGTGGTGAAGCATGCGGCCGCTTCTGAAGGTGTTCCTTGCCGCACCGAGCATGTCATCGCGGACAACGCCTACAAGGCCATCATCAACGCGGCAGGGCGCAACCACTGCGATCTAATCGTGATGGCCTCCCATGGACGCCGCGGCGTGTCGCGCTTTGTGCTGGGCAGCGAAACGAACAAGGTCCTGGCTCACTCGAAAATGCCGGTGCTCGTCTGCCGCTGATCGAGGGATGACTCAGGGGCGATCCGCTTACGGCATGAGCACGTAGCGGCCCGGCGCGTCGTAAAGCGGCGGCAGTCCCGCCTGTGGAGCGCCCATCTCGGGAGCGTCGACCGGCTCTCCGGAGTGAGAATCGAGCCACGCGAGCATCTGCGGCCACCACGAGCCCTGCCGTTGCTCCGCCTGGAGATACCAGAGATCGGGTTCCATGTACTTGGCGTCGTGCGCGCGCGTCTGAAAACGGTAGCCGTGCCCGGGCACCTCCTTGCCGGGAGGGTTCACCACTCCGACGTTGTGTCCGCCCGTGGTCAGCACGAAGGTGACCTCGGTATCCGTGAGCAGGTGAATCTTGTGCACTGAGCGCCACGGCGAAACGTGATCGCGCTCGGTCGCAACCGCGAACACCGGGACGCGGATGTCGGTCAGCGCCACGGCACGGCCATCAACCTCGTAGTTGCCCTCGGCAAGCTCGTTGGCGAGATAGAGCCTGCGAAGATATTCGCTGTGCATGCTGAACGGAAGGCGGGTGGCATCGGCGTTCCAGGCCATGATGTCGTTCAGCGCTTCGCGATGGCCCATGAGGTATGCATGGACCATCTTCGACCACAGCAAGTCCTTTGATTTGAGCATGGTGAAGGCGCCGGCCATTTCCTTGCCGGCCAGGTATCCGCGCGCCCACATGATGTCCTCGAGAAACGCGATCTGGCTCTCGTCGATGAAAAGACCCAATTCACCGGGTTCGGAGAAATCGAGTTCCGAGGCGAGCAGCGAAACGCTTGCGAACCTGGTGTCTCCTTCCCGGGCTGCCGCCGCCGCGGCAATTGCGAGCATCGTGCCGCCCAGGCAGTAACCGAGCCCATGGACCTGCCGCGCGGGCACTATCCTCGCGATCACGGCAAGCGCGGCACGCAGTCCGGAGTGCAGGTACGCCTCCATGCCGAGGTCGCGGTCCTCTGATCCGGGGTTCTTCCAGGAGATCACGAACACCGTGTATCCGTGTTCCACCAGGTAGCGCACCAGAGAGTTGTCCGGGGAGAGATCCAGGATGTAGTACTTCATGATCCACGAGGGCACGATGAGAATGGGCTCGGGGCGGACCTTCTCGGTGCTCGGCGCGTATTGGATCAACTCGATAAGGCGGTCGCGGAAGACCACCTTTCCCGGCGTGATGGCAACGGTTTCGCCCACTCGGAACAACTCGGTGCCGGCGGGCGGCCTATTGGACATTTGCTGCAGCACGTCCTCCCAGCAGTTCTGAGCGCCGCGCAGGAGATTCACGCCGCCAGTGCGCCAGGTTTCCTGCAGCACTTCAGGGTTGCCGAGAAAGAAGTTCGAAGGCGAAAACATGTCCAGCCACTGGCGCGTCACGAAGGTGACCACATCCTCATGGTGGCGCGTTACCCCGTGCACGCCGGTAGTCGCGTTCCAGCACCACTGCTGTGCGAGCAGGAAAGACTGGTAGATCAGGTTGAAGGGCCACCGCTGCCAGGAGGGATGATCGAAGCGCGTGTCCTGCGGCAGCGGCTCGATGCATTGCGAGCCTTCGGCCGCGGCGTTCGCCGCGAACAAAGCGAAGCGCGTCAACTTGCGCCACGCTTTTTGCACCAGTTCCTGCTGCTTGCCGGGCGATACAGCCAGATGAAACAGCCAGTCGAGGTAGGCGAGCGCGATGGCGTTGGGAGAGATCCCGAGGGTCGCCCGAGCGAAAGCCGCGTTCAAGAGCGCGTCCCGCGGACGCGCCTCCTCGCCAACCAGGTCAGGGAATTCCGGAGCGGGTTTCATGACAACTTCTCCACTCTATGCGCCGGCGCCCGGCGTAAGGCCGGCTTCCTTCACCTCCCAGAATTCGAAGCTCTTGTCCAGGAAGCGACTTGCTCCTTCCCTCATTGTTGCCGGATCGGGATTGATAAAGCACCTTGACACATTTTTGGTGCCGGTCCGGGCCCGAGTTTCGTTGATGGCACTTTGGCGAACTGAGTGCCTTTTGCCTCCGGTAGACCGGA
>Ga0153915_10003345_pt1 | contig 14716 bp, 13 predicted proteins | sample Opewatmetagenome_2_FD_107003 | JGI IMG/M metagenome (GOLD analysis project Ga0153915, IMG submission 107003) | Freshwater wetland microbial communities from Ohio, USA - Open water 3 Core 3 Depth 3 metaG | ecosystem: Environmental > Aquatic > Freshwater > Wetlands | place: USA: Ohio, Lake Erie...
GCCATCTTTGATGGAAGGCAGGGGAAGATTGGGTTTATTGACATATCATTCCCTTGAAGACAGGGCGGTAAAAAAGGCATTTTCGGATTGGGAAAAAACCTGCGTTTGTCCGCCGGATATGCCTGAGTGCGTCTGTGGAAAAAAAAGTCTTTTTAGAAGGGTTAATAAAAAGATCGTCAAACCTCAAGAAGAAGAGATACAGGATAACCCAAGGGCTCGCAGCGCCATCCTAAGAGCTGCGGAAAGGATTTGAGATGGTTGGGACTTTCATGCCGTCAGAGATGCAAGGGAAAAGAAACATCCGCACTGGAATTAAGATTGATAATCGCCGCGCCAGGGGAACCCGGGTTTATTTCACCCATCGGCAAATTATTCTGACGGCAGCGATGCTTTTGATTTTTATGGGAAGCGCCATCGGATATGTGCGGTCAAATTATGAAGGCACACAGATCGGCTTTGACCTGAGTCGTCTTCAACAAGAGGAATTAACCCTTAAAGAGGTGAACCGAAAGCTTAAAGTTGAGTTGGCCACCTATAAATCCACCGAAAATCTTGAAAAGGCGGCAAAGGCTTTAGGTCTTAAAGAGGCTTCACCTGACCAGATTGTTTTTATACCATGAAGATAAACGACAAGAAATGGATCAGGGTCAGGATATATCTTGTAGCCATTTTTTTTATAATAGGGCTGGGGGCCAACCTTTTGAGGGCATACCGGCTTCAGGTGATTGACAGAGAGAAACTTAACAAACTAGCCCTTTCAGGATATAAGGACGTCGTAAAACTGCCGCCCAAGAGGGGGACTATCTATGATCGGGAAGGCCATGAACTGGCCGTAAGCGTCGAAGTAGGTTCCATTTATGCGAACCCCCGCCAAATTCAGGATAAAAGCAATATTGCAGGTTATCTGGCCTTAAGCCTGGATGAATCAAAGAAGGATATCTTAAAGACCCTTGAAAAGGACAGCCCTTTCGTATGGATCAAAAGGAGGGTTTCACCTGAAAAGATCAACCAGATAAAATCCATCGGACTAAAGGGCATAGGCTTTACTACCGAAACCAGGAGATATTATCCCGGCAAGGATATCGCAGGCCATCTGCTGGGTTTCGCAGGCTATGACAATCAGGGGCTTGAGGGGATAGAGAAATATTATGATAATGACTTAAAAGGCCCTGATGAAACCCTGATCCAGATGACCGATGCGGTTGGGAGACCTTTTTATATAAGCCAGCCTGAGGGAGATGGTCAGAATATGAGGAATCTGGTCCTGACCATCGACAAGGACATCCAGTATAAGGCCCAGGAGGCCCTTGAGGCGGAGGTAAAAAAGAGAAATGCGAAAAGCGGACAATGCATTGTCATGGACCCGGATACAGGGGAGATCCTGGCCATGGCAGTCGCCCCGTCATTTAACCCCAATATATTCAATGAGTTCAGTTCCGCTGACTGGAGAAACAGGATAGTGACGGATTGTTATGAGCCGGGTTCGACCATGAAGGCATTCCTTGTTTCAACTGCCCTCGAAAATAATATTATAAGTCCTAATACCACGTTTTACTGCGAAAATGGCGTGTATACAGTCGGAGGGAAACAGATCCATGATGATGTCCATAAATATGAGACATTAAGCGCGTCGGATATTGTGGTTTTATCCAGCAATATAGGCGCAGTGAAGATAGGACAGAAGGTAGGTTATGAAAGGTATTATAACTATCTGAAGGATTTCGGTTTTGGAGTGAAGACAGGGATCGATCTGAAGGGAGAAAGGGACGGCTCTATCAGATCTCCTCAGGCCGCCAGGGAGATAGACAAGGCAACCGCCTACTATGGTCATGGCCTTTCCGTCACTTCGCTGCAACTGGCAACTGCAATGTCTTCAATCGCAAACGGCGGCAAGTTAATGCGGCCTTACCTTGTAAAGGAAATAACGGATCAGTCAGACAATGTCGTAAAGAGAAATCAACCTGTTATGGTGAGGAGGGTGTTGTCGGAGGAGACTTGCCGAAAAGTCGCAACTATCCTGGAAGGGGTTGTAAGCGAGAAGGGCACAGCGGAAAAGGCGGCAATACCAGGGTACAGGGTGGCAGGGAAAACCGGAACAGCAAAAAAGATCGATGAGCAGACAGGGAGATATTCAAATCGGAAACATGTCTCAATCTTTGTAGGGTTTGTCCCGGTTTATGACCCGAAGATGGTCATCCTTGTGGCAATAGATGAACCAAAAGGCGTGACCTATGGCGGACTTGTAGCAGGGCCTGTGTTCAGTGAGGTCGGCAAATGGGCGCTTAATAACCTTCGGGTTCAGCCTGATCTGCAGGTCGCTTCATCGGATAATGCGGAGGAGGCCAAGGTCGATAATAAGCCTGTACTCCAGGGCAATGTAGTGCGTAAGCCGATTATTGAAGAAACAGCAGATATGGGATCCGCGGGCGGCGTCCCTGATTTCAGCGGACTGACAATGCGGCAGGTCCTTCAAAAGGGCAAATCCCTGGGGCTGAATGTAGTCGTTGACGGTACAGGCGCCGCGGTTATGCAATCCCCTGATGCGGGCACTCCACTTGAGGGGATAACCTCGATAAAGGTGACCTTCGAACCGTCCGTGTAAAAGGGCGAGGACTGGAAATGGAACTTGGATATCTATTAGAAGCAATGCCTGGTTATGACCTTGATGGAGATAAGGCTGTTGAGATCTCAGGGATTGCCTATGACTCGCGCAGCGTGCGGGAGGGATATCTCTTTGTCGCCATAAAAGGTCATAGCCAGGACGGTCATGCCTATCTCAACGAGGCTGCGGACAGAGGCGCTGTTGCGCTTGTGGCGGAACGATTTGATGACTTGCGTGCCGATATCCCAAAGGTCAAGGTTCATGACTCAAGGAATGCCTTGTCCAAGCTTTCCGTCAGGTTCTATGACGATCCTTGCAGAGATATTGAACTGATCGGGATCACGGGCACAAACGGCAAGACCACGACCACCTATCTGGTTGAATCAATACTGTCGGCCTCAGGAGAGGAACCGGGCGTCATAGGCACAATTAATTCCAGGTTCCAGGGGAATGTCCGACCGTCATCCGTCACCACGCCGGAATCCCTGGACCTTATGAGAACTATCAGAGAGATGGCGGATAGCGGCGTCACTCACGTGGTTATGGAGGTCTCTTCCCATGCCCTTGACCAGGGAAGAACAGGCGACTGCCCCTTCAGTGTCGGCGTGTTTACGAATATTACAAGAGATCACCTGGATTATCACGGCACGATGGATGAATACTTTGAGGCAAAGAGCCGCCTTTTCCGCGGTCTGATAAAAGACAGACACGGGCGAAAGGGCATTGCCGTAATCAACATGGATGATCCCAAGGGAGAGGAGATTCGTTCCATCTCGAAGACAGATATCCTTACTTACGGTTTGAACAAAGATTACGATGTCAGTGCAACGGATATCTCAACCGACAGAAACGGTCTGAAGGCTGTGATAAAAACCCCGAAGGGAAAAATAAAGATAACCTCATGCCTTATCGGCAGCGTAAACATGTACAACATCCTTGCTGCTGCGGCCGCTGCAACGGCCCTGGGCATAGGTCTTGATAAAATAGCGGAAGGGATCAAGGAATTAAAAAATGTCCCGGGACGGCTTGAATCGGTAAAGAATAAACGGGGGTTGACGATAGTTGTTGATTATTCCCATACCCCCGACGCGCTGATAAAGGCTCAGAATATCCTGAAACCCCTGACAACAGGGAGATTGATAACGGTCTTCGGATGCGGCGGCGACAGGGACAGGGGCAAGAGGCCTGAGATGGGGATTGCCGTTGGAGACATCAGCGATATAGCCTTTATAACCTCGGACAATCCAAGGACTGAAGACCCTGACTCAATAATAAGACAGATAGAGGAGGGGATTGTAAAGACAAAATTGCCAAGACTGGATTGGAAAGACGGCCGGGGCATAAAAGGACCTGGATATTTTGTAGAGGCAGACAGGCACAAGGCCATAGCAAACGCCGTTTCAATAGCGGATGAAAAAGACATTATATTAATCGCAGGCAAGGGCCATGAGGATTATCAGATTGTGGGCAAGGAAAAGAGATACTTCGATGACAGGCATGAAGCCGCTATGGCCGCCGGATGAAATGGTTTAAGTGATATATTAGATAAAGAGCAACGATATTTAGCTGAAGGATAACAACGCAGAGATCATGACGGCCGGATGGGGAGACATACTTGCGGGAGAGGTTATTTCGCCCATAGGCGGCGTGCTGGCCTATGGAAATCCGGATCTGCCCCTCACGGGCATAAGCACCGATTCAAGGGAAATCCTTCCGGGCGTGATCTTTTTTGCCCTTAGAGGTGAAAGATTCGACGGCCATGACTTTGTTATGACTGCCGTTGCGAAGGGCGCTTCATGCATAGTAGCGGACAGGGAGCATGTAATTGCAATGCCTCCCGGGATCAACTTAGCTGTGATCACGGTGGAGGATACGTTGACGGCGCTTGGGGCGTTGGCCTCCTGGTGGAGACATCAGTTCAAAGTAAGAGTGGCGGCAATCACAGGGAGTGCGGGAAAGACCACCACAAAGGAGATGACGGCCCGTATACTTTCACTGAGCTCGGAGACGCTTAAAAACAAAGGGAATCTGAATAACCTGATCGGACTCCCCTTGACTATCTTTCAACTGGAAGAGAAGACGAGCAAGATGGTGCTGGAGATGGGCATGAACAGGCCGGGCGAGATTGGAAGGTTGACGGAGATAGCCGATCCTGATGTGGGTCTTATCACCAATGTCGGAATGGCCCATCTGGAAGGTCTTGGGGATATAGCCGGCGTTGCCCGCGCCAAGGCGGAACTCCTGGAAAAGATATCCCCTGAAGGCAAGGTAATACTGAACGGTGACGACGATCTGTTGATGAAGGAGTCCTTAAGGTTTAAGAGAGGGATCACAACCTTCGGCCTTAGGGCTGAAAATGATGTAAGGGCGGAGGCCGTGAAAAATCTTGGAAAAGACGGGATATCCTTCGAGCTCCATTTCAAGGGTTATGCCGCAGAAGTCATGCTTCCGCTTCCCGGTCTTCATAATCTCTATAATGCCCTGGCAGCGGCATCCATAGCCATTTCTATGGATGAGCCGTTAGCTAATATAGCCTTAGGCATTAATAGATATGACGGATTAAAGGGACGGTTCAAATCCGTCTTGCTGGCGAATGATATGATCCTGGTGGATGATACCTATAACTCAAATCCTTCTTCCCTCAAGGCCTCCTTGAATTCGGTAAAGTATATGGCTGCGGGCGGAAAAAGGGTGATCGTCGGGCTGGGCGAGATGTTGGAATTAGGCGATGAAACAGTTCCGGCGCATATAGACGCAGGCAGGATGGTGGCGGATATGGGCGCTTCCTGGTTTTTTGCCATGGGTGATCACGCGGCGGAAATGAAAAAAGGAGCGGTTAAAAACGGTCTTGCGCCGGAAAGGATTTTTAAGGTTGAGACCCATGACGAGATGATAAAAAAGATAGGATCTGTTCTTGAAGCCGGAGACATCATTTTTCTTAAGGGGTCAAGGAGGATAGGTCTTGACTCCGTGGCAAAAGGCCTGGAAGAGAGGTGGCCAAAGGAGGTCTGATATGAAGGGATCAAAGATAATGGTTGTCGATGATGAGGCAGGGATAAGGGACATTCTGTCGGAGATCCTTGCAGTGAAAGGATTCGAAGTCACATCTGCAAAAGACGGCATGGAGTCTCTGAGATATATGAGAACAAAAAATTACGACCTGGTTGTCACGGATATCAACATGCCGCATCTTAACGGCATTGAGCTGCTGAAGAAGATGAAGAAAGCGGGAAGGAAGGAAAAGATAGTCATCATGACCGGCAGCGCATTTGAATTGCCGGATCATAATAACGATATGCCTATGATATATTTCCAGTTAAAGAAGCCTTTTAAAATAGATGATTTTTTACATGTAGTGTCCTCTGTCCTGAAGTCAAAGAGAAGCGGCGCAAGAGTAAACCCAATAAAAAAGGCAGGCAGGAAGAATGAAAAATGTTATATAAACTAATCGCCCTTTTTCAGATTGATTATTCATGGCTGAACGTCTTCAGGTATATAACCTTCAGAACGATCATTGCAGCGCTGACCTCTCTTGTCCTGTTTTTTATCTTCGGCAACTGGGCAATAAACAAGCTTCGCTCAAGCCAGCTTAAACAATACATACGTGAGGACGGCCCTTCCACTCATTTCAGTAAAAAAGGGACCCCCACCATGGGCGGGTGCATGATACTTTCAGTCATATTGGCATCGCTTCTGCTGTGGATGCAGATTGATAATATCTATATATGGATCTGCATTTTTTCTATCCTGTCTTTCGGACTCATAGGTTTTACCGATGATTATCTCAAGACAATCAGGAAAAGCAGCAAGGGATTGAGCGTCCGGCAAAAGATCATCCTTCAGGTCATAGCGGCGCTGGTCATATCTGTTGCGCTGTATTTTCTTCCGGGCTTTGATCATCATCTTGCAATGCCGTTTTTTAAAAATATTAAACCGGACCTGGGGCTCTGGTATATCCCATTTGCAGTAATTTTTATTGTGGGATTTTCCAATGCCGTAAATCTTACAGACGGCCTTGACGGCCTTGCTATCGGCCCTGTAACCATCGCCTTTTTCAGCTATCTGGTCTTTTCCTATATGTCAGGAAATATTAAACACGCGTCTTATCTGCAGATACCTTATCTGGCCGGAAGCGGGGAATTGACCGTTCTGTGCGGCGCGGTTGTAGGGGCGGGGCTGGGTTTTCTATGGTACAACACATATCCCGCCGAGGTCTTCATGGGAGATGTGGGCTCCCTTCCCCTGGGGGCCCTTCTTGGAACGGTTGCCGTAATAACGAAACAGGAACTGGCCCTTGTCCTTGTGGGAGGATTATTCGTCTTTGAGGCCCTGTCGGTTATCTTTCAGGTGTCATATTTCAAGTTAACAGGGGGGCAGAGGATATTCAGGATGGCGCCCATACACCATCATTTTGAACTAAAGGGATTGCCGGAATCCAAGGTGACCGTCCGTTTCTGGATCATTGCCATCATATTGGCGCTTTTGTCCTTAAGCACTCTTAAACTGCGCTAAGGCCAAGGAGGAGATATGACACTAACATTAAAAAAATGGGTTCAGCATATATCAAATCCGTTGCATGTGTATTGCCGTCTGATGGACCTGGGCGTGAAGGCCGGATCATCAAAAAGATTCGGCATCCTTTATGAGAAATATTTTTATCATTATTTTATGCGGGACAGCAGCTATCTCCGCAAGATCTCGCATGTGAGATAAAACTAACGCTAAACGGCGCCGGATGCCGGCGCAATGCTGATGAGGGACATAGGGTTATTATGGAATTCCTCCGGAAAAGGATACTTGTAGTAGGGATAGGAAAATCAGGCATATCATCGTCGCTCTTGCTGACCGGTAAAGGCGCTGATGTTGTTTTAGCGGATGTTAAGAAAGAAGACGAGTTGGACAGGGATGTCCTGAACAGGGTCAGGGATGCGGGTGTAAGGCTGGAACTCGGCCCCCATCGAAAAGAGACCTTTATAAATTCCGATCTGATTATTGTAAGTCCGGGTGTTCCCCTTGAAATGGAGGCGTTAAGGGCTGCCAGGGAGAAGGGCGTCCGTTTCATCGGCGAGATGGAACTGGCGTCAAGGCTCTTTAATACGCCTGTCATTGCAGTTACAGGGACCAACGGCAAGACGACAGCGGTTACTCTTATAGGAGAGATGATAAAGAGGTCGGGCAGAAAGGTATTTGTCGGCGGCAACATAGGGACGCCGGCAATGGATTATGCGGCAGGGGAAAAAGACTGCGATTATGCAGTCCTGGAGGTAAGCAGTTTTCAGCTGGATACAATAGAGACATTCTGCCCGAGGGTAGCCCTTTTGCTGAACATAACCCCTGATCATCTTGAAAGGTATGTTGGTTTTGATGCCTATGTGCAGTCAAAATTAAGGATATTTGAAAACCAGGGCAAAGGGACTTACGCGGTGTTGAACGACGATGATGAGTCGTTGCACAGTTTCAATAAGCCGGACGGGCCGACATTGCTTCGTTATGGGATGGAAAAGGATAAAAGAAGGCAAGCCTATATGGAAGGCAGAAGATTAACGGCAAGGCTGCCGGGGGAGAAAGAGATCTCCTTTGACACGACAACCTTCCTCCTGCCTGGGACCCATAATATTGAAAATCTTATGGGGGTTGTCCTGGCTGCGCTGGCTGCCGGGGTTGATCATGGGACGATTCAATCCTGCATATCAAGCTTCAGAGGGCTGCCCCATCGCATTGAACCGGTGGGGGACATCAATGGCGTCGGATTCTATGATGATTCCAAGGCAACCAATGTGGATGCCGCCTTAAGGGCTATTAAAAGCTTTGAGAGACCCATTATACTCATTGCGGGCGGGCGGCATAAGGGCGGTGAATACCGGCCCATGGTTGATGCATCGCGGGGGAAGGTTAAGACGGCAATCCTGATGGGTGAGTCAAGACATCTTATGGCAGAGGCATTTGAAGGGATTATACCCTGGGTATTTGCGCAGGATATGAAAGATGCCGTCGTCAGGGCCTTTGACCTTGCAGTTCAGGGTGATGTCGTACTGCTGGCGCCTGCGTGTTCCAGCTTTGACATGTTTACGGATTATAGCCATAGGGGGAATGTATTTAAAATGGAAATGGAAAGGCTTAAAAATGTCGCATAAAAGATCAGATCAGGGGGGGTACGATTATCTTCTCCTTGTCCCGTCCATTCTGCTTTTGGGTTTAGGTTTGATCGCTATTTACAGCGCAAGCAACTATATCGCATCCCAAGAGGCGGGAGACAGCTATTTCTATCTTAAAAGACAGGCGTTTTTTGCGCTTATCGGCATTTCCCTTCTTATAGCGGCAAAGAACATACCGGCTGAATTATATGGCAGGTTTGTCTATCCATTGCTTTTAGTAAGTTTTCTCATGCTTGTCATGGTCCTGATACCGGGCATAGGTTCAAAGGTTGGGGGTGCGACCAGATGGATAAAGCTGGGCGGTTTTTCTATTCAACCTTCGGAACTGGTGAAGCTGTCGCTTGCCGTATACATAGCCTATTCCATGTCGAAAAAAGGCCCTGTTATGTCCAGCTTTTCAAAGGGATTTTTGCCTCATCTTATCGTGGTAGGGACATTCATGGGTCTTATCCTTTTGCAGCATGACCTCGGGACTCCGGTTATCATAGGCAGCTGGTTGATGCTCCTGTTGTTTGTGGGAGGTTTCAATGTGTTTCAGTTAATGTTTATGGGCCTCTTGTCCCTGCCTGTTGTCTATTGGCTTATAACAAGCGCCAATTATCGATTAAACAGGCTGACTACCTTTCTCGATCCCTGGAAAGACCCCCAGGGCCTTGGCTTCCAGATCATCCATTCATTCCTTGCATTCGGTTCCGGAGGGATATTTGGAGTGGGATTGGGCAACAGCAAACAAAAGCTGTTATATCTGCCGGAACCGCATACTGACTTTATCCTTTCCATTGTAGCGGAGGAACTTGGTCTTGTGGGAGTAACAGCGGTAGTAGCCTTGTTCGCAGTATTGATTATCAGGGGCATCAAGATCTCCCTTAACGCGCCTGATCTTTACAGCAGTTATCTTGCCCTTGCCATCAGCACATTGATAGGGCTTCAGGCGGTTATCAACATGGGCGTTGTTATGGGGCTGTTGCCCACAAAGGGTCTGACCCTTCCCTTTTTAAGTTATGGAGGCTCTTCGTTGCTGGTGAATCTTATAGGCGTGGGAATTTTACTGAGCATCTCAGCGAGGTCCAAGGCCTAAAATGGGCGATGCTCAAGGAAGATCTAATGCCGTTGGATCCAATGGATTGAGGCTTATTATTGCCGGAGGAGGCACAGGCGGGCATATATTTCCGGGCATTGCAGTCGCGAAAGAACTCATGAAGAGATATCCCGCGTCAGAGGTCCTCTTTGTTACAGGCGGCAAGCGGATTGAAAGCGATCTGCTCAGGGATGCAGGGATCAGTCGCGTTCCGATAATGGTGGAAGGGATCAAGGGGAGAGGGTTGATTAACATATTAAAGGCGATGATAAAATTGCCCTGTGGGTTTTTTCAGTCCCTTCTGATAATTAAAAAATTTTCTCCCGACCTTGTCCTTGGCGTAGGCGGATATTCGGCAGGTCCGGTTTGTCTGGCCGCGCGGATCATGGGGAAAAAGACGGCGATACATGAACAGAATTCTTTTCCCGGCGTAACAAACAGGTTGTTGTCCAGGGTTGTGGACAGGGTCTTTATATCTTTCAAGGAGAGCGCCTTCCGTTTCCCTGATGGCAAGACGTGTTTCACCGGCAATCCTATACGTGAAGGATTCATGCCGGTGAAAGAAGGCGTTAAGCAAGGCGCGAAGGGATTTACAATCCTGGTAACAGGGGGAAGTCAGGGGGCCTCCGCAATAAACGCTGCTGTGATAGAGGCTCTTAAGATGCTAAAAGACAGGGGCAGTGCCCCGCGGATCATACACCAGACCGGTCAGGCCGATTTCGAGAAGGTTCTCCGGGAATACAGGGAAAAGGGTCTTGAAGGCGATGTTAAGCCATTTATTAAGGACATGCCGGAGGCCTACCGGCAGGCCGATGTCTTTATAGGCAGGGCAGGGGCAGGGACGGTCTTTGAACTGGCGGCGCTTGGAAAGCCTTCGATCCTGATACCCTACCCGCACGCGGCGGACGATCATCAGACCGCCAATGCGCGGATGCTTGCCGATATCGGAGGGGCGAGGATAATAACTCAGGATAAACTCAACCCGGTCAAACTTGCCGAGATTATTACAGGATTTATGGAGGACAGGGCTTCTCTTGAGAAGATGGGCGAGCAGGCCGTGAAGGCAGCCAGGCCCGATGCGGCAAAGGATATCGCGGATCAGATAGAAGAGATGATTGGAACAAGGATTAAGGCATGAAGATACTAGGCAAGACAAAACACATTCATTTTGTGGGCATCGGCGGCATCGGCATGAGCGGCATTGCCGAACTCCTGATTAATCTGGGTTATACGGTAAGCGGGTCTGACGTCAAGGGATCTAAAGTCATCAAGAGACTGGAAAGCTTGGGAGGAAAGGTCTTTATCGAACACGGAGCTGAAAATATAGAAGGGGCCGATGTTGTAGTCTATTCATCCGCTGTGTCCGTTGATAATCCTGAGATCGTAGAGGCCAGGGGAAAGGGCATACCGGTAATTCGCAGGGCTGAGATGCTGGCGGAATTGATGAGGTTGAAATACGGCGTGGCAATAGCGGGCGCTCATGGAAAGACGACAACGACCTCCATGGTGGCATCCATCCTGACGGCCGGAGGCATCGATCCTACCGTGGTTATCGGCGGGAGACTGGATATATGGGGAGGCTCCAATGCCAAACTCGGCCAGGGCGATGTCCTGGTCGCCGAATCCGATGAGAGCGACGGCTCTTTCATGATGCTGTCTCCTACCATTGCTGTTGTTACCAACATAGATTATGAACATGTCGATCATTACGGGAGCATGGAAAAGATCAGAGAGACCTTTACGGACTTTATCAATAAGATACCCTTTTACGGTGTCGCGATAGTGTGTCTGGACAACCAGGAGATACAGAATGTTCTGCCCCTGATTAAAAAAAGGCATATTACCTATGGCTTGACGTCTCAGGCTAATATCAAGGCCAGAGATATTAAAAAGGGCCCCTTTGATGTCAATTTTGAAGTCGTGAGTTACGGCAAATCCATGGGGCGGGTCACGGTCAAGATGCCGGGCAGTCATGTTGTGCTTAATTCCCTGGCGGCCATTGCCGTGGGCCTTGAATTTGAAATGGATATGGATGACATCAGAAAGGGGTTAGCGTCCCTTGGCGGGCTTGAGAGGCGGTTTCAGGTCAAGGGGGAGAAAAACGGGGTGTTGGTGATCGATGATTACGGACACCATCCGGCTGAGATATCCGCAACACTTGAGACGGCAAGAGACTGCTGGCAGGAAAATAGGCTGATAGTCGTCTTTCAACCTCATAGATACACCAGGACAAAGGCGCTATATGACCGTTTTGTGATATCCTTTAACGAGGTCGACATGCTGATTGTCGCGCCCATATATCCCGCCGGCGAAAGACCCATAGAGGGCGTGGACTCAAAATGGCTGGCGCAGGGTATCCGGGAACATGGTCATAAGGATGTGTTTTTGGGGAACAGCCATGATGAGATATTACAGTTGCTTTTAAATAATGTTAAGCCCGGGGACAGGGTGATTACCCTTGGGGCCGGTGATGTGTATCGCATCGGAGAGGAACTCCTGGGAAAGATGTAAGGATGGATGAAAGACAGAGAGCAGGCCTCGCGGAAATAATCCCGTATGGGATAGCCTTCGACTTCCCCATGGATAAGATGACCACCTATCTGGTGGGGGGCAGTGCCGAGGTTGTGTGTTATCCGGGTGAACTGTCTGCGCTATGCAGGGTGGTCTCTTATCTGGGCAGGGAAGAGATTCCCTACGTTACAGTGGGAAAAGGCAGCAATCTGCTCGTGGCTGATAAAGGCGTTAAAGGTGTTGTCATTGTATTGAAAGACAGGCTGGCATCTGTTGAAGCCGTCGGAGATGAAGGCAACATGATCCTTGCCGGGGGAGGACTGACGATTGTCGACCTTTTAGGATACTGCAGAAGGATCGGATTATCCGGACTGGAGTTCATGGCAGGGATCCCCGGGACGTTGGGAGGCGCGGTTATCATGAATGCCGGCGCCTATGGACAGGAGATAGGCAAACTGGTCCAGGAGGTCCTTGCAGTAAAGGCTGACGGTGAACCTGCTGTGATAGGTCGCGAGGACATGAGGTTCTCCTACAGGTCATCATCCATTCCAGGGGGCGCTGTAATCTACGGGGCCAGTCTCAGGTTGCATTGTGGAGACAGGGACAGCATCGGTGAACTGATTGCACATAACCTGAAAAAGAGAAAAGAGGCGCAGCCGTTGGATTATCCCAGCGCCGGTTCAGTGTTTAAAAATCCCCCCGGCGACTACGCAGGGAGGCTCATAGAAAAGGCAGGGCTTAAAGGGACAAGGATAGGCGGAGCGATGATCTCTCCGAGGCACGGCAATTTTATTGTGAATACAGGAACTGCAACAGCCTCCGATATACTGGGTCTGATAAACTTGGCAAGGGACAGGGTAAAAGAGGAGACAGGGATCAGTCTGGAGACTGAGATAGTAATGCTTGGCGATTAAATGACATTCGGCTTTCAGCCGAATAATACAAATGAGGGTTTTGCCGACTGCTGGAAATACCATCCGTAAACTCTATATATGGATGGACGCCAGGCAATAGTCGATCAATCATATTTTAAGACAGGAACATTTGCATGGGAAAGGATGCTTTACTCTCCAAACAGGCCGTAACAAGAAAGCAGCCGGACAATAAGCCTTTCTTGAGGGATTTGTTGAGGTTTGCAACATCGGTGTCCTTCAAGGTCTTAATCCTGATAGTCGGGATGATTTCGGTGAGCCTTTTGTTCCTTTATCTATATAAGTGCCTTGTAAGTTCAGCGTATTTCAAACTTGAATACGTACAGGTGTCCGGGGTGGATGACGGGATAAAACGCGAACTCATAAAGCTGGCCGGATTGAATGAGAACTTGAGCCTGCTGACCATTAATCCCAACGAGTTAAAGGCGAAGATGGAGAAGCATCCATGGATAAGATCCGTGGAACTGGAAAAACGCTTTCCACATACGCTTGTAATAAAGGCGGAGAAGGAATCGCCAAGGGCGCTGGTTCTTTTTGACAAGCTGTTCTACATGAACAAGTGGGGGAAGGTATTCAAGGAAATAGACAAGGGTGACGGCATTGATTACCCTGTCATAACAGGGATCTTGCGGACGGCTGAAAACGCTGGTGAAAAATTAAAACTGGCAGCCTGCATTCTTGATAATTTTGAGAAGGAAACCGGATTGTTATCCCTTAATGATATATCAGAGATACATGTTAATGACGGCGGCGATGCCCTGATATATTCGATTTCCATTCCGGTTGCCATAAGGATGAGCGAGGAAAATCTGAAAGAGGGAAAAAGCAGGCTTAAAAGGCTTGTCAAGTATCTTCAGGATTCGAGTGTGATTGAAACGGTAAAGGTTATAGATATGGACTACCTTGACGGGGCCGTTGTTTCGTTTAAAAAACCGGAAAGCATGGCTGCATCAGAAAAAGAGGAAAACCGGACTGTCGGGCTTTAATCCGACCGGGATTCATTTAAAGGGGAAGTGATAATGAGCGGAGAAATAATTGTAGGGCTTGATATCGGCACAACAAAGATATGCGCGGTAGTCGGCGAAATAGTTCATGGCGGTGTTGAGATAATAGGCATAGGGACTCATCCGTCCGAGGGCTTAAGAAAGGGCGTGGTAATCAACATTGAAAAAACGGTTAATTCCATTAAGGAGGCCGTGGAAGAGGCCGAGACCATGGCAGGCTGCGAGATAAGCTCTGTCTATGCCGGGATAGCCGGAGGTCACATCAAGGGCTTCAACAGCCATGGGGTAATCGCCCTCAAGGAAAGGGAAGTGACCAAGAAGGATATCGAGAGGGTTATAGAGGCGGCCAGCGCAGTCGCCATACCTATGGACAGGGAGGTTATCCATGTCCTTGAGCAGGAATTCATAGTGGACGAACAGGACGGCATCATGGA
>Ga0153915_10003346_pt1 | contig 14714 bp, 12 predicted proteins | sample Opewatmetagenome_2_FD_107003 | JGI IMG/M metagenome (GOLD analysis project Ga0153915, IMG submission 107003) | Freshwater wetland microbial communities from Ohio, USA - Open water 3 Core 3 Depth 3 metaG | ecosystem: Environmental > Aquatic > Freshwater > Wetlands | place: USA: Ohio, Lake Erie...
CCGGTGCTGATCGCGTTTGATTATGAGCCGGGCTTTTCAGGAGAGATGAACCCCGCTATCTCGACCGTGCTCACTCAGCTTGCAAGCAAGAACGCGTACCTGTCCCTGGTAACCACCACACCATCGGGACCGGCTTTAGCAGAGAGCCTCATGAAGAATGTGAGCGCGGGGGCGCTGGCTGCGTCATCCGCTTATTCGAATTACACTGACCTTGGATTTATCCCCGGTGGCACAATGGGTCTGCTTGGCCTTGCTGCTTCTCCCCGGACTGTGCTGCCATACTCACTGGATGGGAAAGATGTGTGGGCGTCCGAACCGTTAAATACGATCTCCAGTATCGCAGACTTCAGCGCTGTGATTGTAATTACAAATGATCCTGACACTGCCCGGGTATGGATTGAACAGGTTGGTCCGCATTTACAAACGCAGGACAGGCCACTCCTATTTATCACCAGCACCCAGGCCGAGCCACTCATCCGCCCATATTATCAAGCTGCGCCTTCTCAGGTACAAGGTATGGTGGCTGGTCTTGCCGGCGGGCTGGCGTATGGAGGTACGGTCGGCAGTCCGGGTCAGAATGGTTTATGGGAGGCATTAAGCATCAGTATTACGGTATCCATCTTGATTATCCTGATCGGAAGTATCGTCAGTGTTGTATTCCTCACCCTCGCTTCGAATAAGAAGAAGGAAGATGAAGAGCGGCCATGATTGAGCAACTCAACCAGTTGGCTGAACCAATCGGGGCGATCGTTGGTTTCGTTCTCACGCTCATGGTGCTCAGTTATATCATCGGCGACAATGTGCTCTTCCGACTGGCTATCTCGATTTTCATCGGTGTCGCTTCGGGTTACGCAGCAATATTGATACTGTACAATGTGATTTGGAATCAGGTGCTGGTTCCTGTATACCAGATATTTACCACAGGCAAGGCGGGTGATTTACTCTCTTATGTCATACGTGTAATCCCTGCGGTCATCCTGGGCGTATGGATGATGACCAAGCTATCGCCGCGCCTGGCACGCTGGGGGACGCCCGTTTTGGCTTTCCTCACCGGGGTTGGAGCCGCCACCGTGATCGCGGGTGCAGTTCGAGGGACGATATTCCCCCAGGTTCAGGCATCAATAAATATACTCAATACCCAGACCGCACCCCCTGAGTTGAGCAAACTGGTTGGCTGGTTCATTAACGGGCTGATTGTCTTGGTTGGGACGATAACAACCCTGATTTACTTCCAGTTTGGGATGAAACGCCAGGAAGAAGGGGTTCCGGCTCAACGTCCTGTAGTTCTGGATTATCTGTCCACTGCGGGGCAAGGGTTCATCGTGGTTACTTTAGGTGTTTTGTTCGCCGGGGTATATATCGCAACCCTCTCAGCGTTGATCGATCGTGTTCGATTTCTGTGGGATGTCATAGCCCGTTTCTTCTAAAAGCTGATTATCATGGCGACCTCACTCATTGATGCTGACTCTGTCCTGGCAATTGAAATTGGAACTGTTTCTACGCGGGTGATCCTTTTTGATGTCGTTGAGGGTCGCTACCGATTTTTAGGACAGGGCAGTGTGTCCACCACCTCATCTGCACCCATCAATGATGTCAGCGTGGGAGTCAAAGCAGCCCTGGACCAGCTGCACGACATCACTGGACGGGTATTGTTTGGTGCCAATGGGCAGATGGTGATTCCATCCCAACCTAATGGACTGGGAGTGGATGCCTGCGTAGCTACGGTATCAGTGGGAGCTCCGCTTAAAGTTGTCGCGATTGGCTTACTGGAAGATATTTCTGCCGAAAGTGCGAAAAACCTGGCTTCCACCACCTACGCACGGGTGGTCGATATCATGCACATCAACGACCGGCGCGGGACAGTTGAACGTTTGGACACCCTGCTGCAATTACGTCCCGATTTGATCGTGGTTGCTGGAGGGATTGAGGGCGGTGCAAAAGGATCGGTCATCAATTTGCTGGAGGCCGTTGGCCTGGCCTGTTACCTGCTACCTAAGGACGAGCGCCCCGAAGTGCTTTATGCGGGAAATTCTGCTCTGGCTGACCAAGTCCAAAGCTCCATTGGCAGCCTGGCAAATCTACACGTCGCCCCAAACGTACGACAGTCTTACGAGAGTGAGCAACTCACACCTTCGCAACCAGCATTGGCGCAAATATTTCGCCAGATACGATCGCGGCAGCTACGTGGAATTGAGGATGTGGATTTATGGACTGGCAACCATTCGCTACCCGCTGCCACTGCCTTCGGGAGAACCATCCGTTTTATCAGCAAGGAATCCGCTCAAACTCGTAGAGGCGTGCTTGGCATCGATGTTGGTGCATCTGCCACCACTGTAGCCTCTGCTTTTTCGGGAGACCTAATCTTAAGCATATACCCCGAGCTCGGATTAGGTGAGAACCTGCCGGAGATCCTCGACCTGTGTCCGGTGAGCGATATCCTGCGCTGGTTGCCGGTTGATGTAGCTGAACCGGACTTGCGCAATTATATCTATAACAAAGCCTCATACCCCAATAGCTTGCCTGTCACTCCGGATGAATTAGCCATAGAGCAGGCGCTTGCCTGCCAGGCGATACACCTGGCTGTAAGACAGGCGATTAAGACATATCCTGCGAATGTTGCTGGTTCAGCACCCGGCCTTCTTCCCTGGTTCGAGCCGATTATTGCCTCCGGGAGTGTGCTGACTAAAGCTCCCACCTATGCTCAGGCATTGATGATGCTGCTCAATGGGCTCCAACCAACTGGTGTGACTACCATCGTATTGGATCGTAATAATATCGCTGCTTCGTTAGGTGCTGCGGCAAGTGTGGCTCCATTACTTTCCATCCACTGCTTGGAGGACGCAACCAACTTCGTTAATCTTTGTACGATTATCTCAGCTGTCGGAAAAGCTGCTCCTGGCATACCCGTTTTGCGAGTCCGTATGACCAGTGAGAATAGCCCGGAATCCGTGCTGGAAGTCAAGCATGGCTCCTTGGTCGCCATTAAACTACCCATCGGGCAGGTTGGAAGATTGCATTTGACCCCACTCCATCGCTTTGATGTTGGGATGGAGGGGCTTGGCAGGGGTGGGACGGTGAAGGTCACCGGGGGTGCTTTGGGAGTGATCATCGATGCACGTGGTCGGCCCTTACGTCTGCCAGCAGAACCAGCCAGGCGACGGGAGTTGTTGAAGAATTGGCTGGAAATTGCCAGTTCCGGAGGACATTAATGGTCTTCAATTTGCAACCATCGTTTGAAGCACAGTTCAGTGCTATGGCTGCATTGGAGATGTAGCTATGCATGCACCCATCACTCACATCCTGCCAGCAGCCACCTTCCAGCGCCAAAGACTGATGCCGGCTGGTGGGAAGATAATTGCCCGTCGAGGGCAAGCGGTCCGTCCGACGGACGTAGTTGCTGAAGCGATAATACGTCCAGAGCATTTTTTATTGGATATCGGTCGTGGTTTAGGCCTGGAACCCAAGGAAGCTGATCATTATATCCAACGCCGGGCGGGGGATGAGATCGGTGAGGGCGACGTTATAGCAGGTCCGGTTGGCATCGGGCGGCGTGTGGTCCGGGCTCCCAAGTCTGGCACCGTGGTCGTTGCAGGTGAGGGGCAGGTTCTATTGGAATTGGAGGGCAAATACTCTGAGCTCAAAGCTGGTTATTCCGGTGTAGTTACGGATATAATTGATGATAGAGGTGTGGCTATTGAATCGGTGGGGTCTCTCATTCAAGGTGTCTGGGGCAATGGAAAGATCGATTTTGGATTGCTGAACGTCCTGGCGCACTCCCCTGATGCGTTAGTCACACCGGAGATGCTGGACAGCAATGTTCGAGGTTCAGTAATCATGGCTGGTTATTGTGATGATGAAAAAGTATTACGCTTGGCAGATGGGCTGCCGATTCGCGGCATGATCCTGGCCAGTATGGATTCTGCCCTGGTTCCGTTGGCCATGCGAGTGAGATATCCCATCTTGTTGGTGGAAGGTTTTGGCAACCTGCCCATGGACCCAGATGCACTCAATATTTTGACTTCGAGTGTGTCGCAGGAAGTTGCCATTAATGCTGAGCCATGGAACCGGATTGGGAATAGTCGCCCGGAGGCTGTAATTGCATTGCCTGAGGGAGCTTCTCCGGAGGTACCCACAGAATTAGCTACATTTGCCATCGGACAAACAGTGCGCGTAGTCCGCCCTCCCAATAAAAGCATGGTTGGAACACTCACCAGGTTGCCGCAAGGTTTTGCACTCCTACCGAGTGGATTGCGGGCGCAGATCGCAGAGGTCCGTTTACCCGGCGAGAAGACAGTTCAGGTACCCCTGGCAAATCTTGAGATTATCGGGTGAAGTTCCATTTGGGTCTATGGAGTAGCGAGGAGAGGTTTTTTTATGGCTTTTACAGACATGAATGATGTCGAACATGAGCTTGGGGAAGAAAAGCCTCCGCGGAAAAATTCAAACCGCACTTTTATGATCATTGCCGGGATCTTGGGCGGGATTATGGTACTGGCACTGCTTTGTATTGCAGGTCTGGCGATTTTCAGATATTTGCCTGGTCAGAGGGCAGCTCAACAGGCTAACGAGACCAATGTTGCCCAGGCAACTGCACTTGCCTTATCCGCCAGCCAAACGGCTTTGGCGCCTATCGTCACCTCAACCAATCTGCCAACAGCTTTTCCGACAAATACCCAGGTACCCACTAAAACACCAGTCATCGTCTTAGGTCCGACAAAAACACCTACGATCGACGTCGCTGTGGCAACACGTAACGCTCTGCTCACCCAGGCTGCGCGCACTGCCCAAGCCACCCTGACCACACAGCCCACGCAGACTGCTCAACCCACACAAGCTGTTCAAGCCACGGCGACAACTCCGCCTACAAAGACAGCCCAAGCCACACAGCCCACGCAGACTGCTCAACCTTCTTCGACTACGCGACCAACCCAGACCTCACGGCCAACACAGACCTCGCAACCCACCCAAACCACACAGGCAACACGCACGGTACAACCATCGCTTACACCGTCCAGACCCACCACAACCGCGCTTCCAGCCACCGGGATCGCAGAGGATTTGGGTACACCGGGTCTATTGGCGGTTGCATTTCTCTTGGTTCTGATTATCTTCTTAATTCGGAGGATACGAACTGCTGCTTGACGGATTGCATCCTGATGGACGCATATATATAAATCGAAGATTGGGTTATCACAACATATTGTGCTGAAGAGGTCCCAATCTTCGCTGTTTTTAAATGCTCAAGCAGCCTTAATCGCTACCTGTTCGCCATATCCCAATAAGGCTTGGACCATTTGGGGTGTGCGGCCTTCAGCATAAACCCGGAGCACCGGTTCGGTGCCTGATGGGCGGATCAGCAACCAGGAGCCATCCGTGATCAAATATTTAACCCCATCAATCGTGGTGACCTCCGATACCTTTTCACCGCCTATCTCTGTCGGCGCCTCTTCCACCAGGCTTCGGCTCATGGTTTCTTTCGACACGGGATGACTCAACCGCAGGTCGGTCCGCTGATAGAACGCCGGTCCGACCTCTTTCAGCAGATCCTCCACCAGCTCAAACAGAGTAGTGCCAGAAGTAGCGACAATCTCCAATAATAATAAGCCCATCAGGATGCCATCACCCTCAGGGATGTGTCCATGGAATGAAATTCCCCCCGACTCCTCACCGCCGATCAAAACATCACCCTTGAGCATATAATCAGCAATGTGGCTGAAACCTACAGGTGTTTCGTGCATGGGTAGTCCATAACGTTCTGCCAGCCGGTCAATCATGCTGGTGGTGGATACAGTGCGGATAACCGGGCCTCGCCAGCCGCGTTTTTCAACCAGATAACGTAATGCCAGAGCCATGATTTTATGTGGGTCGACGAAGTTGCCCCGGCCATCCATGGCACCTATTCGATCAGCATCACCATCGGTCACCAATCCCAAGTCACCCATACCCATACTGATGGCACTGGCAAGTGCCCCAAGATAACGGCTGATTGGCTCGGGGTGGACTCCACCGAAACCCGGGTTCAGCTCTGCTCGAATCTCCTGGACCTCACAGCCAGTACCTTGTAAGACGCCTTTGATGACCCCCCGACCGGAGCCATACATCGAATCGACCACAACCCTCTGCGGATTCTCAGCCAAGAGATCTAAATTGACCAATGTGCGCACATGGTCGTAATATGCTGGGAGTGGGTTATGGCGCTGGATCAAGCCTGCCTGGCGTGCCAGATCGAAATCCATTTGGTTCGGCCCGCGACCACGTTCTTCATTGTCATTTAGATACACTTCCACCCGCCGGCACTGTTCGGGAAGTGCAGAGCCTCCGTAGGCAGCTTTTAGCTTTACACCGTTATAGCGCGGGGCATTATGGGAGGCGGTGATCATCACTCCACCAATCGCCCCTTGTTGGCGGACAGTGAATGAAATGACCGGCGTGGGAGCATCCGACTGTGAAAGCATCACCTTATAGCCATTGGCTGCCAGGACACGCGCCATATCTACTGCATAACGGTCAGAAAGGAAACGTGTATCATAGCCAACGATCATTTTATGGGTGTCAATATTGGCGGGTGTAGTCTTGCCATTCAGCCAGTGTTCCGAGCCCACAGCATCTGCAATCGCCTGTCCGACCAGGCGCAGGTTATGAAAGGTGAAGGTATCTGAGATGACGGCTCGCCAGCCGTCAGTGCCGAAATGAATAGGCATGAACTTATTCTCCTATGAGGGATGAAAGAGGCTTCTATTCTATCATAAGCTCATTATTCCTCAGGATGGGAGAGCCCTATAACTGGTATACATCGTGCATCACTATGAACGAAAAGCATTGTTCATGCTACAATCAGGCTATGCCGGTAGATCAACCGCAAATCATCGTCTTGCTTAAAAACATAAGGCTTTTTGACGGCCTGGACGATACCCAGCTCGAACGGATGGCTGCTTTTACTCGCCCGGTGGTTTTGAAAGAAGGCGAATCCCTCCGCCTGAACGGGAAGGACACTCCGTTATATGTTGTCGTTTCTGGGCAAGTGCGCTATACCAATCTCAACAAAGGGAATGATGGGGTATCCTATGTGCTTAAGCATGGCGATTTCTTTGGCGCAGATGTCGTCCTGCGCGGTCAGCGCAGGTCATTCAATCTCAGCGCCAGTAAACCTGCTCTGCTATTCAGCTTTGAGCTGCAACCATTACGAACATTGCTGAACGCGATCCCTGGTTTCACCAAAAATGTAAAAAAGCAATTAGCCTGGTACAACCTGATCCATTCAAAGCCCTTCAGCTGGTTGGGGGAGGCGGAGACGGTTAAGCTGGTGTGCCGCAAACATCCCGCATACCTGTTTGTGACCGAGCTTCTCCCAATTGTGATTGCCTGGTTGGGTGTGCTGGTGATTTTATTCGCCACCCTGGTTCCCACCACTTCCTTCCGCTTGGCTATCGGCTGGTTTGGTGCCGGGATGGTGGGATTGGCAGCCTTATGGGCTATCTGGCGCTTCTTTGATTGGGGTAATGATTATTACATCGTTACCGATGAGCGCATTGTCTGGCTGGAGCGTACGATTGCCCTTTATGACAGCCGACAGGAGGCTCCCCTGGTGGCGATCAAAGCCGGTGAGACGAAATCCTCCCTGGTTGGTCGCTGGTTCGGGTATGGCGATGTGATTACCCAGACGTTTATGGGCCAGGTCTTCTTCCGCCATATCCGTAATCCAGCTGATGTTAAGAATCTGATTGACCAGGAACGGAAGCAGGCATTAGAGCGCCAAACGTCAACCGATATATATTCCATAGAGGGGAAGATCAGGCAGAAAATCGAACCTTCCGGCGATGTGACCGTCCCTTCCTCCTTGAACACCACTGTCCCTGTGAGAACAACGAGCAAGCCAGATACCCAGGAAACACAGCTGGTCACCGAGAAGTTATCGTTTTGGCAATCATTCCTGGCGCGCTTTCAGACTCGCCGGGTAGCTGGCGGGATGATCACCTATCGGAAGCACCTATACGTGCTTTTCACCATGACCTGGCTCCCGGCTGTTTGTGCTCTGGGGCTGACCGTTGGCACCGGTTTCATTTATTATTGGCGCCTGCATGGACAGGTTAGCCTGCTGACGCCAGGGGTAATATTGCTCCTTGGCCTCGCCCTGGCTGGAGCGGCCTTCTTATGGTGGCTGTACAAGTTCGTGGACTGGAGTAATGATATCTACCGGGTTACACCCGATAAAATTGTCGATAGCGAGCGCAAGCCTCTCGGAGATGAGATCACCAAATCTGCTCCTTTGGAGAACATCATCGGGTTGGATTATGAGAAATTAGGCTTCTTGGGTGTGGTGTTGAATTACGGGAATGTGATCATCAATGTCGGTACGGACAATAAGTTTATTTTTTATGGAATCCACAACCCTGCCCGCGCCCAAAGGGATATTTTCAACTATATGTTTGAACAACGCCGCAGAAAGCAGCAGACGGATACGATGCAGGAACAAGAGCGCGTCTCTAGCTATATCGCAGCTTACCACCGCCAGGCAGAGGATTTGCGCAATGCTGCCAAGAAACCTCCCCAATTTTGACCATTTTCGGGTAAAATAGCCGCCATGACTGTTCGAGAAATTATCACCCTTCCACAGGCTGTCCTGCGACGTAAGGCGCATAAAGTGACTGGTTTTGGGAGTGCCTTCCAGACTTTGGCCGATGACATGATTGAAACAATGCGCCAGGCCCCAGGTGTGGGATTGGCCGCCCCTCAAGTGGGCGAATCGATCCGCTTGATCGTCATTGAATATGGCGATGAAGAGAATGAAGACATTCCACCCAGGCTTTATGTCATCGCCAACCCGGTGATCACGCGTAGCTCGGAGGAAACTATGATGGGATTCGAGGGCTGCCTCTCCATCCCAGGTATCCAGGGAGAGGTGAAACGCTTCACCGCAGTGACCGTTAAGGGTTTGAACCGGCATGGCCTTCCGATGACCGTCAAAGCCAAAGGTTGGTTGGCGCGTATTTTCCAGCACGAGATTGACCACCTGGATGGCGTCTTGTTCGTCGATCGGGCGGAAAGTGTCTGGCAAACCGAGCAACAGCAAGGTCAGGTCCTCCCAAGTATGACAGACTCATCTCCGCAAACTGTCCGCACCTGACCCAGGAACCCAAACCCTTTGATATAATTTAAGCACACTGTAATGCCACGGCGAAATCCCTCCGTGGCATTTGTGTGAGTGGATCAAGTTATGCAGCTTACCCATCTCTCGCTGACCAATTTTCGTAATTTCACCCGGCTGGATTTGGACGTGCCAGGTGGCACCGTCATGCTGGTGGGGAATAATGCCCAGGGTAAGACCAGCCTGCTCGAAGCCATCTATTTCCTGGCAACATTAACTTCATTCCACGCCAGCAGTGACCGCCAGCTGATTAATTTCATCGAGGCGCGACAGGAGCTTGCCGTTGGGCGCATCGTGGCTGACTTCCACCGGGGTGCGGAAAACCATCACCTTGAAGTACGGATTATCCAGGAACCCAATGGCCCAAATGGAACCACACACCTGCGCAAGGAATTGCTCTTGGAGGGTGTCAAGCGTAAATCGAGTGAAGTCATCGGACAGTTCAATGCTGTCCTGTTCTTGCCTCAAATGTTAGGTGTGATTGAAGGCGGTCCTGAAGAACGCCGGCGTTACTTGAACCTGGCCCTGGCGCAGGTAATCTCGCATTACCAGGCTGCCCTCGCTGAATATAATAAAGCCTTACTGCAGCGTAATGCTTTGTTGAAACAACTCTTCGAGCGCAAGGGAGATGTCTCGCAGCTGGATTACTGGGATGACCAGATTGCCACCTTTGGCTCCCAGCTGATTCACGCTCGTATTCGCGCCATTCAAGAGCTGGAGCGTCTGGCTGCCCGCACCCATCGGGAGCTAACCCATGCCAACGAGGTACTGCGACTGAGTTACCAACCTGCTTATGATCCCCTCCCACAAGTACCAGGCCAGTTCGCGCTCCCCTTGGACGCGGCAGTCGACCGCTATGGCTTCTCGGTGGAGCAGATACGCAAGGGGTTCCTAGAAAGTCTGGCGAGGCTGCACAATGAGGAGATTGCTCGCGGTGTTACCACAATTGGACCCCATCGCGATGAGCTGCGCTTCCTGGTCAACGGCATAGACTTGGGAACCTACGGCTCACGCGGCCAGGCTCGTTCAGCCATCCTGGCGCTGAAAATCGCCGAGGTGGCCTGGATGAATGCCAAGAGCGGCCATTGGCCTATCCTGCTCCTGGATGAAGTGCTGGCAGAATTGGATACCGAACGCCGTTTCGACCTTCTGGCAAGGTTGGACCAATCGGAGCAGGTTTTGCTTTCCACCACCGATTTGGATTTATTTGATCCCGGTTATGTCCAAAAAGCAGTTGTGTGGCGTGTGGTTGCAGGGCGGGTGGAAAAAACCTGATCGATCATTTATAGCGGACGTTTAGCTGGTACCCCCACCTTGCGCGGGTATCCCTTGGGTGTGGCTGCCACCTTGTCGATCACTACAAGGTAGCGTTCTTCGGCTACACCTGGCAAGGTGACCGGGAAGAGCTGGCGCAGGTGCCCCCCGAGGACATTCAGCGCCCGTTCGGTTGAGTGCGCCTCGGCTGGTCCGCTTTCTCCCTTCATTGCCAGCATGCTACCTCCCACGCGCACCAATGGCAGCAGGTATTCTGCCAGCACGGGTAAGATTGCCACGGCCCGTGCCACTGCCCAATCATATCTCTCGCGATAAGATGGGTGTTGCCCGAGGTTCTCTGCCCGTTCCTGCACCACCTCCGTTGCCTTCAAGTCGAGGATCTTTACCACGTGGCGGCAAAACTCTGCCTTCTTACCCACTGATTCCACCAGAGTCAGATGCATATTGGGATAGATAATCTTGAGGGGTATCCCAGGGAAACCTGCACCAGTGCCGATGTCGATCATATTCCCTAGACTGCCCTCACGCAACGCAATCACACAGGTAAGTGAATCCAGGAAGTGCTTGATATGGATTTCCTGTGGGTCGCGGATAGCAGTGAGATTGAAGCGCATGTTCCAATCAGCCAGCTCACGCTCATAGAGTGAGAGAGCATTGGCCTGGGATCGCGACAGGTGTAACCCCAGTTGGCGGTGAATTTGGCGGGTCAGCTCCTGCATACTTTTAGATTATACACGCGCAGTTGCCTGGCATGGGGGTTGCAACAGGTGAGGCAGTATTTGAGCAAGGTGGAGGATGATCCCAATGATGCGCTTATTTCGAATTCTTGCCCTGGCAGTGCTTTTGGTGATGGTTGACGTCTCTGCCGTCCGAGGGGAAACTTCGCCGGATTCTGGCTTCGTCTCAGGGTTCGTCGGGCATGCGCAAAGTTACGCCATCGATTGTGAAGTTCGTTCCGCGGTCGATTGGGCAGGTTTTTGGGGTGTCAGTATCGGTGAGACACAATTTCTCGAAGCCCTTCCACGCACCGATAATCCGGATAATGGCTTCGTTGGTGATCCCAATGATCCATGGGGGAGGATCCCGCCTCAGGGCTACGGGGTGCATGCCGACCCGGTCGCAAAGACGCTGAGGGATTATGGTCTTAATGCTGAAGCGCGCCATGGTTTGAGCTGGGATGACCTACGCCATGAGATCGATGCCGGCCACCCGGCGATCGTGTGGGTCATTGGGTCCATGTGGGAGGGCACACCGGTGGAATATAAAGCTTCCGATGGGCACACATCCAGGGTGGCAGCCTACGAGCACACCATGACCCTGATCGGCTACAGCTCGAAAACCATCCAGGTTGTGGATGCTTCCTCGGGTTACCTGGAAACATATCGGCTGGCTGAGTTCCTGGATTCATGGGCTGTGCTGGGGAATATGGCAGTTATCGGTGCGTATGAGCAGGGATCACAAGATGTTTCACATCTGCAGATTACTACCCAGAACCCCGCACAGAACTCGCGCCAGGATATGCCTCAGAACACGAACCAGGATATCTCCCAGAGCACACGCCCGAATTCTATCCGGATCACAAGCACGGAGACCACCCACAACACCAGCCAGAATGCCACCCAGAATATCAACCAGAGTATTAACAGTGGTTTTTATACCGTCCAGAGGGGTGATTGGCTCATGGCGTTGGCCAGGCGATTCGGCGTCAACTGGTTGGAACTGGCACGCCTCAATTCGCTGAGCTCTCCATATGTCATCTACCCAGACCAGGTGTTAATGTTGCCCGTACAGGCTGAGCAGGATACCCCACCAGAGGATACATCGCGGTCCGTCAACGCGCGATGAGCATCAGCTTCAGGCGAATCAGACCGTTTTTAATTTATTCATCAGGAAATTAAAACAATCGAGCTGTCCAAGTTTGAAAGTGGACAGCTCGACGAATAATCATTGGCAGGTTTAAGCTTCAGGGGCGGGAACGGGAGCTTTCTTTGCCCTGCGACCTCTCCTGATCAGGCTGACGATACCCCAGATGATCAAGCCGATGGGTACGAAGATGATCAGCAAGACTGGGATGTACAGGATGACTGCACGGATGCCGAAATTGGCCAAGTCTTGCAGGGTGTTGATCAGCGACTGGAGAGCCTGCTTGGCGACGCCGCTGGGTTGCCACCCGGCAATGGTGATCGGCTGCACGGCAGCATTGGCGAGCAGCTGGATGCTGATGGAAGATAGGGCTGCGGATTGCTCGTAATACTTTATCTGGCCCTTGATCAGCTCGATTTGCTCCCGCACTGAAACCAGCTGAGAATATACCGAGAGCACATCCTCTGTCTTCGTGGCTGAAGCCATGATCTCCTGTAGCTTTTTCTCAGCAGCCTGCAGGTTGGTCAGGCGTGAGTTCAGGTCGGTGTATTCGGCGGTCACATCCTGGCTGGTTTGATTCTCGCTAATGATGGGTTGGTCGGTCTCTTTCTTAATCGTCGTGAGGGCTTCATCCAGCTTTTCTGCTGGAACGCGGATGGTTATGGAGACCTGGGGCACCTTCGCCCCACTCCCCAAGATTTGTTGGTACATATCAGCCGTGACGACGTAGCCGCCCATTGCTTCAGCCATTTGGGAGATATTGGCCATCGATTTCAGCGGGTCGTTCACCGCCATAGACAGCGAAGCGTTCTTGATCACCAGTCGGTCCACCGAGGCAGCGGTCTGGTCGAGAGCATAGGCACTCTTTTCAGCGGATGTGACCGCAGCACGGGTATCGTATGCAGGCACTTCTTGTGGCATCGCCGGAAGGACTGAGGGGACTTCCCCGCTTGACCTCTTGTTAAGGTTGACGGCGCTGCAGCTGGCTAAGAGCAGGGTCAGGATGATCAGGGCGAACGAAATTTTTTTGTACATTGGCTCCTCCTTGATTTGTTCACTAGCGTTAAAACGCCCCCGCCGAGTGGAATGTTCCCAAGTTAATAAAATCTAGACAGCACCCTACCATCCAGCAGATAAACGGGATATGTGGCGTTCCGGCAGATTCTCCTGGCGCATACGCTCCTGCACGCTATGAATATCATACCCCACCCGGTGCCACTCCCAGGTGTAATCGGTCAGGTCCAGGATGGCATAGGCGGCGCGTGGGTCGCGGTCGCGCGGCTGTCCTACTGACCCTGGATTGAGGATCGCTCGTGGTGCCAGGGTCATCTTGGATGAGTGTTCTGGAACGATCAGCTGGGCAGTGAGCCTGTCATCCGGCAGGTAATAGATGACCGGCAGGTGCGTATGGCCGACGAAGCAATAAGGGGTATCGAAGAATTCAAAATTGAAGGTAGCTGTGCGCGTATCAAGCAAGTATTCCCACACCGGGCGGAAGGGGCTGCCATGCACCAGGGTAATAAATTCAAGGCTTATGCGCTCAGGCAGGTTTTTGAGGTATTCCTTGTTGGCCGGAGTGAGCCTATCCTGCGTCCACAACACGGTTTTGCGTGCTTCTGGGTTGAAAGCGTCCACCTCGATACTGTCCACCGCTGCGGCATCGTGGTTGCCAATGATACATTGTAATTCAAGCAGCTCCCTGACGCGCTCGATACATTCATTTGGATCTGGTCCATAACCGACCAGGTCACCCAGGCACCAAACAGCATCGACCTTGCTGGCATCCGCCAGGACGGCTTCGAGGGCGGTGAGGTTGGCGTGGATGTCGGAGATGATCAGCGTGCGCATGGGTTAATGGTAGCATGAATCTCAGCCCTTAGCAATTGAGTGTAAAAAAAAACCACGATGGACACAAGGGACACAAAGGATATTTTAAATATCCTGTAGGTTGGGTTGAGGGGGTGAACTTCCTCCCGAAACCCAACAAACAATCAAATGATCGTAATCATTCTAATCCCCAAAATCATAGTTCAGACCATCCGCGGGGGTCCCTTACGCAATCGCTCCGCAGCCTGCTCCTCGGTGGTTTCCCACAAACCTTCGATCCACCAGGTGGCACCCGCTTCTGCCCATTCCTGAATCTTATCTTTCACTCCTGAAGAGGGGAGTCCTTCTATTTTATCCTCTACAGCAATATCGAAAGGGGTGGTTAGTGAACGGTATTCGTCAATGAAGGCTTTCATCTGGCGCAAGTCATCAGGGGTCACTGCTTCGAATTCGCCAGCAGTGTTCATCTTCTGGGGGAGCAGACCATCACACTTCAGGATGCGCCGCATGGATTTCATGCGTGGCCAAATGCCCGGCACCCACAAGGGGATGCGCGGTTGTTGCACGGGCTTGGGTGGGTAGTAGGTCTCGTCCAGCTGGGTCA
>Ga0153915_10003347_pt1 | contig 14711 bp, 9 predicted proteins | sample Opewatmetagenome_2_FD_107003 | JGI IMG/M metagenome (GOLD analysis project Ga0153915, IMG submission 107003) | Freshwater wetland microbial communities from Ohio, USA - Open water 3 Core 3 Depth 3 metaG | ecosystem: Environmental > Aquatic > Freshwater > Wetlands | place: USA: Ohio, Lake Erie...
GACGACCGACGGTCGCTTCCTCGAGAACTTCTACCGCATCGCCAAGGAGTATCCCGGGATCGAGGCCGACGACTGGTACATCGACATCATGACGGCCAAGCTCGTCGACGAGAAGCGCCGGCGCGACTTCCAGGTCCTCGTCCTGCCCAACCTCTACGGCGACATCCTGACCGACGAGGCGGCCGAGATGCAGGGAGGCGTCGGCACGGCCGGCAGCGCCAACATCGGCAAGTCGTACGCCATGTTCGAGGCCATCCACGGCTCCGCGCCCCGGATGGTCACGGAGGGCCGGGCCCAGTTCGCCGATCCCTGTAGCATGATCCGGGCCGCGGCCATGCTCCTCGGCCACATCGGCTACACCGAGATCGGCAAGAAGCTCGAGATGGCCCTCGACATCACCGGCCAGTACGAGAAGAAGATGGTCATGACCGGCCGCGCGACGGGCGTCACCGGAGAGGCCTTCACCGACTATGTCATGGACTGGGTCAAGAACCCCAAGCTCAAGGAGACCTGGGAAGGCTACGTCAAGGGCTGAGCCAGGCCGAACCACAACAAGGAGATTCCGACATGCGCAAGAAGATCGCCCTCATCGGCGGCGGGCAGATCGGCCAGATCCTGGCCATGCTCGCGGCCCAGAAGGAGCTCGGGGATATCGTCATTCTCGACATCCCCGAGTTTGAGAACCCCGCCAAGGGCAAGGCCCTCGACCTCATGGAGATGGCCCCCCACGGCAATTACGACGCCGCCATCACCGGCACGTCCGACTACAAGGACATCGCCGGCGCGGACGTCGTCATCATCACCGCCGGGCGGCCCCGCCAGGCCGGCATGACCCGCGAGGACCTCCTCGCCGTCAACCTGGACATCATCACCAAGGTCGCGGCCGGCGTGAAGCAGCACGCCCCCGGCGCGCTCTGCATCATCGTCACCAACCCGCTCGACGCCATGGTCTATGCCTTCTACAAGCTGACCGGCTTCCCCAAGAGCCGGGTCATCGGCATGGCCGGGACCCTGGACACGGCCCGCTGGCGGGCCTTCATCGCCATGGAGCTCGGCGTGTCGGTCAGCGACGTCGCCGGCACCGTCCTCGGCGGCCATGGCCCCGACATGGTCCCCCTGCCCCGGCTGACCACCGTCGGCGGCGTGCCCCTGGCTGAGATCGCCACCAAGGAGCAGATCGACAAGCTCGTCACGCGGACCCGCGAGGCGGGCACCGAGATCGTCAAGCTCTTCGGCAAGGGCTCGGCCTTCTTCAGCCCGGCCTGGAGCGCGATCGTCATCGCCGAGTCCTACCTCAAGGACAAGCGCCGCGTCCTGCCCTGCGCCGCCCTATGCGAGGGTGAGTACGGCGTCAAGGGCCTCTTCATCGGCGTGCCCTGCCTCGTCGGCGCCAAGGGCGTGGAGAAGATCCTCGAGATCAAGCTCAACGACGACGAGAGGGCCATGCTCCAGAAGACGATCGGCGTCGTCCAGAAGACCGTCGAGGAGACCAAGCTCTAAGACGCATCCTGTTCGGGGACATGTACTCTGTGTACGTGTCCCCGATTTTTCTTTCTTAGTTCGCGTATTTGTACGTGTCCCCGATTTTTCCGGAAGGCCTCGGGGACATTTGTGTTTCATGAGTGTCCTCGCACTTGGCCTCTCGCAAAACCGGGACACGTACACAGAGTACATGTTCCGATCTTTCCTTTACGGCCGCTTCAAAAAACGCTATCGTTAAGGCGATGAGGATCCACGAGTTCCAGGCCAAGCGGATCCTGGCCGGCTTCGGCATCCCCGTTCCGCGCGGCGAGGTGGTCGCGACGGCGGCCGAGGCCAGGGCCGCGGCCGAGTCGCTCGGCGGTCCGGTCGTCTTAAAGGCGCAGATCCATGCCGGCGGCCGCGGCAAGGCCGGCGGGATCCTCAAGGTCGAGACACCCGCGGAGGCCGCCGCGGCCGCTTCCCGCCTGCTCGGCCAGCCCCTCGTCACGTCTCAGACAGGTCCGCAGGGCCGCCTCGTCCGGCGTCTGCTCGTCGAGGAGTCCCTGGCCGTCGCCCGCGAGCTCTATGCCGGCGTCGTCCTCAGCCGCCGGGAGGCCCGGATCGTACTTCTCACTTCGCCGCGGGGGGGCGTCGACATCGAGACCCTGGCCCTGAGCGAGCCCGACCTCGTCCTCAGGCAGGAGGTCTCGCCGGCGGCCGGGTTCCTTCCCTTTCAGGCCCGCAGCGCGGCCTTCGGTCTCGGCCTCGCCGGACCTTCCCTGGACCAGGCCGTGACGGTCCTCGCCGGGCTCGTTCGCGCCTTCGAAGCGACCGATGCCTCGCTCGTCGAGATCAATCCCCTCGCCCTCACGGCCGTCGGCGCGCTGGTCGCGGCCGACGCCAAGATGGATTTCGACGACAACGGCCTCTTCCGCCACCCCGATCTCCGGGCCCTCCTCGATCCGGGCGAGGAATCGGCCGAGGAGCTCGAGGCGTCCCGGGCCGGCCTGAGCTTCGTCCGCCTCGACGGCGACGTCGGCTGCATGGTCAACGGCGCCGGCCTGGCCATGGCCACGATGGACCTCATCGCCCTCTCCGGCGGGCGGCCGGCCAACTTCCTCGACGTCGGCGGCGGCGTTTCCGAGGACGCCGTCCGCCAGGCCTTCAACATCCTGTCCTCGGATCCCGGCGTCCGGTCGGCATTGGTCAATATCTTCGGGGGCATCGTCCGTTGCGACCTCGTCGCCCAGGGCATCGTCCGAGCCGCCCGTGACTGCGGCATCCATATCCCGGTCATCATCCGCATGGAAGGGACCAACGTCGAGCTCGGCCGCAAGATCCTGGCCGACTCGGGCCTCCCTTTCACCTCCGAGCCCGACATGGAGACGGCGGCCCGAGAGGCCGTCCGGCAGGCCCGCGCCGCGGGAGGTCCTCGGTGAGCCTCCTCATCGACGCCGCGGCGCGCGTGGTCGTCCAGGGCATGACCGGCCGCGAGGGGACGTTCCACGCCCAGAGCATGATCGAGTACGGCACGAACGTGCGGGCCGGGGTGACTCCCGGCAAGGGCGGCACGCGCCACCTCGACCGGCCCATCTTCGACACGGTCGCCGCGGCCGTTCGCGCCGAGGGCGTCGACGTCTCGATCGTCTTCGTGCCGGCCAAGGCCGCGGCCGACGCCGTCATGGAGGCGGCCGAGGCCGGCATCGGCCTCATCGTCTGCATCACCGAAGGCATCCCCGCCCTCGACATGGTCCGGGTCAAGGCCTTCCTCGCCGAAAGGCCGTCCCGGCTCGTCGGTCCCAACACGCCCGGCATCATCACGCCCGGCCGGGCCAAGGTCGGCATCATGCCGGGGCCCATCCACAAGCCCGGCCCCGTCGGCGTCGTCTCCCGCTCGGGCACGCTGACCTATGAGGCCGTCCATCAGCTGACGCAGAGCGGCCTGGGCCAGTCGACCGCCCTGGGGATCGGCGGCGATCCCATCGTCGGCCTCTCCTTCGTCGACGTCCTCAGGATGTTCGAAGCCGACCCCGAGACAAGGGCGGTCGTGCTCATCGGCGAGATCGGCGGTTCGGGCGAGGAAGAGGCGGCCGCCCTCATCCGGGGCGGCTTCGGCAAGCCCGTCATCGGCTATATCGCCGGCCTGACCGCCCCGCCCGGCCGGCGCATGGGCCATGCGGGAGCCATCATGTCCGCCGCCCAGGGCACGGCGGCGCAAAAGATCGAGCTGCTCGAGGCGGCCGGCGTCCGCATCGTCCGCAGCCCGGCCCTGATCGGCCGGACCGCGGCCGCCGTCCTGGCCTGAGGACCCGGGGGCCGGCGCCGCTCCGGCCGCGCCGGCCGTTGCTCATCGCCCCGGCCTCTCCTATAATGAAGAACGAAAGGGAGGTCCCGCAACCATGGCCGACCAAGCGCCGGGAGCGCCGGAATCCGGACCGGCCCGGCTCCCCGACCTGGACCAGGTCGATATCCTCATCGGCGTCCCGAGCTTCAACAACGCCAGGACGATCGGCCGCGTCGTCCAAGCCATCGACGCCGGCCTCGCGAAGTACTTTCCCGGCCTGCGGTCGGTCCTGGTGAACTCCGACGGAGGCTCGACCGACGGGACGACCGACATCGTCCGCAAAGCGAGCGCCGACCTGGACGCCTTCCTTCTCGACCATCGGGCCGCCGGCTTCCGCAAACTGGTCACGCCCTACGCGGGCCTGCCGGGCAAAGGGAGCGCCTTCCGGGCCATCTTCCAGATCGCCCGCGAGCTCGGGGCCAAGGCCTGCGCCGTCGTCGACGCCGACCTGCGGAGCATCACCCCGGAGTGGATCGAGCTCCTGGTCAAGCCGGTCCTCGACGAGGGCTACGATTACGTCGCGCCCTATTACATGCGCCACAAGTACGACGGGACGATCACCAACACCATCGTCTATCCTCTGACCCGGGCGCTCTACGGCAAGCGGATCCGCCAGCCGATCGGCGGGGATTTCGGTTTCTCGGGCCGGTTGGCCTCTTTCTATCTCGAGAAGGACGTCTGGCAGACCGACGTGGCCCGCTTCGGCATCGACGTCTGGATGACGACGACGGCCGTGGCCAACGGGTTCAGCCTCTGCCAGGCCTTCCTCGGCGCCAAGATCCACGACGCGAAGGACCCCGGGACCGATCTCAGCGCCATGCTGCATCAGGTCGTCCGCTCCGTTTTCGATCTCATGGAAGAGTACGCCGGGAAGTGGTGCGCGATCGCCGGCTCGGAGTCCGTGGCCACCTTCGGCTTCGTCTATTCGGTCGGCCTCGAGCCGATCCACGTCAACCTGGAGCGGATGATGGAGATGTTCCGCCTGGGGGTTAAGGACCTCGAGCCGTTCTACAAGACCTTCCTGCCCGAGGATATCTTGGCCTTCCTGCGCGACCTGGCCTCGCGGACGGACCGCGACCGCTTCATCTACGAGGACGAGGCCTGGGTCCGGACGGTCCTCAGCTTCGCCCTGGCCTACCACGCCAAGCGCGCGAGCCGGGAGCACATCATCAAGTCCCTGACGCCCCTCTACCTCGGCAAGGTCGCCTCGTTCGTCATCGAAAGCTGGACGAGCGATTCCGAGGCGGTCGAAAATCGTCTCGAGGAGCTCTGCCTGTCCTTCGAGAAGGAAAAGGGTTTTCTCATCGAGAGGTGGGACGGGAAGGCCTGAACCCGCCTCCAAGGAGGCCGCCATGAAGAACCTCATTGACAAGGTCATCGTCGAGCCGCTGAGGGAGGTCGTCCGCAACTTCCTGGACTTCCTGCCGCATCTCCTCACCGGGATCGTCGTCTTTGCCATCGGCCTCCTGATCGCCTGGCTCGTCAAGACGCTGGTCATCCGGATCATCAGGCTGCTCAAGCTCGACGCGTCACTCGCCCGGGCCGGCCTCCCCGAGGCCCTGCAGAAGCTGGCCGTCCGCGATACCCCGGCCAAGCTCATCGGCCGGACCTTCTACTGGCTCATCGCCTTCATCTTCTTCGTTCTCGCCCTGAGGGTCATGAAGGTCCCGGTCATCGACCAGCTCCTCGAGCGTCTCCTCCTCTACTTGCCCAATGTCTTCGTCGCCCTGATCATCCTGATCATCGGGATGCTGCTCGGCAATTTCCTCGGCCGGGCCGCCCTCATCGCCTCGGTCAACGCAGGGGTCAAGATGTCGAGCCTGGTCAGCCGGGGCGTCAAGGGCCTGATCATGGTCTTCGCCCTGGTCATGGCCTTCGAGCAGCTCGGCATCGGCCGGCAGACGATGCTCGCCGCCTTCACCATCGCCTTCGGCGGGCTCGTCCTGGCCCTGGCCCTGGCCTTCGGGCTGGGCGGCCGAGACCGCGCCAGGGACTTCCTCGACAAGAAGTTCAAGAAGGAGAGCCCTCCGGGGGGTCCCCCCGATGACCTCCAGCATCTCTGAGCGGGGCCCCGCCCTTCCCCTCGGGTCCGTTCCGGTTTATAATGGCTCCCGGCCAAAAAGGACCCTCCCAGGACCCCGTGAACCCCCCATTTGCCCTATTCAGGATGTGACATGAACGAGACCAAGGAGACGGTCGGCCGGAAGATCAAGCAGGCCGTCATCGGAAGACCCCGGGACATCAAGGACCCGTCGCTCTTCCACAAGCTCGCCCTGATCCCCATCCTGGCCTGGATCGGGCTCGGAGCCGACGGTCTGTCGTCGGCGTCCTACGGACCCGAGGAGGCCTTCCGGACCCTCGGCCAGCACACCTACCTCGCCGTGGGCCTGGCGTTGGCCACAGCCCTGACCGTCTTCATCATCTCCTACGCCTACTCGCGCATCATCGAGTATTTCCCGTCCGGAGGCGGCGGCTACATCGTCGCCACCCACACCCTCGGAGAGAAGTACGGCGTCGTCTCCGGCGCGGCCCTCCTCGTCGACTACATGCTGACGATCACCGTCTCCATCGTCTCCTGCGGGGACGCCCTGTTCAGCTTCTTCCCGCTCGCCTGGCAGCCCTACAAGACGGCCTTCGAGGTGGCCGCCATCCTCTTCCTCGTCGTCATCAACCTCCGCGGCATCAAGGAATCGGTGACGATGCTCGCCCCGATCTTCCTGACCTTCGTCGTCACCCATGTCCTCCTCATCGGCTACGGCCTCCTCTCTCACGTCGGCCAGGTCGGCGCCGTCTCCCAGAAGATCGGCTCGGACTACCGGGCCGGGCTGGCCGCCCTCGGCGGCTGGGGCATGCTCTTCCTCTTCCTGCGGGCTTTCTCCATGGGCGGCGGGACGTTCACCGGCATCGAGGCCGTTTCGAACGGCCTTCAGATCCTTCGCGAGCCACGCGTCCAGAACGGCAAGCGGACCATGGTCTACCTGGCCACGTCCCTCGCCATCACGGCCGGCGGCATCCTCGTCTGCTACCTGTTGCTGGGCGTCTCGCCCGTGGCCGGAAAGACCTTGAACGCCGTGCTGGCCGGGAAGATCTTCGCCGGCTGGGGCATCGGGCCGGCCCTGGCCTTGATCACCATCCTGGCCGAGGGGGCCCTACTCCTCGTCGGGGCCCAGACCGGCTTCGTCGACGGGCCGCGGGTCATCGGCAATATGGCCGTCGACTACTGGTTCCCGCACCGCTTCGCCTCGCTGTCCGACCGCCTGACCATGCAGAACGGCGTCCTGACGATGGGCGGCGCGGCCATCGTGCTCCTGATCTATTCCAAGGGTCGCATCTCGACCCTCGTCGTCATGTACTCGATCAACGTCTTCCTGACCTTCTCGCTCTCGGAGCTGGGCATGTCCCGCTTCTTCATCAAGAACAGGCGCACGGAGCCGCACTGGAAGAAGCATCTCCCCGTCCACCTGACCGGTCTGACCCTGTGCCTGACGATCCTGATCATCACGACCCTGGAGAAGTTCGCCCAAGGCGGCTGGCTGACCCTGGTCATCACTTCGGTCGTCATCCTGCTGTGCTATCTCATCAAGGGCCACTACAACCGGGTCCGGAAAGGCATTCGCGAGCTCGATGACATGCTGACGGCCGTCATCTCGCACAAGGGCGCCTACAACGACGACCCGACCGATCCCCGGGAGATGACGGCCATCCAGCTCGTCAGCGGCTACTCGGGCTTCGGCGTGCACACCTTCCTCTCGATCATCCGCGGCTTCCCCGGCCTCTACAAGAACTTCGTCTTCGTCTCCGTGGCCGAGGTGGACGCCGGCGCGTTCAAAGAATCGGAGGCAGTCTCCCGGCTGACCGCGGCGGCCAAGGACGCTCTCAAGAAGTACGTCGACCTGGCCCGGCGCCTCGGTTTTGCCGCCGAGTCCCGCCTCGACATGGGGACCGACGTCGTCAAGACGGCCTCGGCCCTTTGCGAGTCCGCGGCCCGGGAGTTTCCCAAATCCACGGTGTTCGCCGGCCAGACGGTCTTCCGCCGGCCCGGCCTGGTCAACCGCATCCTGCACAACGAGACCGCCTTCGCCATCCAGCAGGAGCTGCGCTGGAAAGGGATCACGACGGTCATTTTGCCAATCCGGATCAACATCTAACCCGATTCTGTCGCTTCACGAGACTCTTCGCTCCGGCTTCGTTCGGGAATCGTCTCTTACCCCCGCGCCCCGGAAACCTTGTAGCTGGTTTCCCCCGCCTCCGGCGGGTCCCCTTTCCATTACGGGGGTCTCGAGACGATCCCCTCACCGCCGTTCCGCAGAGTCTCGAACCGTGCCAATCGCGGGGGCAGATGATGGATCGGGCGATTGACAAAAGACCGTCGGGCGGATATTAAGAAAGCCAAAAGACCGGTCGAATAGGAGGCTGTGATGTCACGCAAGCTGTCGGCCCTCGGGCTCGGACTGATCATCCTCGTCGCCGCCGCCGCCGCCCAGGCCCCGCAGGCCAAGCCCGCCCCTCAGGCTACCGCGCCGCTCGTCGTCGCCCCGATCGCCAAAGACGTCTATCTCGTCAAGGGCGGGGCGGGCGCGAACGCCGCGTTCTTCACCGCGCCAAAATCGGGCGTCATCGTTATCGACGCCAAGATGACCACCGAAGCCGCGGCCGGGATGCTGGCCGAGATCGCCAAGGTCACGTCTCAGCCCGTGGGGACGATCATCCTCACGCACAGCGACGGCGACCACATCAACGGCCTCCCCGGCTTTCCGAAGGGCTTGCTGATATTCGCCCAGGAGAACGTCAAGAGGGATATCGAAAAAGCCGCGGCCGAGATGCCCGAGCTCATGAACTATCTGCCGAACATGACCTATCCCTCCGGAGCATCCCTCCTCGGCCTGGGTTATGACATCGACTTGCGTCACTTCGGGCCCGCCCATACGGATGGCGATACCTGCGTGTTTTTCCCGGACCGGGGCGTTGCCTTTATCGGCGATCTCGCTTTCTTCGGCCGGGATCCTCTCGTCCACCTTCAGAAGGGCGGCTCGGCTTTCGGGTACGTCAAGACGCTCGAGGCCCTTCTGGCCGAAGAACCCGCCATCAAGACCTTTCTCTCCGGACACGCCGATCCCATGACAAGGGCCGATATCGAAACCCTGAAGACGTCCCTCGCCGACAAGCTGGCCAAGGTGAAAGACATGGTCGCCGCCGGGAAGAGCCTGGCGGAGATCAAGAAGGCCTTCGGGATCGAGGACCCGGCCGACGCGCCCGGAGGCCGCCGCCGTTGGCCGAGCTTCGTCGAGACCGCCTACCTCGAGCTCACCCGGAAATGACCTCGCCCTGGAGTCTGCCATGAAGACACCAGCGCCGGCCGCGGCGTTCGCCGCTTCCGCTCTTCTACTCTCGGCCCTGGTCTCGGCCTGTTCGCGTTCGTCCCCGGGCCGGGCCGTCGTCGAGGAGAAGGTGGAGTCCATCCGGACCTATCCGTTCTCGGACCCGGACCCGGTGCCCATCCTGGCCCGGACGTCCATGGGCGGCCAGGGCGCCCGCCTCTATCCGTACTTCATCTTCGACGGCTTCACGTCCGAGGCCGCCGACCAGCCCTGGACGGTCGTCAGGCTGAAGAACCCGTTCCTCGAGGTCGCCGTCCTGCCCCAGGCCGGCGGCAAGGTCTGGGGGGCGAAGGAGATCGCCACGGGCCGCGATTTCCTCTACTGGAACCACGTCCTCAAGTTCCGCCAGATCGCCCTCCGAGGTCCCTGGACCTCGGGCGGGATCGAGTGGAACTTCGGCCTCGTCGGCCACGCCCCGTCCACGGCCACGCCCGTCGACTACCTCCTCCGCCGCGACCCCGACGGCAGCGTCTCCTGCGTCGTGGGGACCATGGACCTGGCCTCGCGGACCCGCTGGAGCGTCACCATCACGCTGCCCAAGGACGGCGCGGCCTTCGAGACGAGCGGGCGGTGGGTCAACCCGACGCCTTTCAGCCAATCCTATTACGTCTGGTCGTGCGCGGCGGTGAAGGCCGCCGACGACTTGAAGTACGTCTTCCCGGGCCGGTGGTCGATCGGCCACGACTTTGCGGTCCCCCTCGAGCCCTGGCCCGTCGACCGGGCCGGCCGCGACCGCTCCTGGTACCGCGAGAACGGGACGCCCGGCTCCAAGAGCCACTTCACGGTCGGCGAGTTCGAGGATTTCTACGGCGGCTGGTATGAGAAGTCGGATACGGGCTTCGGCCACTGGTCCCCCTACGCCGACATGCCGGGCCGCAAGGTCTGGATCTGGGACCTCTCCCGCTCCGGCGAGATCTGGGCGGATCTCTTGACCGACACGGACGGTCAGTACACGGAGCCCCAGGCCGGCCGTCTCCTCAACCAATCCGACCACGGCGATTTCCCGCCCGGCGCGGCCGACCGCTGGCGCGAGCTCTGGTTCCCCTATCGCGGCATCGGCCCGCTGGCCAAGGCCTCGCCGCTGGCCGTGCTCAGCGCGTCCCGCCTGGACGGGACGCTCGGCCTCGGCCTCTTCGCCCTGCGGCCCATCGCTGAGGATCTCACGGTCCGGACGGCGGCCGGCCGGGTGGTCTTCAAGGAACGGATCGCGCTCCAGCCGGAGCAGATCTGGAAAAAGGCCGTGCCTCTCCAGGACCTCGGGGCCGTCGAGCCTCTCGAGGTCCGGCTCGGCGACAAGCTCGTTTACGAAACGGACCGGGCCGCCGACGACCTGGAGCGGCCGCTCCGCTTCGGCACGCCTTCCGGCGGTTCGGCGGAGGCCCTCTTCCTCCAGGCGCGCAGTCTCGAGCGCGAGCGGCGCCTGCCCGAGGCGCTGGCCAAGTACCTCGAGGTGATCGCCGCAGAGCCCCTCCATGTCCGGGCCTTGGCCCGGGCCGCCGAGCTCTACACCCGCCGCGGCGAGCCGGGCCGGGCCCTCGAGCTGGCCGGACGAGCCCTCGACGTTTCCATGTACGACGCCGAGGCGAGCTACGTCTATTCCGTCGCCGCCCGCCGACTGGGCCGTCTCGTGGACGCCAAGGAAACCCTCGGCTGGGCCGCCCGGTCGCCCGAGTTCAAAGCGGTCGCCCGCCTCCAGACGGCGGAGATCGCCATTCTCGAGAAGGATTACGCGGCCGCCCTGGAAGCGGTCCAAAGGGCCCTCGAGGCCGACGCGGGAAGCGTCAACGCCCTTGAGATCGAGGCCGTCGCGGAGCGCCTCGACGGCCGAAAAGCGGAAGCCCGGGCTACCCTCGACCGTCTCGCCGAGGCCGATCCGCTCGACCATCTCGGCCGCTTCGAGCGCTTCCTCCTCAGCGGGCGAGCGGCCGACCGCGACGCCTGCCGCTCCCTCATCCGTAATGAACTCCCCCATGAGACTTGGCTCGAGATGGCCGCCTTCTACGCCCGGCTCGGCCTCGACGCGGACGCCGTTGCCGCCCTCGAGGCCGCTCCAGCCCAGGCGACCGTGCTCTACACGCTGGCCTACTTTCTCCGCGATAGCGATCCGGCGAAAAGCGCCGCAGCCCTCGAAAAGGCCTCGGCGGCGTCTCCCTTCCTTGTCTTCCCGTTCCGCGAAGAAGAGATCGCCGTCTTCTCCTGGGCCTTGGCCGCGCGGCCGTCCGATTGGAGGCCGAAGTATTACCTCTCGCTCATCCTCTGGGGCAAGGGCCGGCTCGAGGAGGCCCGTGACCTCCTCGAGATGATCGAGGCGGCCGATTTCGCGCCTTTCTACGTCGCCCGCGGCGCGTTCTTCGAAGGGACGGAGCCGGTCCGGGCCGCCGACGATTACCGCAAGGCGGTCGAGCTCGATGCCCAGAGCTGGCGGGCCCGCCACGCCCTGACGGCGTTCTTTCTCCGGCTGGGGCGGAACGACGAAGCCCTGGGCGCGGCCCGAAAGGCCGCCGCCGACCTTTCGGCCGAGGTCCCGCTCCAGGTCGATCTGGCCGAGGCCCTGCTCGCGGTCGGCGATCCCCACGAGGCGGCCCGCGTCCTCGACACGGTGGCGGCCCTTCCCTACGAGGGGGCGAGCGACATCCATCGGCTCTACGTCGAGGCCCATGTCGGGATCGGCCTCGAAGCCATGAGGAGAGGCGGCTGGGCCGAGGCCGTCCAGGCTCTGGAGCTGGCCAAGCTCTTCCCGGAAAAGCTCGGCACCGGCGCGCCCTTCCATCCGGACAGCCGCCTGCAAGACTATTTCATCGCCATCGCCCTCGAGCGGATGGGCGAGAAGGACAAGGCGGCCGCCCTCCGCGAGGCCATCAGGGACTACACTCTGAAGTATTGGGACGAGGGCCAGCCCTACGGCTACTTCGGCGGCCTCGTGCTCCAGGAACTGGGGCGCAAAGAAGACCGGCTCAAGGCCCGCGAGCTCCTCGGCGGGCCCAAACCCCCCGCCGTTATCCTGGAAGCCATCAAGAAGATGAGCTAGGACCGCCAGGGTTTGTAGGGGACGACCTCCGGCGGCGTCGCGCCGACGAAGCGGATGATCTCGAAAACGCCGCCGGCCTCGGGCACGAGCTTGAACTTCCAGTAGCGGATCAGGCCGAACTCCGATTGCGGTTCGAGGAGCGAGGGCACGAGGTTCGCCGCCGGCTGGACGCAATCGACGTAGAAATCGCCCGCCTTGAGCGGGGCCTTGACGGGCTTGGCCGCGACGTCGATCTTCTCCGGGGGCAGGTAATCGAGCTTGGCCGGGACGATGGCTGTCACCTCGTAGGCCTCCGCGTCGGCGAGACCCCCCTTGGCCACGGTTCCGACCTCGACGCCGAGGGCGAGGAGCGTCTCGACGACATCGAGACGGGCGCCGGGGATGATGTAGCCGCGGGGGCGTGTCACGGACAGCGTCGGCTCGACGTTCGGGAACCAGTTCTTGACCACCTCGTCGACGATCTTGAGGTTCCGAGGGCCGCGGTAAGGGGTGATGTCGTCGGCGAGGAGCGTCTCGCCCGCTTTCTTGTCGACCTTGAGGGTGCCGCGGATGGGCGACTCGACCGTCTCGAAGGCCTTGAGCCGCAGCTCCGACTGGTTAGGGTCGCGGGCGAACTTCATCCGCAGGTGAACGGGGTCGGAGGCGGACCTGGCCCCGGCCCTCTCGAGAAGGCGCTCGCGGTCGCCGAGGACCATCTTCAGGACCTCGGGAGCGCGGCCCGCGACGGACTCGAGGAACGATCTCAGCCCTTGGTATTGCCAGCCCGTCCGGTCGGCCAGGGTCTCGAGATCGTGGCGCGACGCGCCTTCCTGGATGAAGGACAGCGTCTCGAAGATGCCCAGGCTGTTCCGGCCGTCATTGAGATCGGTCGTCGAATAGCGCTTCATCTCCTCGCGGGGGCCGGCCGGGCCGCGCTCGTAGGCCGCGCCGGACGAGGTGTCGACCCCGAGGTCCTCGGTGACGAGGTACTCATGGAAGGCGACCCGCTTCTTGGCCAGGCTCTTCTCGATCTCGGCGAGGAGGACCCCCCGGGAGAAGTCCTGGAGGTCGCGGCCGATGTTGACGTTCGAGACGCAGCCGATCGAGACCCGGTAATAATCGTCGCCCTTCTCGTGGACATCGATGGTCACTTCGGGCCGGAAATCCCTGAAGACGCGGTGGATGGCCCGCACGCCTTCGGCTTCGACCTTGATGTGGTCGCGGTTCATATCGAGGTCGAGCTCGTTCACCCGGACGTTCATGAAGTTGCCGTAAGGGTTCGTCTGGGGGACGGCCAGGACGTTGACCTTGTCGAGGAGCGGCCGGAGATCGCCCTGGACGAGGTCGCGGACGATCCGGATCACGGCCTCCTTGGCCGACTGCTCGTTGCCGTGTTGAGCGGCGGTGAAAAGGACGGTCGGCTTGGACCGGTCCAGGGTCCCCGGCTCGGCGGCGCCGTTCCTGGAGATGAGAACGAGATAGATGTCCTGGGCGCCGTAAGCGTCCGTGGGAAGCGACCGACCGGCGATTGAGACGCAGACTTCCTTCGAGGCCTCGTCGAGCGCGCTCAGGAACGCGGCCAGGGCGTCGTTCTGCGTGTATCGGGTGTACCCGCTTGCCTCGCCCGGCGTCTTCAGGAGGGACTGTCCGCGCTCGGGGGACTGTCCCTGTGCGGTGGACGCGGAGCAGGGCATGGCCATCAGCGCCCCGACTAAGGCAACCGTCAAAAAGGTCAAGCCGGCTTTTCTCATTCTTGCCTCCTAAGAGGGCCAGTCCCTCTTTGGGGACAGGCCCTTTACGGATCAGGAGGGGCGGCCCGGCGATTTCTTCTCGGCGGGCTCGGCCGCCTTCTCGCACTTCAGCGACACGTCTCTGACCGTGCCGGCCCTCAAGATCTTGAACTTGGCCTCGCCGCCGCAGCGCAGCTTGGCCAGATCCATCCGCAGCTCGTTGATATCCGTGTAGGCCTTGCCGTCGACCGAAAGGACGACGTCGCCCTTGTCGAAGTCGGCCCGGCTGGCCGCGCCGTCCGTCGGCTTGGCGTCGATGACCAGGTTCTCCAGGCCATCGACCTTCTTGAAGCCTAGCCCGATCGTCGGGAAGGCCGGCTTGGCCTGCTCGGCCAGGCCGAAGACGTAGTCCCCGATCGCCCGCGACACCGGGAGGGACGTCTTCGCCGCCGGGATCTCGACGGCGATGACCGTCCTGAACGGCATCCTCGACATCTCATAGGCGCGCCGGTTCAGGCCAAGATTGTAGAGGAGATGCCCCGAGCCGACGCAGACGACGACGCGCCGCCCCTCGGCGTTGACCGCCCGCACGGCGTTCGCCCCCATGACCTCGTCCCAGGCCGACTGGGACCGGTAGAGCCCTTCGAACATCATGTCCAGCCCGGCGCCCTTCATGGCCTCGGGGATCTCCGAGGATTCGAAGATCGTCCGGATGAGCGTCCGGTGGGCGGCGGTGGTGGTGTCCGGCGGTCCGGGGCAGAAGGCCTTCTCCGTGTCACTCAGGGCATCCC
>Ga0153915_10003348_pt1 | contig 14711 bp, 11 predicted proteins | sample Opewatmetagenome_2_FD_107003 | JGI IMG/M metagenome (GOLD analysis project Ga0153915, IMG submission 107003) | Freshwater wetland microbial communities from Ohio, USA - Open water 3 Core 3 Depth 3 metaG | ecosystem: Environmental > Aquatic > Freshwater > Wetlands | place: USA: Ohio, Lake Erie...
CGTCACCTCGCTCGAAGAGGCTCTGGCCTCTGGCGCGCTGGCCTTCTTTGGCGACAAGTATCCGGAGTACAACGTCCGCGTCGTCACCATTCTCGATCCCCGAGCCGCTCGCGGTTTTTACTCGAAAGAACTTTGCGGCGGGACCCACGTCCAGCGCATCGGCGACATCGGGGTCCTGAAAATCGTCAGCGAAGAGTCCGTGGCCGCCGGCGTCCGCCGCATCGAGGCGGTAACTGGTCTCGGGGCCCTGGAGCATTACCAGCACCAGGCGCAAATCTTGCGACAGGTCACCAGCCAGCTTAACGTCGGCGAGGATATGGCCTTGGCCCAGGTCGAAAAGCTCTCCCAAACCGCTAAACAACTCGAGAAGGAGCTGGAAGCCCAGAAGCGCAAAGGCGCCCTGAGCCAGATTGACGAGCTGGCCGCCCGGGTCCAGACCGTCAAAGGGGTTAAAGTGATCGCCGCCGAGGTCCAAAACGTTGACCGTGAAGGACTTAGGCAGCTTGTAGACAGTTTACGCCAGAAACTGGGCTCCGGGGTTGTCGCCCTGGGCATGCCGGAGGACGGCAAAGTCGCACTGATCGCCGGTGTCACCAAGGACCTGACGGCTAAAGTCCATGCTGGCAAGCTCATACAGGCACTTGCCAAGCTCGTTGGGGGTTCCGGCGGCGGCCGGCCGGACTTGGCCGAGGCTGGCGGAAAAGACACAGCTGCCCTAAAAAGTGCCCTATTGAGTGTCCCCTCCCTGCTCGAGCCCTTGTTATAATCCGGGATAGCGCCAGAAGCGTGTCCGGCGGGGGCTACATCCCTGCCAACACCGCTTCCCAAGATGAATCACTCGCCCGGCGGGCTCCCCCGAGGTGGACGGCTGGGCTAGGTTCGTAGTACGCAAGGGACATTGACCGCTTCGCGTTGATGTCGAATACTCACCGCTACGCGGTTGAATCCAAGACTGTTGTATGCCTTCCCCGAGGCATGATGCAGAAACGCACGGCACTCACGGCATGGCTGGTTGTAACGACGCTGGTTCTCTGCGCAGTGCCCGCCAGCGCGCAGATCGCCAAGGTGGTTGACGATGCAGGTCGGCGGTTTTTCATTAACGCCGAACCGCCCTTGACCGCCAAACTCTCTGCCACGAAGCCGCGCGCGGCCATCTACCTCCCCGCTGAAACTTCTTTTACGGGACGCAACCGTCCAGCCATGAGCATCGACCGCGACGGCGTTGAAAGACTCGTCCGAGAAGCAGCGGACCGGCATCGCCTGGACCCGGCACTCGTCCGCGCGGTGATCGAGACAGAATCACACTGGAATCCAAGGGCTTATTCCCGCAAGGGAGCCGGCGGATTGATGCAGTTGATTCCCACGACGGCGCAACGATTTGGAGCGTACGACGTGTTCAACCCGCAACAGAACATCGACGCCGGGGTTAAATACCTCAGGACCTTGCTGGAACGCTACCACGGCAATCTCGATCTGGCTTTGGCGGCGTACAATGCGGGTGAGGGAGCGGTTGAGCGGGCTCACGGTATCCCCGCGTTTCGCGAAACGCGGAATTATATTCAGAGAGTTCAGGATGCCTATTTCCGGCCCGGCTCGGGTCGTCTTGTTGATGCGTTCATCAATTCGCGCGCCATCCACAGAGACGTCACGCCGAGCGGCCGCATCATATTCACGAACGAATAGAAACCGTTGCGCGTGTTTAGTTTTAGGTGGCTCGTATTGCGAAAGACCCGGATGGGAACCCGGGAGTGATTTAGTATCTTGGCGAGCGAGCGCCGGGCGGCAGCAGACAGTAGAAGAGAACCAAGAATGGGTAGCGGCGTTGCTTTTGGGGGATGTGGCTGGATGTTATTGGGCAAAAAAATTTTCGTGAGGAGCTTCGCCTGTCTTTCGCCAGTTTTTGTCTGGCTGAGTTTTACCCTGCCCATTCTCTCCCCCGCGAAAACGAGCGCGGAATCGGCGGAATCCACTGCCGCGGTGAGGCGCCAGTTTGCTTCCGCGCAATTTGCGAGAGCGGAAGAGCAGCGCGCGGAGCTGAACGCCAAGCCCGGCGAAAAACGCTCGCTGGCGGCCTACAAGCAAGTCGTCACCAGCTATCGCCGCGTCGCGCTGATTACCCCCCGCGCGCCGGAAGTGCCCGATTCCCTGCTGGCCGTCGCCGAACTTTACGCCGAAATGGGCGGCCGGTTTGGGCGCAGTTATTTCCAGTCCGCGGTGGAGTCCTACCAGTTCCTCGTGCACGAATATCCGGCTAGCAAGTACTGCCAGGATGCGATCCTGCGGATTGCTAAGCTGCAGCGCGACCAGCTTGGCGATGCCGCGGTGGCCAAAAAGACTTACGAAGATTTTTTGAAGCGCTATCCGCGTTCGCCGAGGAAACGCGAAGTGCAGGAAGCGCTGGCGGAATTGGCGTTGCTGCAGGACAGCGAGGCGCCCGCGGCGAAAAACAGCCCGGCAGAAAATACTGCAATGGCCACACCGGCCAGGGAAGAACCGAGAGATGAATCCTCCGCCCGTTCTGGCGGCAAGTCCGGCGGCCGATCCGAAACATCAGAAATTCCGCGAGTGCGCCGGATTCGCGCGAGTGCGAATGGCGAAGCGACGCGCGTGACGATTGATCTTGAAAACAGCGTGCAATACATGTCCGGAAGAATTGCGAATCCAGACCGTATTTTTTTCGATTTGCACGCGGCGCGGCTGACGCCGGAAATGGCGCGCGGCAATATTCACGTGGAAGGCAGCTTGTTGACGGCCGTGCGCGTGGCGCAGAACCACGTGGGCGTGGTGCGGGTGGTCCTGGACGTGAACGGAGTGAAGGATTACACCGCTTCGCTGAACAGCAATCCGACGCAGCTTTTGATTGATCTCTACGGAAATTCGCCGGCGGCGCCGGTGCGTACGGCCAAATCGAAGAGTGGGAAGCAAACTTCCAGGGAAGAATCGAACGGGAGCGATGCAGCGGCTAACGATGACACTGATGCCGTTCAGAACAGTGCGACAAAGAGCACAAAGGTGAACGCCTCGCCTTCTTCCGATTCGCCTGCGGGCAATTCGAAAAATGCAATCGGCGGCGCGATGAATGGTTCGAATGCGGCGAGCAGCTCTTCCACGGTTGCGCGCAACTCCATCCCAAGCGCAAAAAACGCGAAGCCAAAATCGGTGAAAGCGACCCCGACCCGGTCGGGGCCGGATTTGATCCTGCCGGCGTCGGCGCCGTTGCCGACACGCGACGGCCAATCCACACTGACCCGCGCGCTGGGACTGAAGATCGGCAGAATCGTGATCGATCCCGGGCATGGCGGACACGACACGGGAACGATCGGCCCGACGGGGTTGATGGAGAAAGATTTGTGCCTGGACGTGGCCTTGCGGCTCGGGAAAATCATCGAGCAGCGGCTGCCCGGCGCCGACGTGGTTTATACCCGTTCCGACGACACGTTCATTCCGCTGGAAGAGCGGACTAACATCGCGAACCAGGCCAAAGCCGACCTGTTTATCTCCATTCACGCCAATTCGAGCCGGGACCACGCCGCGCGCGGCATAGAAACGTATTACCTGAACCTGAAGGGTTCGGCGGAGGCCATGGAAGTGGCCGCGCGCGAAAACGCCACGGCGCAGGAAGGCGTGCACGAACTGCAGGATCTGGTGAAGAAAATCGCGCGGACGGAGAAAATCGACGAATCCAGGGAATTTGCCGAGGATATCCAGGACTCACTCTCGAAGCGGACTCAGAAGTCCGGCAAGCCGCTGAAAAACCGCGGCGTGCGCAAGGCGCCGTTCGTCGTGCTGATCGGAGCGGACATGCCGTCGATTTTGACGGAGATTTCCTTCCTGAGTAATCCGGCGGATGAGCAACTGCTCAAGAAGCCGGAGCAGCGCCAGAAGGTTGCCGAGGGGCTGTACCAGGGCGTGGCCAGCTACCTCCAAAGCATGAACAGCGTGACCGTCAATCTTCCTGTCAAGCCCAGCGTCGGGCGCCCCAGCTCGACCGTGGCAGTTGAACAATCCCGCAACCAAAAATAGAGTTTTGGTGTCTAATAAGAGCAGGGATGCGAAAGCCTCGTCTCATTTTCATTCTGCTTTTTGCGGCTGCCATAGCTGCGGCACCCAGTTTGTCCGCGCAGGTTGCGCTCGATGGGGTGCTTCCGGACCGATTCGGCCGCTGGAATGCCCTAAGCTCACCCCAAAACATCAAAAGTGATGAATCTCGGGCACAGATGTTCGCCGAAGCAGGTTTGGGGAGCCGGCTGGCACGGGAGTATTCTGACGGATCAACGAAGGTTGCGGTCGAACTCCAGCAATTCCGCGACCCCAGCGGCGCGTATCAAGCATACACCGCCGAGATCAACCCCGACATGCAGCCCTCCACGGTGGGCAGGCCTTCGGCGATCGACCATGACCGGCTGCTGCTGCTGATCGGCAACTTCATTCTCGAGGTTCGGGCGCCGCAGAAACCATCCACGGAAGAATTGCGGCAACTTGCGAAAATCGTGAGAGGTCATTCGGACCCGACACCGCTGCCGCCGATTCGGGCGTACTTGCCGCAGGGCTTCACCGATGGGACACAAAAGTACGCTCTCGGACCGCATGGCTTTCGAAGCGCACTGGAATCGCTGCGGCAAAGCGATTACTCGGCCTTGGCCGAGGAGGTAGGCTTCAATTCGGGCGCCGAGGCCATGCTCGGGGAGTATCAACGGGGTAAGGACGCCGCCGTGCTGCTGTTGATCGAGTATCCGACGCCGCAGCTGGCGGAGCAGCACTCACGCCATCTGGAGCAAGCTTTCTCAGGACCGGCGAATGAGGCGGGCAGGAAGATCGAGCGCAAAGGGTCGCTGCTTTCACTGGTGCTGGCGCCGACTTCGGCGGCGTTTGCGGAGCATCTGCGGAGCGCCATCAATTACGAGACGCAAGTTACCTGGCACGAGCCGACGCACACCATCACGGATCCGCCGTGGGCCACCATCCTCGGCAAGATCATTATTTCCACAATGCTATTCATGGTGGTGGCAGTGGTATTGGGCGCGGCTTTCGGCGGTCTCCGCGTATTGGCAAAAGTCTTTTTCCCCGGAAGAGTTTTTGACCGGCCGGAGCAGATGGACGTCCTGCAACTGGGGCTCTCCGGCAAGCGAATCGATTCCCGCGATTTCTACTAACGGGCTGGGCCGGTCCTCCCAGGTAACCGTTAGCCTTCCTCCGCGTCCAATAGATGATCGGACGCCCGGCGTATTATGTTCCAGCACAAGAATGTCGTAAGATTTCAAGTTGTTTGGACGGGGATAAACTCCATGGTATCGGCCAGCCCGGAAACAAAGAAGACTGCCTCGGCATGGGGCGCGAGCGCTTTGCTGCTGGCGCTTGCGGCGGGCACATTGGTGTCCGGATGCCAGAAGAGCTCGGCGGACGGCGCGCCCGGCGGAAAAACAGCGGCGATTTCCGTTGAAGTGCGGATTGCACCCGCGGTCAAAATTCCCGAGACCTCGGAATATCTTTCGATACTGAAATCGCGGCACTCCGCGACCATCAATCCGCAGGTGGAAGGGCAGATCACGCGGATATTTGTGAAGTCCGGGGACCGTGTGGAAGCAGGGACGCCGCTCCTGCAGATCGATCCGCTGAAACAGGAAGCGGCCGTCAGCAGCCAGGAAGCAGCGCGCGCGGCGCAGGAAGCCAATCTGCGATTTGCAAAAATATCGCTGGAGCGGGCGCAAAAACTCCTGGATGCCGGAGTGATCAGCAAGCAGGAATTCGACAATGTGCAGACGAGCTATGAAGCTGCGGTTGCGCAACTCAAAGCCCTCGACGAACAAGTGCAGCAGCAAAAAGTGGAACTGCACTATTACAGCGTCACTTCGCCGATGGAAGGGATCGTGGGAGACATTCCGGTGCGCGTGGGCGATCGCGTGACGGTCGGAACGCTGCTGACTACCGTTGCTGAGCCCGGAGCGCTGGAGGCGTACATCTACGTTCCTGCGGAGCGCGCCCGGAACTTGAAAGTGGGACTGCCGGTGAGGGTGATGGACACCGCAGGGATCCCGGCAAGCGAGACCCACATCACGTTTGTGTCGCCCCAGGTCGACACCGACACACAGACCGTGCTTGCCAAAGCGATGGTCGAGAATCCACAAAGCAAGCTGCGCATCGCACAACAGGTTCGCGCTCAGATTACCTGGGACACTCACGAAGGCCCGGTGGTTCCCGTGCTTGCCGTGCAGCGCATCAATGGGCAATTTTTTGCGTTTGTCGCGGTCAAGGAAGGCGACACCACGGTGGCGCGGCAGAAACTGCTGAAGCTTGGGGATACCGTCGGCAATGATTTTGCCGTGCTGGATGGCCTGAAGCCCGGGGATCATGTCATCGTTTCCGGAACGCAATTCCTGCAGGATGGCACGGCGGTTACCGAGAAGATTCAAAACAACGGCAAGAACGCCCCAGTAACGTAGGCGCAACGGACGAAATGAGCAGCGCGACACCAATCCCAGCGAAGGTGGACTCCGGCCTTGTTCGTTGATTTTTTCATCCGCCGCCCGGTCTTCGCCACCGTCTGCGCGCTGTTTATTATCCTCGCGGGCGCCATTTCCATTCCCACGCTGCCAATCGCGGAATTCCCCGACCTGGCGCCGCCACAGGTTGTCGTCTCGAGCGGCTACATCGGAGCAAATGCGCAGACGGTGGAATCCGCGGTCACCATTCCGCTGGAACAAGCCATCAACGGCGTGGAGGGGATGAAGTACATCACCTCGACGAGCGGCAACAATGGAACGAGCCAAATCACGGTGGTGTTCGACGTCACGCGGAATGTCGATCTGGCCTCGGTGGACGTGCAGAACCGCGTGAACCAGGCGCTGGGCCGGTTGCCCAACGAAGTCAAGAATACCGGGATCATCATTACGAAGCAGATCGGGGGATTCGTATTCGGCGCGGGCGTATATGCCGACGGCGGGCAATACGACAGCCTGTTCCTGAGCAATTATCTCGATGTGTACGTCAAGGACGCGGTGAAGCGCGTGAAAGGCGTGGGCGACGCGATTGTCTTCGGAGAGCGCAAGTACGCCATGCGCCTGTGGCTCGATCCGGGGAAGATGGCGCAACGCGGATTGACGGCTACGAACGTGCTGAGCGCTTTGCAGGAACAGAACGTCCAGGTCACGGCCGGGCAAATCGGGCAGCCTCCCTCGCCGGAGAATCAATCCTTCCAGATCAGCGTGCGGGCCATCGGACGGTTGAGCGAAGCCTCCGAGTTCGACAACATCATTTTGAAAACGGGAAGTGACGGAACGCTGGTGCGCGTGAAAGATGTCGGCCACGCGGAGCTGGGCGCCGAAAATTACGGCAGCATCCTGCGATTCAACGGTCATGACGCCGTCGGCCTGGCGGTCACGCAGCTTCCCGGCGCGAATGCGCTTGAGGTGGACAAGGCGGCGAAGGCGGAGTTGCTGCGGCTCTCCAAAGATTTTCCTCCCGGACTGAAAGCGGCCGTGGCGTTCGATACCACAACGGTCATCGGCGAATCGATCCGGGATGTACTAGTCACGCTGCTTCAGGCCATCGTTCTGGTGATTCTGGTGATCTACCTTTTCTTGCAGGACTGGCGGAGCACCTTTATTCCCGCGATCACCATCCCGGTTTCGCTCGTCGGCACATTCGTATTCGTAAAGTTGCTGGGTTTCTCGATTAATACGCTGACGATGTTCGGGATCACCTTGGCCACCGGGCTGGTGGTGGATGATGCGATCGTGGTGATCGAAAACGTGGAGCGGCACATCCTCGAAGGAATCACGGAGCCGCACAATGCCGCTTCGGTGGCCATGAAAGAAGTGGCCGGCGCCGTGGTGGCGACGTCTATCGTTTTGGTGTCGGTCTTCGTGCCGGTGGCGCTCTTCCCGGGGACCACCGGCATTCTCTTCCGGCAGTTCGCGCTGACAATTGCCTTCTCGGTCTCGATTTCCATGTTCAACGCGCTGACATTGACTCCGGCACTTTCGGCGATTTTCCTGGGGCGCCACCGTGAGCGCGCGAAGGGCCGGTTCTTCAAATTGTTCAATGACGCCTTTCTTGCGGGCACAAGCCTGTACCGCAATAGCGTGCGCCGGTTGTTGAACTTTCGCGCCGTTGCGCTCCTCGTTTTTCTTGCTCTCCTGGGATGCACGTACCTGCTGTACCAGCGCGTTCCGCGCGCCTTCCTCCCCGAGGATGATCAGGGTTATTTGATGTTCATCGTCCAGGCTCCCCAGGGTGCTTCTCTTACCTACACGCGCGATATCTGCGGGAAGGCGGAGGAAGTGATCTCCCGGGATCCGGAGGTCGAGGGGGTCTTCTCCGTTGTGGGATTCGGTGCGGCGGGCTCCGCCTCCAACCAGGCCATACTCTACGCGAGCCTGCGCCCGTTCGAGGAACGCAAGGGCGAGGCGCGCTCCGCAGCCAGTGTGATTCAGCGCTTGCGCGGAAAGCTCGCGGCGGTCTCGGGTGCGCTGGTCGTGCCGTTCAATCCGCCGGCGGTTTTTGGCCTTGGCCAGTTCGGGGGATTCCAGTACGAGCTCGAAGACCTGGGCCGGAATTCGCTGCAAACCATCGCGACGACGGCAAGCGCGCTGGTGGCCAGGGGCAATGCAAGCAAAGACGTGACGGGCCTGTTCACATCGTTCACCGCCAATGACCCGCAATACCTTGTGCGCATCGACCGTGAAAAAGCGAAAAGCTTGCAAGTCCCGCTCAGCCAGATCACCAATGCGCTGCAGGTTTATATGGGGTCGGTCTACGTGAACGACTTCGACTTCAACAATCGTTCGTATCGCGTCTACGTGCAAGCCGAAAGCCGCTTCCGCGCGCAGCCAAAAGATATTGGTCAATACTATCTGCGCTCGGACGCCGGCAAGATGATCCCGCTCGACAACCTGGTGACGGTCGAACAGACCGCGAATCCCCAGGTGATCAGCCATTACAACCTGTTTCGCTCCGCAGAAATTAATGGATCCGCCGCGCCGGGCCGCAGCTCCGGCCAGGGCATCGCCGCGATGGAAGCCCTCTCCAAGGAAGTCTTGCCCAACGGCATGAAATTTGAGTGGAGCGGGCTCTCGCTCGAAGAGATCGAATCCGGGGGGAAGGCGCTGATCCTTTTTGCGCTCGGTTTGGTGGTCGTTTATCTGACGCTCGCGGCGCAGTATGAAAGTTACGTGCTTCCGTTTATCGTGCTGCTGGCCGTGCCGGTGGCGCTGCTCGGAGCGATCGGAGCGCAAGCGTTGCGGGGCTTGCAGAATGATGTCTATTGCCAGATTGGGCTGGTGATGCTGATCGGGCTCTCCAGCAAGAATGCGATTCTGATCGTGGAATTTGCGGAGCAGTTGCGCATGAAAGGCTTGTCGCTCGCAGAAGCGGCCGTGGAAGCGGCGCGCATCCGTCTGCGGCCGATTCTGATGACCTCACTGGCATTCATCCTCGGCGTGGTGCCGCTGGTGCTGGCGCGGGGCGCGGGGCGCGCGGGGCGCGTGTCCGTGGGCACAACGGTGTTTGGCGGAATGATCGCCGCGACCACGCTGAACCTGCTATTCATTCCGGTATTGTATGTGATCGTGCGCAGCATCGTTCCCGGGCGCGCGGAGCCGGGCAAACCGCAGGGGGAATGATCTGCTTGCCCTCAAGCACTTGGGACGCGAAGGTGCGCGGCGAAGAGAATTGCTGATCTTGGATTCACTCCCGTTCACAACTTCAAGGCGGCTGGAAAAAACGGAAGTGTCAACGAATTGATCTCACAGGATTTTGAAGAACGATGGAGCCGAGGGCGGGACTTGAACCCGCGACCTGCCGATTACGAATCGGCTGCTCTACCACTGAGCTACCTCGGCTTATCAAGCACTTACGGGTTGTTTCGAGAACCGCCAACCGCAATTTGCGTTTTCGTTGCGTTTTCGGAGACCTTCGCCATCGCCTCATGCAGTTGCTCCGTGCTCACGATGTTGTAGCGTTGGAAGACTGCCACGGTGCGATGTCCTGTGATTCTCATTGCTATGCTCTGGTCTACTCCCGCTTGAATCAAATTGCGGGCGGCTGAACGGCGGAAGTCGTGAGGGATGAGACCCTCATACTGGTGCCACTCCTCGCCGGTCTTTTTTCCCAAACCAAGTTTAACACAAGCCTTAATCCACTCTCTACGGAAGTTCGTCGTGTCGAACACAGGACCGTCCTTACGGAAGAGCTTCTTGAGCATCCCCGTGAGTTCCTTAGACAGGGGCAGGATGAGCGGCTTGCGATTCTTGACGACGCCGGGGGGCAGGTGCAGTTCGTTGTTGTCGAGCTTGACCCAGGGCCACACGATTTGCTTCATAGCTCCCGTGCGGCATCCGGTCTCGTAGCAGAAGGTGAGAGCGGCGTGGAGGTTGACCGGCATCTCGGCGCGGAGCTTCTCGAACTCGGGTCGCTCGACATACCCCTCACGGGGATCGGACTCTTTGCTCATCGGAAAGTAAGGGATGTTCGTGACCTTGCCCTCACGTTGGGCGAGGGTGAACATACGGCGGAGTCTGGCGAGGTTTCGGTTGCAGGCCGGACCTGAAACCTCATCCTGTTCCTTTCGCTGCGCTATAAAGCGCCGGAGCGTGTCCGTCGTAATTGTTTGCACCGCCATGCCGCCAAAGAAATCGTCGAGCGCTTCGAGCACGCCTTTCTTGCCGGAAATCACGAGATCTTCCCCGTCCATCTCCGCCTTGCCGTTCGCCACGTAGTCGGCTACGAGGATGGCTCGCAAGTCTTCGTAGAAAAGTTTCCTAGTGTCCACCGGCGCGACGCCCTTAGCGAGTTCTTCCTTCGCCTTGCGGAGCATCTCGACCGCTACCTGTTTGAGTTTCGACCGTGAGGATCGGCGAACCTGATTCCCGTTGAGGTTGATGTAGGAGAAATACCAGATGTCGCCGATTTTTTCGAGTCCGCCTTCGCCGCGTGTTCGCATTTAGCCCTCCTGCCTCCGGCAAAGTACATTCGTGTCTCAGACAAATTTCTTTTTGCGCTCGAACCACTTCGTTAAATCGGCAACAGCGATGCTGTAGGATTTGCCGAGACGGACTGCCGGGAGTTCGCGGGCGTAGATTGCCCGGCGAATCTGTTTATCGTTGGTGCCGATGAGCTTTGCGGCCTGTACTATTGTGACCGCGATTGGTTGGATCGGCGGAAGCTGCAAAACAGCCATGGAAATCCCCTTGGGGAGTTAAAACCCATTGCGAACAGAGTAGCGCGCCGCACATAATTGCACGACATTCGAGATATCGCTCGCCGGTTGATATCTTGTGTCTCGTCTGGAACGAAACCACAACCACTTGCGGTCCAAGCCTGGCGAAACCCAAATCTTTAGACACATTCTCCGCCGATCCGACCATTCTTCACTTCGTCCAAAAAATCCGCTATGTCCAATAGCCAGAATTACTTGTGAGAAGCCCCAGCGGCGAAGAAGTTTTTTTGGCTGTACCCGTGTTGTGTCGCAAACATCTTGCGTCCATACGGTCGCCTGAGCCGCGTTAGTTTTTGTTGTTCTCGTCTTCTTGGAGTCTAAGGTGCCTCAGGACGTACAATTTCGGCACCATGCAGAAGAATGAGGTCCCAAAACCAGGTAGGCTCAACCTTGCCCAGATTGTTTTCCCGAGGATGAGTTTTCATGAAATGCAAGATGTCTATTTCATGGAATCGCAGCCCGAGGCAGACAGGGCATGCGGAGTGGTTAATGGGCCGGGGTTTCGTCACAACACTTATCGGCAGGGTCGAACCTAGAACCTCGGACCACAGATTGACATAAGAGGGTTTCTTACGCTGATTCCCCTCGCAAGCGGGCTGACTCGACTTGCAATTCATCGGGCTGGACTTCAACCACTCCGCCACTGCGCCAGATATAGATTGGCAACCCTTGGCGGGCGTGGTCCACAATCACTTTCTCGACAGCCGCTTTAAGCGCCATCTCAGCGCGCTCTTCCAGTGGCAGGGCAAGGACGTTTGCCGGTGGCTTTGTCATGGCTTTCCGTAGCGAACCATTATTCTCCCACGACTTATCTCTGCCCGTTCGACTGCCTCGCAAGTCCGCTGGACAAGTTATGGCGATTCCAGTTGTTCGTTGCCAGTTGGAGCAGCAATTTCCAAGAAGACCAGTACGGCGCGATTCAGCCGTACCATATCCTCGTCCGCATGGCGGCCAACATACGCCCCGATTTTTGTTTTCGGAACCGTCGTGACCTTATCCACCATCAAGCGACAAACAGTTCGAAGTCCGTTGGTCTCGCTCGGCTTAATGAGGAGTCGGAAAAGAGGAGCATCCGTTGGATCGGTAGCGAACGCGCACACCGTAATAGAATCGATCATGCCGAAAACGGTCGTCTTGAAGAATCGCCACGGGACGCGGCTTTCCTGTGTAGTCCTTACCGCTGGCAACGGTCCAAATCTCGTCGCGGTTCACGTCCCTCCCCGATCGGAGACGGCACCGATAAAGTCCTGATCCTCTTTGGCATGAGGACTCCGCGCAACAGCCAGGGACTGCCTGTGGGCCTCTACCACGAAGGAGGGTGAGCGCATGTCGGGCACCCAGATCTGGATGGGCCGTAAGTCTTGTTGACGCAACCGCTTGCGATGTGCTCTGAGCTTATCGCGAGACGACTTGGATCGACTTCGTTCTCCCATGTCTACCTTAGTTTGCTGCAGACTCACATCGCCTTAGAGTCTGCCGAAACTGCGCGAATCCACTTTGCAACCAAATGCGGAGCTTCTACGATGCTTCCGTTTCCAACAGGGCAGCTTGCTCCCGCAGCTTATCAGGAGGGACTTCGATCACTTCGCCATCGCGCCAAATGTAGATTGGCAGGCCCTGGCGGGCGTGTTCCACAATCACTTTCTCGACAGCAGTCTTGAGCGCCATCAGACCGCGTTCGGCAATTGGCAACTCGAGGACATTTGGAGGTACCTTACTCATGGCTTTGCATAGCCCTCTACCAAATTATTATACAACGCTACCTCGCTTACCTGAAGCTGGCCGCGTTCTTCAGATGCAATTATTCTAGGCATTGCGGTTGTGTTGTCGTAGAGAGTCCATGAATCAGCCAGCGGCCGATAGTGAACCAGGAAGTTTCGGATGGACCGGTCAAAGCGACGGCGCACATCTACCGCAGGCACATCATGGCCTCCCAGCAAAACACGCCCTCTGATTCTTGAAAGCGCGAGTTCAACATTCGGCACCCACAGATAGAAAAAGTGCACCTCATACCCCCATCTCTTGAGACGACGAATCAAGCTCAGATAACTCCGACCCGAAAGAGTCGTCTCGAAGCCGAAGCTCTCGCCGCGCCTTGCATAGAGATCGATCTCTTCCAGCATCAGCCGCCCGGCACGGAAGGCGGCAGCTTCCGGCGAGAACGGTGACACACCTTGTGCAATCAGATCTGCGTTGATGAAATTCTTGCAGTCGGCATAATTCGGCAAGAATTCCCTCGCGAAGGTCGTCTTGCCCGCGCCATTCGGTCCCCCAATAATGTAAACACTCGGTCTCATGATCGCCCCCATGAGGTGGCCTCCAATCATACAGGAGCAGCAATCACTAGCTTGGAGACCCTTACCGCGGAGGGGCAACAGAAACCAGCGAGGAACCTGTGACCTTCCCGACTCAAATGCCTAGATCTACGAGCATCCGCTTGTGCCCCCGCAGTTGACACACTTGTAGCAAGACCCGTTCGGCACCATGAGCATGCCGCAAGTCGGGCAGGAAGGAGCATCCCCTTTTGTACCTCTGTGGTCGCTTGGCTGGGTAGGATTTGCCCACCCCACAATCGCGGCGGGAGAACTGATCACCGTGCGAAGCCCTTCCTGGTCTGGCAAAACCGTCCTCGGCTTGAGATATTCTGGCGAAAGGAATTTGCCGCCGAGCCAGCGCGCAATGTAATCCAGCACGGAACTCGAGTAACGTATGGCCGGATTTTCCGTGAACCCGGAAGGCTCAAAGCGCGTATTTGTTAGCTTGTCCACGAGCGCTTTCAGCGGCACGCCGTATTGAAGGCCAATGGAGATCGACAGCGCGAGACCATCCATGAAGCCCGACAACGTCGAGCCTTCCTTCGCCATCTTGATGAAGATTTCGCCCGGTGCTCCCTCTTCGTACATCCCAACAATGATGTAGCCCTCGTTCCCGCCAATCGAAAACTTGTGCGTGACGGCGTTTCTTTCATCGGGGAGCTTGCGCCTTTGGGCGCGAACGAAGAGGTCCCGCTGTTCAGGCGCCTTGGGTCCAAGTGTTTTTTTCTCTCCTTTTTCCTCTTTCGCTGCAGTCGTACCGGGGAGTGACGCTAGACTGGCTGAACTTCCAAGGTTCATCTGGCCCTCCAAGCATCTCGCGCCTGGTCAACCGGTCCCGCCAGCAACGTCGACAGGTGCCTGTCGAGGCACAAGGAAATGACTATGCGAACATCCAACGCAGGCAACCCCGTGAACAGCGGCCTTTACTCCGGGCACGAAGGACTCCGGAATTAACAACGGCTCCCCGCTTCGCGAGTAGAAACACGGTAGGACGCACCCGGCCTTGTTGCGGTCCACTCCCCATAGCTCGAGGTCAAGGTACCCTTCTATCCCGTGAAAGAGTATGGCGCTTTCCAGAGGCGGACGCCGGCCGTTCGCCACCACTTTGGGATGGTGCCTCGTGATGAGTACCCTGTAACTTCGCCCCGCTCTAAAAACTTCAATTCGCACGAGCGTGGGAG
>Ga0153915_10003349_pt1 | contig 14710 bp, 12 predicted proteins | sample Opewatmetagenome_2_FD_107003 | JGI IMG/M metagenome (GOLD analysis project Ga0153915, IMG submission 107003) | Freshwater wetland microbial communities from Ohio, USA - Open water 3 Core 3 Depth 3 metaG | ecosystem: Environmental > Aquatic > Freshwater > Wetlands | place: USA: Ohio, Lake Erie...
GCCCCCCCTTCCGGCTTCCCGGCGGGGCCACCTTCCCGACCAGTGAGAATCTTGTCGGGCTTGGTGCGTATCACACGATATCCGGGTGCAGAGTGGCTGTGGGACAACCTCAAACCCGGCCCTTGTGGACCGCCCATTTCAAGTGCAGCATGATGTTTGACAATCATTTGGGCGGACCGTAGGTTGAGGAAATCTCCTTCCGGCAAACATCATTGAGGCGACCCGGAAACGGTCGCGGCCCCTACCTTTTCACTTGAGGTCAGCGGTATGGCCAAGGAAAGCACTCAGAAGAAGCTCGAGCGCGTCCGCCCCCCGCGCGTGCAGATCAGCTACGACGTCGAGACCGGGGGCGCCATCGAGATGAAGGAACTGCCGTTCGTCATGGGTGTGCTGGGTGACTTCACCGGACAGCCGCTGGAGCCGCTTGCCAAGCTCAAGGAGCGGAAGTTCGTGGACGTCACTCTCGACAACTTCGACGAGGTGCTGGCCAGCATGAAGCCGCACCTGGCGATCAGTGTCGAGAACAAACTGAGCGAGGACCCTGAGGCCGGGAAGCTGGCGCTGGATCTGAGCTTCAAGAGTATGGACGATTTCTCCCCGGATGCCGTGGCCCGGCAGGTGAAGCCGCTCCGCGAGCTGCTGGAGCTGCGCACCAAGCTGGCGGACCTGCGCGGAGCAATCGGAACCAACGAGAAGCTGGACGAGGTGCTGCAGGCGACCCTGGGCGACGACGAGAAGATGAAGAAGCTCAAGGCGGAGCTGGAGGGAGGGAGCAATGGCTGAGGCCAAGGCTGAAGGGGCGGCTCCCGCCGCCCAGAGCCAGGAACTGACCCTGCTCGATTCGATCGTCGAGGAGGGACGGGTCGGCAAGGATGCCGCTGCCAAGGCGCGTGGCAAGGACTTGATCAAGAGCTTCGTCGGGGAAGTGCTGGCCGGGTCGGTGACCCAGGGCAAGAACACCGAGGTGATGATCAACGCCCGGATCGCCCAGATCGATCACCTGATCTCGCTGCAGCTGAACGAGATCATGCACCACCCCGACTTCCAGAAGCTGGAAGGCACCTGGCGCGGTCTGCGTTACCTGGTGAGCAACAGCGAAACCAGCGAAATGCTGCGGATCAAGGTGCTGAACGTTTCCAAGAAGGAACTGCTCCGGGACCTGCAGCGCGCTCCCGAGTTCGACCAGAGCGCCCTGTTCAAGAAGGTGTACGAGGAGGAGTTTGGCGTGTTCGGCGGCTCGCCCTTCGGCGCGCTCGTAGGCGACTACGAGTTCGACAAGTCGGGCCAGGACGTGGAGCTTCTGGAGAAGGTGGCCGAGGTGGCCGCGGCCTCGCACGCGCCGTTCCTCACCGCGGCGGGCGCCGACATGATGAGCCTGGAGAGCTTCACTCAGCTGGATCAGCCGCGCGACATGGCCAAGGTATTCGACACCACCGACTACGCCCGGTGGAAGACCTTCCGCAACAGCGACGACGCGCGCTACGTCGCTCTCACGGTGCCGCGGGTGCTCATGCGTGAGCCCTACGGCAGCGCCACGGTGCCGATCGAGGCCTTCAATTACGAGGAGCACGTCGACGGGACCGATCACTCGAAGTATCTGTGGGGCAACGCCGCGTGGGCGCTGGCCAGCAGAGTCACCCAGGCGTTTGCACGCAGCGGCTGGTGCGCCACCATCCGGGGTGTGGAGAGCGGCGGCCTGGTGGAAGGGCTGCCCACCCACAACTTCAAGACCGAGTCGGGCGACACCGCGATGAAATGCCCGACCGAAACACCGATCACCGACCGGCGGGAGAAGGAACTGGCCGACCTGGGCTTCGTGCCCCTGGTTCACCAGAAGGGCAGCTCCAACGCCTGCTTCTTCAGCGTCCAGTCGGCACAGAAGCCGAAGGTGTACAACACCGATGCGGCGACGGCCAACGCCCGCCTCTCGGCGCAGCTGCCGTATCTGTTCGCGGTGTCGCGCTTCGCGCACTATCTCAAGGCCATGATGCGCGACAAGATCGGGGGCTACTCCTCCAAGGGCGAGGTGGAGAGCTACCTGAACAAGTGGATCATCAACTACGTCGTGGCGAACGACGACGCTTCCGCCGGTGTCAAGGCGAAACGGCCGCTCAAGGACGCGCGTGTCGAAGTGGTGGACGTGCCCGGCAAGCCCGGCGCATATCGCGCCGTGGCCTTCCTCCGGCCGCACTTCCAGCTGGACGAACTGACGATGTCGATGCGACTGGTCGCCGACCTGCCGCCCCCGGGCAAATAGTCGATCCTCGGGTGCGTGAGAATCCCGGTGCTCCAGTCGCGTTACTCACACGGGAGCAGGTAGGCCCCCAGGCGACGCGGCGCAAACCGCAAACATTCAAGGAGGGGTACAATGGCGTTCGATGCATTTCTGCAGCTTGCTGGCGTGACGGGCGAGGCGACCGCGAAGGGAATGGAGGGCTCGATCGAGATCCTGTCCTTCAGCTGGGGCGCTTCCAACCCGATCAACGTGGCCGGCGGCGGCATGGGTTCCGGCAAGGTGCAGGTCAGCGACTTCAACATCATGAAGAAGACTGACATCGCCAGCAACACCCTGTTCCAGAAGTGCTGCACTGGTAAGCACTTCGACACCGCCAAAGTGACCTTCCGCAAGGCCGGCGACGAGCAGGTGGTCTACCTGATCTATGAGTTCACCGAAGTGTTCGTGTCCTCCGTCCAGTGGAGCGGCTCGAGCGGTGGCGACGATGTCCCGACCGAATCCGCTTCGTTCGCGTTCAAGACGGTCAAGGTGACCTATCAGCCTCAGTCCAAGACCGGTGCGGCCACCAAGCCCTCGGTGTACGGCTGGGACGTGGCGGCGGTCGCTGCCCTCTAAGGCACCGGCATGAAGGCGCGTGCCCTCCTCGACGAGGGCCGACTGTCCGAAGCCATCGAGTCGCTGGGCGTCGAACTCCGGAGCAATCCGGGCGACGCCCAGCGCCGCGCTTTTCTATTCGAGTTGCTGTGCTTCTCCGGCGAGTACGACCGCGCGGAAAAGCACCTGGACGTGCTGGCCGCCGCCGGCCAGAAGGCGGCGATGGGATCCCTGCTCTACAAGAGCGCCCTGCACGCCGAACGGATCCGCCAGCAGATGTTCGCTAACGGCGACTTTCCCCACTCCTCGGAAACGCTGCCTCCTGTGACTGGGACGTTCAACGGTCGCCCGTTCAAGACCCTCACCGACGCCGATCCCCGGATCGGACCCCGGCTGGAGCTGTTCGCCGCCGGGCAGTACACCTGGCTGCCGCTGGCGTCCATCGCCACGGTGCGCATGGGAGCGCCACAGAAGCTCAGAGATCTCCTCTGGGCCCCGGCCAAGATCCTCACCGCCGAGGGCTTCAAGGGGCAGGATCTGGGCGAGGTGCTGCTCCCCGTGCTGGCCCCCCGCTCCGGCGACTCGGACGATCCCGCCGTCCGCCTCGGCCGTGCCACGGAATGGGTCCGCTGGGAGGACGGCACCGAGGCGCCACTCGGCCAGAAGCTGTTCCTGGTCGACGGCGAAGAGGTGCCCATACTCGAGCTCCGAGAGCTCGTCATCACGCCCGCCGACACCGCCGCCTGACGGGGGCAGCATGCCGTTGCGCGACGACCTGCTGAACCCGATCGCGGGGGCCAACCCCGCCGGGGCCGACCTCCGGTACGACCCCCTCTACGACAAGATCAAGGAAGCCCGCCGGGAGGAAGAGAACATCCCCCAGGGCGAATGGGAGCGGCCGCGCAAGGTGGCGGACTGGGCCGCGGTCATGAAACTGACCAGCGAGGCCATCGCAACCAAGAGCAAGGACCTGCAGCTTGCCGCCTGGCTCACCGAGGCGGTGCTGCGGCGCGAGGGGTTCGGCGGCCTGGCCTCCGGCCTCATCCTTCTCAAGGAAATGGTCGTCAAGTTCTGGGATGGACTCTACCCGGAGGTCGAGGACGGAGACCTTGAACTGCGGGCCACACCCCTGGACTGGGTGGGCGGACGGCTGGAGATGGCCGTGAAGGGGGTCCCGCTCAACAAGGCTGGTCATAGCTACTGGCAGTACAAGGAATCGCAGTCGATTCCCACCGAGAAGGAAGCCGAGAAAGAAAAGGAGAAAGCAAACCTCCGGAAAAAGGCCCTCGAAGAGGGCAAGATCCCGGCTGACGTGTTCGAAAAGGGGTTCGAGGGGACGCCTAAGCTGTGGTATCGTCAGCTGGCAGGCGACCTCAACGCCTCCCTGGCTGCCCTCGAGGCGCTGGGCTCGGTCTGCTCCGAGAAGTTCGCCGATGCCGCCCCGGGGTTCGGGCCGCTCAAGGAGCAACTGGAAGAAGTGCTCCGCGTGGTGGGCCAGTTCCTCGAGCGGAAGCTTCAGCTCGAGCCCGATCCGGTGGAACCGACCGCGGACGCCGGAGCGATGCCCGCGGAAGCGGGCCCGGCGAGCAACGTGCCGCTCGCAGCCGAGCCGACAGATCGCAACGACGCCGCGGGCCGGATCCTGGTTGCCGCCCGGTTCCTGCGCCGCACCGAACCGGCCAGTCCGGTGAGTTACCTGATGCTCCGGGCGCTTCGCTGGGGCGAGCTGCGGGCCGAGGCCCCCACCCCCGACCCGCGGCTGCTGGAGGCCCCCTCGGCTCAGACCCGGACGCAGCTCAAGACCCTGATGCTCGACCAGGACTTCGCCCAGCTGTTGGAGCTGGCCGAGACTGTCATGGGTTCCAAGGCAGGCCGGGGCTGGCTCGACCTGCAGCGCTACGTCCTGAACGCGCTCGATGGCATGGGGCAGGACTACGTTTCCGCCAGTCGGGCCGTGCGCCGCGAACTCAGGGCGTTGCTGGCCGAGATTCCGACTCTGCCCGAAATGACCCTGATGGACGACCTGCCGACGGCCGGGCCGGCCACGGTGCAGTGGCTGACCAGCGAGGGGCTGCTGGGCGAGGATGGAGTGGCCGAGGCGGGCGATGCCGCGCCACGCGCGGCCCCCGCGATGGCGGTGGCAGGAGCCCGGGACCAGTTGCTCGAGCGGTCACTGGCGGACGTCCGGATCGGGCAGGCCAGCCGGGCAATCGATCGAGTCAAGGCGGCACTGGACCGGGAGACTAGCGAACGGGGCCGCTTTCTGCGTCAGTCGCAGCTGGCCCGGGTAATGATGGAGGCGGGGCTGTACCCGGTGGCCATGCCGCTGCTCAAACAGCTGGTGGCCAAGGTGGACGAGAACAAGCTCGAGGCCTGGGAGGCCGGCCCGCTCATCGCGGAGCCGATGGTCCTTCTCCACACCTGCTATGAGAAGTCCGAAGACGAGCCGCGGGCCCGCCAGGAGCTTTACCTCCGGATCTGCCGGCTGGACCCGGTCCAGGCCCTGACCCTCGGCGCGGGAGCGACCGGTGGCACGGGCTGATTTCGAGCTCCTGATCGAGTCCTCGCTTCTCGATCGGCTGGTCGACGATGAGCCGGGGCTGGCCGGAGACCGGCCGATCAACCGGGCCGATTCGGTACGGGCTTACAAGGCCGCGCTGCAGCGCGACCTGGACTGGCTGCTCAACACCCGCCGCAGCGACGATCCTGAGCCCGGACGGCTGCCCGAGCTCGCCAGGTCGGTCTACTACTTCGGGCTTCCCGACATCACCTCGCTGAGCCGTGACTCGGGGGAGAGCCTTGCCAAGCTCGCCACCTATGTCGAGCAGGCGCTGGCTGCCTTCGAGCCGCGGCTCACCAATGTGAAGGTGACAGTGGCGCCCCGGGACAACGCACCCTTCGCCGACGTGCGGTTCCTGGTGGACGCGGTGCTCCGGCTGGAGCCCAGCCCGGAACGGATCACCTTCGACACCGTGCTCCACAAGGGGAACGGGGACCTCGAGGTTGGCGGAGTGCGCGATGCGTGACGACCTGCTGTATCACTACGAGCGTGAGCTGACCTACCTCCGCCGTCTGGGCGCCGAGTTCGGCAAGAAGTACCCCAAGGTCGCGGCGCGGCTGCAGCTCGAGCCCGGCAAGTGCGAGGATCCTCACGTCGAGCGGCTGCTGGAAGGTTTCGCGTTCCTGACCGCACGGGTCCAGCTGCGGCTGGAGGATGACTTCTCCGAGGTGAGCGAAGCCCTCCTGGGGGTGGTGAACCCGAACTACGTCCGGCCGGTGCCCTCGATGTCGATCGTGCAGTTCGAGCTGGACCCGGACCAGGGGAAACTGGGCACCGGATTCCCCCTGCCTCGCGGGACCCTCCTCCATTCCCGGCCGATCGGCGGGGTGCCCTGCAAGTTCCGCACGTGCTACGACACGACGCTGTGGCCGCTCACCGTGGCCGAGGCGCAGTGGACTACCCCGGACCGGCTCAAGCCCGCCGTCAAGTCGGCCGACGCGGTCGCGGCCATCCGGCTGCAGCTCCGCTGCCTGCCGGATGTCAGCTTCGACAAGCTGGAGCTCAACACGCTGCGCTTCTACCTGAACGGGGAAGCCAACCTGGTGTCCACGCTGTACGAGATTCTGGGCAACAACTGCGTGCAGGTGCTGGTGCGGGACCCGAGCACGGGGACACGCCGCCGCCCGCTGGCCCTGTCGGCTTCGGTGCTGCAGCCGGCGGGGTTCGGACCGGACGAGATGATGCTGCCGGTCTCGCGCCGGTCGTTCGCGGCCTACGGTCTGCTGCAGGAGTACTTCACCTTCCCCGAGAAGTTCATGTTCTTCGATCTCGGGGGCTTCGACCAGGTCCGGGCCGCCGGGTTCGGCACCGCGGCGGAGGTGGTGATCCTCATCAGCCAGTTCGAGCGGTCCGAGCGGCGCCAGCTGCTGGAGACGTCCATCAACCCGTCGACCTTCGGCCTCGGCTGCTCGCCAGTCGTGAATCTCTTCAGCCAGACCTCCGAGCCGGTGTCGCTGACCCAGGAGAAACACGAGTACCTGATCGTTCCCGACGCCCGGCGGCGCAGCACCACCGAAATCTTTTCGGTGGATGAGGTGCAGGGCACCTCCCAGAGCGGGGGCTCCCTGCTCCGGTTCGAGCCGCTGTACTCGTACCGCCACGCCCACGGGGCCGGGCAGGAACTGTTCTGGAACGCGGTGCGGCGGCCGAGCGGCTGGCGGCTCGACGCCGGCTCGGACGTGTACATCTCGTTCGCGGATCTCGAGGGCCGCACCCGGCAGCCTGGGGTGCCGGCGGTGACCTGCCGGCTCACCTGTTTCAACGCCGACCTGCCCGGCCGCCTGCCCTTCGGCCTTGACGAGGGCGACTTTGAGCTGCCGGGAGGGGGGCCGGTCCGGCGGATCACCACGCTGGTCAAGCCGACCGGCGTGATCCAGCCTCCGTTGGGCAAGCCCCAGCTGTGGCGGCTGGTGTCGATGTTCGCGCTCAAGTACATGGCGCTGCTGGAATCCGGCACCGATGGGCTGCAGGAACTGCTGCGGCTGTTCAACGCCGGTGACGGCGTGGTGGGCGAGCGCCAGATCCAGGGCATCCAGAACGTGAAGGGCAGCCCCTGCTTCTCCCGGGTCACCACCGACCATGGCATCGCCTTCGCCCGGGGACACCGCGTCGAGATCGATTTCGACGAGGAGCAGTTCGCCGGCGGGGGTCTGTTCCTCTTCGCGAGCGTGCTGGAGCGCTTTCTCGGGCTCTACGCTTCGCTGAACAGTTTCTCGCAACTGGTAGTGCGGAGCCAGCAGCGGAAGCTGCCGCTCCGCGAATGGGCACCGAGGGCCGGATGGACACCCCTGATCTAGATGACCTGACGCCGGTGGAGCGGCTGGCGGAGGACCCCACGCGGTTCGGGTTCTTCCAGGCGGTACGCCTGCTGGAGCGGGAGCACCCGGAACGGATCCCGGTCGGCGGGTTCGGGGACCCGTCGTCCGAGGTGGCCCGATTCGTGGTGCATCCCTCCCTGGCCTTCCCGGCAAGCGAGATCCAGGGGCTGACCCTGCCGGAGGATGCTCCGGCGAGGATCATGGTGAATTTCCTGGGACTGAGTGGTCCGCAGGGGGTGCTGCCACACCGGTACACCCTGCTCGTGATCGAGCGGCTGCGCGCGCGCGACACCGCCATGCGCGACTTCCTCGATCTGTTTCACCACCGGATCATCTCGCTGTTCTACGCGGCGTGGGAGAAGCATCACTTTCTGATTTCCCACGAACGGGACCAGAAGGACCAGCTGGGCCGCCACCTCGGCGACCTCATCGGCCTGGGCGAGGAGAAGCCGGCCGATCACCGGGTGGTGCGACGCGAGGCGCTGCTCTACTACGCCGGACTGCTGATGTCCCGGCAGCGCTCCGCCCTCGCGCTGCAGCAGCTGCTGGAGGACTACTTCGGCCTTCCGGTACAGGTGGATCAGTTCGTGGGCGCCTGGTACCCGCTCGAGGCCCGGGTGCGAACCTACGTCGACGACGAGCCCCCGCCCGGCAGCGCGCCGCTCGGGTTGGGCAGCGTGGTCGGTGACGAGCTCTGGGACCAGCAGGCCCGGGTGCGGCTCCGTTTCGGTCCCCTCACCCGCGCTCAGTTCGATGCGTTTCTGCCACGTGGCTCGGCCTACAAGGCGTTGCAGGAGCTGGGCAGGGTCTACGGCGGCGACGGTATGGACTTCGAAGTGCAGCTGGTGCTGCGGCGGCAGGACGTGCTCCCCACCACACTGGGGGCCGCGCCGGAGACCCGGCTGGGGCAGGGCACCTGGCTCAAGACCCGCCCGTTGAACCGCGATCCCGACGATACCATCCTCACCCTGCAGTGAGAAGGAACAGCCCGCGATGAACGTGAATCTCAAGTCCCTGGTCGGCAAGTTGAACCCGGAGGCGCGCGGCGCCCTGGAAGCGGCGGCGGGGCTGTGCCTCTCCCGCACCCACTACGACGTGGAGATCGAGCACTACCTCATGAAGCTGCTGGACCGGACCGACGGCGATGCCGCCGCGATCCTGCGGCACTTCGGGGTCGACCGGTCGCGCCTGACCACCGAGCTCACCAAGAGCCTCGACCGGCTCAAGAGCGGCAACGCCCGGAATCCGGCTATCTCGCCCAGCCTGGTCAAGATGTTCAGCGAGGCGTGGCTGCTGGCCTCGATCGATCTGGGAGACAGCCAGGTGCGCACCGGGCATACCCTGCTCGCCATCGCGGCCAACGAGGAGCTGAGCCGGATGATCGGCGAGGTGAGCAAGGAGTTCGGTAAGATCCAGCCCGAGGCGCTCCGCAAGGACTTCGAGGCCGCAGTGGCCGACTCGACCGAGCAGACCTCGGCTCCCTCCGGCGCCGGCGCGGAAGGTGCCGCAAAGAAGCCGGGCGGGAAGACGCCGAACCTCGATGCCTACACGGTGGATCTGACACAGCGCGCCAGGGAAGGGAAGGTGGACCCCGTGCTCGGGCGCGACTTCGAGATCCGCCAGGTGGTGGACGTGCTCACCCGCCGGCGGCAGAACAACCCGATCCTGGTGGGAGAAGCGGGCGTCGGCAAGACCGCGGTGGCCGAGGGCTTTGCCCACCGGGTCGTGACCGGCGACGTGCCCCCGCCGCTCCGGAACGTCACTATCAAGAGTCTGGACCTGGCCCTGCTGCAGGCCGGGGCCGGAGTGAAGGGGGAGTTCGAGAACCGGCTCAAGGGACTGATCGAGGAAGTCAAGAACTCGGTGATCCCGATCATCCTGTTCATCGATGAGGCGCACACCATGATCGGCGCCGGGGGCGCCGCCGGCCAGGGCGACGCCGCCAACCTGCTCAAGCCTGCCTTGGCACGGGGTGAGCTCCGGACCATCGCCGCCACCACCTGGTCGGAGTACAAGAAGTACTTCGAGAAGGACCCTGCCTTGGCGCGGCGGTTCCAGCTGATCAAGGTAGAGGAGCCCAGCGAGGAGGTCTGCAAGCTGATGCTCCGGGCCGGCGTGGGGGCGCTGGAAAAGCACCACAACGTGCGCATCCTGGACGATGGCCTCGAAGCGGCGGTGAAGCTGTCGCACCGCTACATCGCAGACCGGCTGCTGCCCGACAAGGCGGTGAGCGTACTGGACACCGCGTGCGCCCGCCTGGCTCTGGGGCAGAGCACCACGCCGCCGGCCATCGAAGACGCCCAGCGGCTGCTGGACGATCTCGCGATCCAGGCCCGGGTGCTGGAACGGGAGGCCACGGTCGGCGCCGATCACACCGAGCGGCTCGAAGCCATCGCCAAGCAGCGGACGGCAACCGAGGCCCAGCTGAAGGAGCTCACCGCGAGATGGGAGAAGGAACGCGGCATCGTGGAGAAAATCCGGGCTGCGCGCGAACATCTGGAGCAGACCCTGACCAGCTCGGGGCCCGGCCGGGCGTCGAAAGTGGGCCGGAACCCCCTAGAGCTCAAGCAGGAGCTCGAGGCCCAGGAAAAGGAGCTGGAGAAGCTGCAGGGCGATGCCCCGCTGGTGCGAGTGTGCGTGGACGGCGGCCTGGTGGGCGAGGTGATTTCGGGCTGGACCGGGATTCCCACCGGCAAGATGGTGACCGACGACATGAGCGTCGCGCTCAAGCTGGAGCAGCACCTGGCCAAGCGGGTCATCGGCCAGGACCACGCCATGATGTACATCAGCAAGCGCATCCGGACCTCCAAGGTGGGGATCGAAGACCCCGGCAAGCCGATCGGGGTGTTCCTGCTGGTCGGGCCCAGCGGAGTGGGAAAGACCGAGACGGCGCTGGCCCTGTCCGATCTGCTCTACGGCGGGGAACACAACCTGATCACGATCAACATGTCGGAGTTCCAGGAGGCGCACACCGTCTCCACCCTGAAGGGCTCGCCGCCGGGCTATGTGGGTTACGGCGAGGGAGGGGTGCTGACGGAGGCCGTGCGGCGCCGGCCCTATTCGGTGGTGTTGCTGGACGAGATCGAGAAGGCCCACCCCGACGTGCTGGAGCTGTTCTTCCAGGTGTTCGACAAGGGCCGCATGGACGACGGCGAAGGCCGGTCCATCGACTTCAAGAATTGCATCATCGTGCTGACCACCAATTGCGGGACCGATACCCTGATGAAGCTCTGCGCCGATCCGGAGACCATGCCCGACGACCAGGGCCTGGCCAAGGCGCTCAAGCCGGAGATGGACAAGGCCTTCAAGCCGGCCTTCCTGGGCCGCACGGTGATCATCCCGTTCTTCCCCATCCGGGACGAGAACCTGAAGAACATCATCCGGCTCAAGCTGAAGAAGATCCAGCGGCGGCTGTACCAGGTGCACCGGATCGAGCTCGTGGCCCAGCCGGAGATGATCGAGGAAGTAGCCCGCCGCTGCACCGAGGTGGAGAGCGGCGCCCGGAACGTGGACAACATCCTCACCAACACGCTCCTGCCCGAGGTCTCCACCATGCTGCTCGGGACGATGGTGGCGGGCCACAAGCCGACCACCATCCGGGTGGGAGTGGGGGAAGGCGGGGCGTTCACCTACCAGCCGGAGGGCGAGCAGCCGGTCGGGGCCCGGGCGGGGTGAGAAGGGAGGCCCCCCGGCTGCGTAGCTCAGACACAGGGGGTGCTCCAAGGCGACCCGGCTCCGTTCGGCCATCACCCGAACGTCCCGTCCGTCCCGACCGTCGGCAAGACGGCCAAGGCGGGGGAGACGGGCCGGTGCAGCCGGATGGCTGCGCGCGCCCGGACGTAACTTCTCCGGATCCGCGCGGCGTGACCCGGCCAGGCGGGCGTACGACTTACACTCAACGCGGGACCGACGCATGGCGATCACCCAGGACAACCGGCTCCTCACCATAGATACCGATCTCGGGAAGGACGTCCTGCTCCTGGATCACGTCGCGGGGGTGGAGCAGATCTCGCGGCCCTTCCATTTCGAGGCGACGCTCCTGGCCGAACAGGCCGAGAACAATCCCTCGAAGGTGGACGGCAAGAAGATGCTGGGGATGAACGTGACGATCGCGATCGGCCTGGCGGAGGGGAAGAAGCGCTACTTCAACGGACTGGTCCGGCGATTCGCAGAGGGGGAGAGGGACCACGAGTTCGTGCGCTACCGGGCCGAGATCGTCCCGGCCCTCTCGCTGCTCGAGCTGAGCTCGCATTGCCGCATCTACCAGAACATGTCGGCCAAGGAAGTGATCGAGAGCGTGCTGGACGAATACTCGATTGTCGATTACTCCTCGGAGCTCAACGGGACCTATACCAAGCGCGACTACTGCACCCAGTACCGCGAGACCGACCTGGGCTTCATCAGCCGCCTGATGGAAGAGGAGGGGATCTTCTACTTCTTCCGCCACTCCGACGGAGGCCACACCCTGGTCCTGGCCGATTCCACGACCTCCTACAAGAACGCTCCGGTCGGCAACGAGGTGATCTTTGGCCCCGGACGGCTGGCCGCCGAGGAAGCGCTGATCGACAGCTGGGAGACGCGTCACCAGCTGCTCACCGGCAAATGGATGCTCCGGGATCACGACTTCCAGCAGCCCCGCAACAAGCTCGAAGCAGAGGCCCCGGCGGTTCAGCCCGCCGACGTGGCGCAGAGCCTGGTGATGTACGACTACCCGGGTGGCTACGCCCGGTTCTTCAACATGCCCGACCAGCGTTCCGGTGACGTGCAGACCGAGGGCGATGGCTTCGCCGAGCTACGCATGGAGCAGGAGGAAGCCCAGGGGGAGATCACCGAGGGCGGCGGGAACAGCTATGGCTTCACCGCCGGACACAGCTTCAAGGTGAGCAGCCGCGGCGACCAGAAGGCGAGCGGTGAGTATGTGCTGACCTCGGTGCAGCATTCCGCCAGCCAGTTTCCGGGATACGAGGGCTCCACCGCCGGCGGCGGGTACAGCAACCGGTTCGTGTGCATTCCCAAGGCGGTGACCTACCGGCCACCCCTGGTGACCCACAAGCCCATCATTTCCGGGCTGCAGACCGCCAAGGTCGTGGACGAGAGCGAATCGGGCAACACCGAGGAGATCTGGCCCGACAAGTACGGGCGGGTCCGGGTGCGGTTCCCCTGGGACCGCGAAAACAAGTTCGCCTGCTGGGTACGGGTGGCCCAGCAACGGGCCGGCAAGCACTGGGGCTTCATCTGGATCCCCCGGGTGGGAGACGAAGTGGTGATCTCCTTCCTCGAGGGCGATCCCGACCAGCCGCTCATCGTGGGCTCGCTGTACAACGCCGACAACCCGGTGCCGTATACTCTGCCCGCCAACAAGACCCAGAGCGGCATCAAGACCAAGAGCAGCCCGCAGGCCGGGACCGACAACTACAACGAGCTCCGGTTCGAGGACAAGAAGGGCTCAGAGCTGATCACGCTCCATGCCGAGAAGGACCTGCTGACCGAGGTGGAGAACGACGAGACCCGCACGGTCGACCACGACCGCACCACCACGATCAAGAACAACGAGACCAAGACGGTCAAGGAAGGCGATGAGAAGCACACGCTGGAGAAGGGCTCGCAGACGGTCAAGATCTTCAAGGACCAGTCCACCACCATCGACACCGGCAAGTGCTCGCTCGAGGTGAGCCAGGGAGACCACACCGTCCAGGTGAAGATGGGGAACCAGTCCAACAAGGTCGACATGGGCAACCAGACGACCGAGATCGGCATGGGGAACCAGGAGAACAAGGTGAAGATGGGCAACATCACCACCGAGGCCTCGCTGGGTAACATCAGCGTCAAGGCCTCCCTCGGGAAGATCACCATGGAGGCGTTGCAGGGGATCGAGCTCAAGGTGGGACCCAGCAGCATCAAGATCGACATGTCCGGCGTCACCATTTCCGGCATGATGGCGAAGGTCGAGGGAACGGTACAGGCGCAGGTGAAGGGCCTGATCACCCAGGTCACCGCCGACGCGATGCTCAAGGCGGGTGGCGCCATCACCATGATCGGATAACCATGACCGCACCCCAGGCCAAGCGGCCGGCGCCGAAGACGCCCGCCGAGCTCGCGGCGGTGGCCAAGCTGGGCGAAGAGGCGATGGCGCTGCTGACTCCGGAGTTGAGTCACCGGGCCTTCGTGCAGAAGCTGGTGGAGGAGGAGCAGCACCCGGACGCGGTGCGCTACCTCGCGCATGCCCTGCCCAAGCGGGAGGGCGTCTGGTGGGCCTGGGTGACCGCCAAGCGGGCCGCGGGCGCCGAACCGCCGCCCAAGATCAAGGACGCGCTGGACGCCACCGAGAAGTGGATCGCCCAGCCCACCGATCCCAACCGGCGGGTGGCGTTCGAAAAGGCGGAAGCGGCCGACCTGGGCACTCCCGCCGGCTGCACCGGCGCTGCGGCGTTCTTCGCCGGCGAGAGCATGGCCCCGCCCAATCTGCAGGCGGTGCCTCCCGGCGAGTGGGACACCGCCAAGGCGATCACCGGCGCGGTGATGATGGCGGTGGTCGAGAAGGAGCCGGAGAAGGCGAAAGAGAAGTACCAGGCCGCGATCCAGCAGGGCCTGGAGGTGGTCAACAAGATCAAGCTCTGGCCGGAAGCCTAGGCCAGACCCCGGAGCGGCGGCGAGTAATCGCCGACTCCGTCACGCAGAGAGGAGTGCTCCATGCCCCAGCCTGCCGCCCGCGTCGGCGACATGCATGTCTGTCCGATGGTGACCCCGGGTGTGCCGCCCATTCCTCACGTCGGGGGGCCGGTACTGCCGCCGGGCGGCATCACGGTCCTGATCGGCGGGATGCCCGCCGCCCGGGTGGGCGACATGTGTCTCTGCGTCGGACCGCCGGACGTGATCGCGATGGGCGCGTTCACCGTCCTGATCTGCAACATGCCCGCGGCGCAGATGGGAAGCCTGACGGCCCACGCCGGGACGGTGGTGATGGGGTGTCCGACGGTGATGGTCGGGTGAGCACGGGCGCGC
>Ga0153915_10003350_pt1 | contig 14710 bp, 16 predicted proteins | sample Opewatmetagenome_2_FD_107003 | JGI IMG/M metagenome (GOLD analysis project Ga0153915, IMG submission 107003) | Freshwater wetland microbial communities from Ohio, USA - Open water 3 Core 3 Depth 3 metaG | ecosystem: Environmental > Aquatic > Freshwater > Wetlands | place: USA: Ohio, Lake Erie...
GCCCAGGGCTCCTGACCGTTCCTGAGATCAGCAGCCGTTGTCTCGTCGGAGACAGCATACCCGATCCGGAGCCCAGGCATGCCGAAGAATTTTGTGAATGCCCTCAGGCAGATGAGGTGAGAAGACTGCACAGCCTCCTTAACGATCGAATCGGAATCGCTAAAGTCCATGAACGCCTCGTCAACCACCAGCCGTACCCCTTGCTGGAGCGCGTACTGCACGATCTCGAGCATCTCAACTTTGGAAATGAGGAGACCCGTAGGATTGTTTGGATTGCAGAGGAACGCCATATCCATGCCCTTGAGCGCAAAGGCCATCTCGAGAGGGTCCACACGGAATCCTTCACGCTCCTTGAGAGGAAACGTGACAACCTTGCCACCGGCATCCTCTGCAGCAGCGGCATATTCCATAAAGGTCGGCACAGGGATGAGAACTTTCTTCGGTCTGAATACCCGAGGGATGAGGCGAATCAGGCCGTTTGATCCATTGCCACATATAACCTGCCCGGGCTTGATACCGAAATAACGGGCAACCGCTTTCCGGAGACCGTTCATTTCGGGATCAGGGTAACGGTCGAGGAACGTGATAGATCTCTTGACCGCCCGCTTCGCAGCTGACGGCGGACCGAGGGGGTTTACGTTCGAGCTGAAGTCGATGATATCTTCTTCATCGATTCCAAAACGTTTTGCTGCCTCGTAGATATTCCCGCCGTGGATTCTCTCTGTTCTTTGTGTGTTCTCGCCGTCATTCAAAGCATCGTTAATCTTACATTCTGTATTCTGCACACGGCTCTCCCGTTTCTAGTACAAAAGCGGATTTTGGATTGTGGATTACAAGATATCTTTTTTTCACTCGACAATGTTCGCTCCGTACTTAGTTTAAAGCTCCGCCGCCAAGTCCGGGAACCGCTCTTCTATGAAATTTTCGGCAGTCTTTCTGGCTAACGCAGCCGTCGGCTGCCGCATGACAAGAGAAGCAAGTTCGATCGCGTCCTGCATACGCACCGACCTGACCACCTTTTTCACCCATGGAATCGAGGCCACGTTCATACTGAGATTCTGAAATCCCATGCCGAGGAGTATCGCGGCATAGACCGGGTCTCCCGCCATCTCTCCGCACATGGCGAGGGTGATTCCGGCATGGTGCGCGGCGTCCGACACTCGCTGGAGCAGGCGGAGCACGGCGGGATCGAGCGGCTCGTACATATATGCAACATGCTCATTCTGGCGGTCGATTGCAAGCGTATACTGAATAAGATCGTTTGTCCCCACACTGAAAAAATCTACCTCTGCGGCCAGAAGGTCGGAAATCATCGCGGCTGACGGTATCTCAATCATTATTCCGATTTCCACATGCTCGTTAAATGCCTTACCTTCGGATCTGAGCTCCGCCTTGACTTCTTCAAGCATTTTCTTGGTTTCATACAGCTCGGGAAGTCCCGAGATCATGGGATATAGGATCTTGATTTTCCCATGCACAGATGCCCTGAGGATGCCGCGGAGCTGGGTTCTGAAAATGTCGGGTTTCTGGAGACAAAAACGGATAGCCCGCAATCCAAGCGCGGGATTCGCCTCTTTTTCGAAAATGCCGGGGAAGCCGATCTTGTCCCCCCCCACATCGAGCGTACGAATCACCACTTCATGGGGAGAGGCCTTCTCTGCCACATGGCGATAGGCGATGTAATGCTCTTCTTCAGTCGGCAACGTTTGTCTGTTCAGGAAGAGAAATTCCGTGCGGTAGAGTCCAATGCCCACTCCACCGTGCTCCGCCACAGACGCGACCTCTTCAGGCAGCTCGATATTACCCTGCAATTTTATCACGTGGCCATCGAGGGTCTCGGCTGAGAGCGTCTTGAGTTTCTCGAGTTCCTGTTCAAAATATTTAAATCTGCGCTGCTTCTTGAGGTAGTCAAGGAACGTCTCCTCGTCTGGATCGACGATTACCACGCCATGGATGCCGTCCAAGATGACCACATCACCGGTCTTGACCGCCGCCGTTATATTCTCAAGGCCGACGGCAGCGGGAAGGCCAAGAGAGCGCGCGAGGATAGCGGTGTGGGACGTTCGGCTCCCCGCATCCGTGGCAAACCCGAGGATTTTATCCTTGCGCATCATGAGGGTGTCGGATGGAGCAAGGTCGTGGGCGATGATCACTGCCTCGTCCTTGATGTCGGATAGGCTCTCCTGCTTATGCCCCACGAGATTTCTCAGAATGCGTTCACCAACCTGCTCCACATCGTGCTTGCGCTCGCGGAGATACTCATCCTCGATCGTGTCGAACTTGAGTCCGATGGCAGCTATGGTTTCTTTGAGCGCACCCTCGGCATTCAGGCGTGACTCCTTGATACGCTTGACCGTCCCGTCAACGAGCATCTTATCCTCGAGCAGCATGATATGAGTATCGAGGATGTACAGGTGCGATTTCCCCAGCCCCTTGCTAAAGCGCTTTTTAAGTTCTTCCAGTTGGGTCTTGGAGAGATCGACGGCCCGCTTAAAGCGCGCCACTTCATCCTTGATACTGACCTCCTCGATCCTCCGTCCTGCCACCACGATTTTGCGGCGGTCGAGGAGGTACGCCCTGCCGATCACGATGCCCGGCGATGCGACTATACCTCTGTACACTCTTTCATGCATTATCTCTGTCCCGTTCCTTGTTTCCCGCTTACTGTTTCCTGCTTTTTTCTATTCCTTCTCTCCGAACTTATCTTTAAAAAGCCTCTCGAGCCCTGCAACCGCCTTCTCTTCATCAGCACCATGCACCTGAAGCATAACACTGCTCCCCTTAGCAGCAGCAAGCATCATGATTCCCATAATGCTCTTCCCGTCCACTTCGAGTCCGTCCTTTATTAGCATTATCTTGGAAGAATATGCGCTCGCGGATTTCACGATCTGCGCTGCGGCCCTTGCATGCAGGCCGAGTTTGTTTTCGATTAACAGTTCTTTTTGCTTCATTAAATAACTCCTCCGTAAGCCAGCGCGAGGCAGAGAGCGGCAAGCCCAAGCATCAGTTTTACTGGAGAACCCCCTCTTCTCAGAATCGCTACCAGAATAAGGGTCGCTAGTAATCCAGCAAAGGTCGAAACAGCACTGGGAAGTGGAAGGGCCATCTTGAATTCCAGTCGCCAGGTGGGAAGCATACCCAGAATGCCTCCCAGGACCGTAAGCGAAACTGCCTTGAACAATTTTGCCATCTTCGTAAAATGGTAGCGAGCTATGAGCTCCGCAGCATCACCAGCGCTTATAAACCCATGGAACAACATCTCTGCCCTGAGTCCTACATGGACAACGTTGTACAGGATCAGAAATACGATTGGCGCCCACCAAGCATTGGCCATCAGCAGGGAAACCGCTACCACTGCGGAAAACGGTTTGAGCGAACCCCAGAAGAAGCTATCGCCGAGTGCACCGAGTGGAGCCATCAGCGCAGTTTTCAGACTTAAGACGTCTGTGGAACTGTTTCTACCCAAAGCCCGGTCCTGTTCCATCCGTGCTACAGCACCAAGGATAAACGAAGCTAGGTATGGCTGTGTGTTGAAATACTCCATATGGGCCCTGAGCCGGGACTCATATTCGGCCTGATCAGGATAAAGCTTTCTGAGTACCGGCTGGATGGCATAGGCAAAACCCAGCGACTGCATGTGGTCAAAGCTCCACGATGCCTGGATCAGAAATGACTTCCAGAAGACCTTGAGCATCTCGGAGGTTTCCACCTTGTTTCGGTCATCGTTCACTGAGCCGAACCCCCAATAACCCGGCAATGATGACAAGGACGCTCACGCTCAGCGCAGGGATATGAATAAACTGTGTGAATACTGCCGCTGTCACAAAACCCATGAGCAGGAAATGGTCGAGTGTTCTGATCGACAGTTTGCGCGCCACTAGGGCAGCGCCAAGTAGGGGCAGAAGCTTTACGAATAAAGCCATGGCGCTGTGAAATTGCGTCGGCATGCGCGCGAACAGCAGCACGGCAGCAAGCCCTGCAGGCAGCACGATCAGATAGAGAATAAATGATTTCATGAAAAAAATTACGAGCCCCGAGAGATGCGCCAACGCAAGTCTGCGACTGACATCTTCTCCCGGCGCGGCAAGAACATACTCAGCCAGCCCGGAGTTCTGCTTTCTCACAATCACGTCAATCATCATGGTCAACGGAACCATTACGGTCGTCAACAAAATGCTGAACCCGCTCACGTCAGGCGATGCAGTGCCTCCACTCCCGAGGATGGCAACGGCGGTGGCCGACACAGCTCCGACGGAAGAATCGGCCGGGACAAATGTGCCTACCGGCACATCGAGTACCCAGATGAGTTCGAGCACGGCTCCAATGACAAGCCCCGTAGTAACATCGCCAAGCATCCAGCCCGTGATAGGGCCGGCGACAATGGGCTGGGAGACCATGAACTGCCCTGCGGCAGTCCTGTCGAGTCCTATAATTCCCCCAACAAAGGCCACCCCGACAATGGGAAGGACTATATGAAAATCGAAGGCAATCATGTCCGTGAACGTAAATTCACTCCTCAGGAAGCATCACGTCTCTCACCGTTCAGTTTTCTTCTCACAAGCAGTTACGGCTTTACCACAAGATGGCATGCCTTGAACACTTTGTCGAGCAGCAGCGGCCGCTGTGTCGGAACCGTCTGTATATCAACCCTCGTGCCTCTGGCAGCAATCTCCTTGAGCGCATCAAGGTCGATGTCATCGACTGCGAGCACATCCAAGAGCTTGCGCTTTCCATGAACATAATGCATCCCGCCGATATTCAGCGCCCGGCAATCAAGCCCTAACTTCAGCGCTCGCAGGACATCAGAAGGGTTCGAGAAAAGCAAGATGACCCGCTCGCTGTCTAAAGCTGCCGTGCGAAGTTGAGCGCAGACATCTTCCACGCTGCCGATAGCGACCTTCAGTCCTTGCGGGACGGAGATTTCCATGATGGACTTCTGGAGCGTGTTCGTCGCAACGTGGTCATCGGCGACCATAATACAGGTCGCTTTCAGGAAATTTACCCACCCCTCCACCACCTGCCCGTGGATCAGGCGGTCGTCTATACGGACAAAGACAATCATGTGAAATTACTTCCTTCCCTTCAGCATCTGGCTCGCGATCACAATACTCTTCTGCGCAGCCTCCTGTACAAGTTTCGCCAGCTCCGGCAGCGGTTTTTCATCCCGGTGGTTTGCAAATTTTATCAGCATCGAAAGGTTGACGCCGGTTACAACCTCGACGGCCTCTCCGAGAAAAGCAAGGGAGATATTTGATGGGGTTCCGCCGAACATATCAGTAAACAGCATGACGCCTTTCTTCCGGTCAACTTTTTTTATGGCATTCTGAATCTCGTCCCGGAGCATTTCCGGTGCGCTCTCCTGCTTTACGCTGACCGCTGCAACCGCGTCAATCTTTCCTACGATCATCTCGGCGGCCTTTACCAGCTCAGCGCCCATGTCTTCGTGACATACCACCACCAATCCGATCATTCCCTTCTCCTTTCGGAAGAGCCAAGAGAGTCTCTGGAGACTAACAACTCTACCGAGGCAACAATAAGAACTTTTTTTACTCTATACTCTCTTCAGATGCCAAGAACGCAATAGATTCTCTCAGACTCCTATATCCCGATTTTTGACGTTGACCTCGTAGCCAGACCGTCTGAGCAGCTCCGCAATCATAAAGGAGAGCGCAACCGAACGATGTCTCCCACCGGTACACCCGAATCCTATCGTGAGATAGCTCTTTCCCTCGCTCCGGTAACGGGGCAAAAGATATTCAAGAAAGGCAAGAAGTCTGGACAGAAACTCCCTAGAATCAGGATTTTTCATAATATATTCCCTAATCCTCGCGTCCTCGCCCGTATAAGGCTTGAGTTCAGGCACAAAATTTGGATTCGGCAGGAACCTTAGGTCAAACATCAAGTCCAGATCATACGGTACACCGTACTTATACCCGAAGGTGACGATAGTGACCAGCATAGGTCTGCTTGCGCCCCCCCATGAATAATGACGTTCCACTGCCTGCCTCAAATCGTGGACTGTATAATCCGACGTGTCGATGATCCGGTCAGCCAGCTTTTTAACTTCGACGAGAGCCGCCCTCTCATTTCTTATACCGTCTATGAGGGGGGTAGTCCCACGTGCGAGCGGGTGAGGCCTCCGCGTCTCGCTGAAACGGCGCACCAGGGTTTGATCGGAAGCATCGAGAAAGAGTATCTCGATCTCGCGGCCACCGGTCTTGAGCGAGGAGTAGAGGGCTGGGAGCCGTTCCGGGAAGCCCTTCTCCCTTATATCGATGCCGATAGCGGAATACAGCACATCTTCGGCCCCTTGCGCAAATTCGACGAATGCCGAAAGGAGGACGAGCGGAAGATTGTCAACACAGTAAAATCCCATATCTTCGAACGCTTTCAGCACTGCGCTCCGACCTGACCCTGAAAGCCCTGTTACAACCACCGTGCGTGTCTGTTTCATCCGGCGAGCCTCTTCCTGAGCTTTCTATTAATTTCCCTTGCTGTATAGATCCCTTTGTTTTTGAGCATCTGGTTCCTTGCTGCTACCTCAACGAGCGTTGCCATGTTCCGACCCGTTTTTACCGGCAGTCTGAGATAGGGCAGATTGACGCCGAGGAGTTTATAGCGCCGTTCACGCAGTCCGATGAGACTGTAGTGGTGTCCCCTTTTCCATTCCTCAAGTTCGACCACCAGCCCGATCCTGCAGGAGTTTACCGTTGCCGACTCGCCGTATAACGCACGGATATTGATGATACCGAGCCCTCTGATCTGCAGAAGGTCGGCTCCCATGTCCGTAGCACGGCCGCTTATTTCATTGCCCGTCTTTTCAAGAATGACCATGTCATCGGCAACAAGCTTATGGCCTCGAAGCACAAGATCAAGTGCAGCTTCGCTCTTGCCGATGGCGCTCTCACCGATAATGAGTGTGCCGAGACCGAAGATCTCTACGAGCACGCCGTGGAGACTGATTTGCGGCGTAAGTTTTGATGCGATCAGACGGGCCATTTTCGACACTCTTCCGGTCTTGAGCACAGTAATTGCCGCAGCCGCTGCTTTATCGAGGAGTTCCTTGCAGACGGTACCGCTGCTCACGATGATGCAGGCAGGTTCCTGGCGTACAATGGCACGGATGAGACGCAGCCGTTCCCGTTTCGGAAGCGAACAGAGGTAGGCTGTCTGGCGCGGGAGAAGATGAACAACGCTCGATGTCATACCTCTCCAGGAAAGAGGAGAAGAAAGTTCAGGTGTACACACCTGCGGAGACGCCACCTCCCTGCCGAGTCCGGAATCACCGGCGAGCACTGTTGTCCGTCCCGCCACCTCTTTTACGGTAACATTCATTTCTGAGGGTATTTGCTGTCCTCTTCGTATATCAGTCTTTTGAGTTCCTGCCGATCAGATGTGCGTTTCAGGTTTTCCCGTAAATCCGGATTTTTCAGGATGCGGGAAATACGGGCGAGGGCCTTCAGATGGTCTCCCGGCTTATTGTCGGGTGTCACCAGCAGAAAAAAGAGGTACACGGGCTTTGCATCAAGAGACTGGAAATCAACCCCCCGGCTCGATCTGCCGAACGCGACGACCATATTGCTGATAAAACTCAATTTCCCGTGCGGGATAGCAACGCCATCGCCGATACCGGTGCTGCCGAGCGACTCACGCTCGAGCAGGACACGGACAAGAGCCTCTGCATCTGTGACCCTGCCCGTTGTCTGGAGGATCCCCGCAAATTCGCGGATCACCCCGATTTTGTCGGTTGCCTTTATCTCTTCGATAACCAGGTCATCCTGTAGCAGGTCTCCGATAATCTTGGCCATCCCGCAGATCCTTTAAACAGCGGGCTCGATCAGTCCGACATTCCCGTCTTTTCTTTTATAAATAACATTGATATGCCCGCTACCGACGTTCGAAAATATGAAAAAGTCCTTGTCCAGAAGCTCCATTTGCATGACGGCTTCCTCAGGAAGCATGGGCTTGAGATCAAACCGCTTGATCTTGATTATTTGCGGAATCCTTTCCTCCTGAGAAGACGCTGATGGGGCGAGCGCCGCTGCTTTGTTCGTCTGGTGCTTATGGTCAACTAACTTTTCCTTGTATCGCCTGACCCTCCGTTCAATTTTTTCGACGAGCAGGTCGATTGCAGAATACATTTCCTCGGTTTCTTCCGATGCCTGTATCAGCACACCGTTGGACTTTATCACGGCTTCCGCTATGTGATGGACCTTCTTGACGACCGAAAGGGTAACGACCGTTTGAGAGGTCTTCGGCAGATACTTTTCCAATCTGCTGAACTTTTCCTGCGCATACTGCTTGAGCGCATCTGTTGCCTCGATGTGTCTTCCTATAACCGTGACCTGCATAGTATCCTCCTTACCCAATGTTAATATAAGCACATCCCCGTGAAGAACCTATCCGATACGCTTTCTCACACTCGTCGGCGGGATCCTGAGCTCCTCGCGGTATTTCGCAACGGTCCGCCTCGCGATGTCAATTCCCTTTGCCTTTAGGGCATCGACGATCTGCTGGTCCTTAAGCGGTGTGGACGGGTCCTCTTCCTTGACCATCTTCTGGATGACATCCTTGACCGTCAGGGAAGAAACCTCGGTGCCGGCACCGGCACCGACGGAAAAACCAGTCGTGAAAAAGAACTTCATTGGGAATATGCCCTGCGGCGTATGCATATACTTGTTCGTCGTCACGCGGCTAATCGTTGATTCGTGCATGCTGATATCCTCGGCCACATCCTTCAGCACCATGGGCTTGAGATGGGAGATCCCCTGGTCTAGGAAGTCCCGCTGGAACTTGACGAGGCTTTCGGCAACCTTGTAGATCGTCTTGCTCCTCTGTTCCATCCCCTTGATGAGCCATTGCGCAGAACGTAACCGCTCCTCGATATACTCTTTGGTGACCTTGTCAACGCTCTCCTTGTGGCTTAGGAGCTTCCGGTAATAAGGGTTAATACGCACCCTGGGGAGCCCTTCGTCATTGAGCTGCACCACATAGCGGTCTTCCACCTTGGTCACATAGACGTCCGGCACGACATAGTTTGTGTCGGATGCGAGAAATGGCCTCCCGGGCTTAGGCTCCAGTTCGTGTATGATGATCTGCGATGATTCCATCACATCCTGGGGCGTGACGTTGAGAACCTTCGCAATATTCGGATATCTTCTCTTCTCGAGATCCGGGAGGTGGTTCAGGATGATCTTTTCGACGAGCGTTCCCTGGAGGTCCAGCTGCTTAACCTGGATAAGCAGGCATTCTTGGAGGCTCCGAGCCCCCACGCCCATGGGATCAAAGCTCTGGATAAGTTCGAGCGCGCGTTCCATGTCCTTACCCGGGATACCGGACTCAAGGGAAAGCTCCTCAAGGGTGGACCGCAGGTACCCATCATCGTCAATGTTGCCGATGATCCACTCTCCTCCTTTTACCATGTTGGGCTCGGACGTAGAAAGCCGGAGCTGCCACAGAAGATGATCACTCAGGGAAGGAAGCCTCGTGAGTGTCTGATCATACGAAGGTAGCTCTTTCTCATCAGCCTCAGTGTAACCGTAATCGCGGCCATCTCCCAACTCGTTGAGATAATCATCCCACTGGGGACCGAGTTCGAGATCGCTCTTGAGTTCCGCAGTCTCTCCCTGTTCCGTCTCATTACTCTCCGGAACAGATTCTCCCACCGCCGATGCATCAGAATCAGATGTCGACTCCCCCTCGGCCTCCGAGGTCTCGTCAGACGCTTCCTGGGCCAGCTCTTCAAGTACTGGATTTTCAACAAGCTCCTGCGAGATAGACTGTACCAGTTCGAGCCGTGACAGCTGCAGCAGCTTGATAGCCTGCTGGAGCTGGGGCGTCATGATGAGCTTCTGTGAAAGTTTTAGTTCGAGTCTTGCTTCCATATCATGAATTGCAGAGAAGAAATTTGAGATCTCCTATGTCTATTTATGTTATAACCGAAAAGCCTCACCCAGATAAAATTCTCTGACCCGCGGACTGGTCGTAATCTCCGCTGCTGTTCCTGCTTCGATGATCTTTCCCTCACTGATGATGTAGGCCCGATCGGTAATAGCGAGCGTCTCCCGCACATTATGATCGGTGATAAGTATCCCGATCCCCTTGCTCTTCAAGAGGGAAATGATCCCCTGGATATCCTGTACCGCAAGAGGATCGATGCCGGCGAACGGTTCGTCCAGCAAGATGAATTTTGGTGACAGTGTGAGGGCCCGCGCGATCTCAAGGCGTCTCCGTTCTCCCCCCGAGAGCGTATAGGCTTTGCTGTCCGCCAGATGCGCGATCCCCAGCTCATGCAAAAGGCTGTCCCTTCGTTCCTCGCGTTCAAGCGCCGACAGATCCATGGTCTCTAGGATAGCCATGAGGTTCTCTGCCACACTGAGTTTCCGGAAAACCGATGGTTCCTGCGGCAGATAGCCAATTCCATTCCGCGCCCTCTGGTGCATCGGCATCTTGGTGATGTCTGTACCGTCGAGAAGCACCCTGCCCTTATCCGGCTTTACAAGCCCGACGACCATGTAGAAGGTCGTAGTCTTTCCGGCCCCGTTCGGACCGAGCAGGCCGACAACTTCTCCATACTTAACCTGGACACTTACCCCCTGGACAATTTTCCTGCCCCGGTAGCTCTTTTCCAGTTTTTTTGCCTCAAGAGCCTGCATCATTCTTCTCGATTATCGTCTCTTCCTGCCTTCGGCTTGCTTGTCCTGGTAGAAGAGGACTTTCCCTCCCTCGACAAGACTGCGGTCATCACGCATAAACAGTGTTATTTTCTCTCCGCCGAGTTGATTTTCATTCTCTATGATGCGTGCGTCTCCGGTCAAGACGATCTTTTCTTCACGGCTGTCATAGGACGCTTTGTTCGAAAGTGCTACCCTGCCTTCCTTCCGTACCACGACGTTGCCTGCTGCCTCGATGTCTTTAATGCCCTTCGTCGTGACATCATAAAAAACGACCATCGAATCAGAATTGAGCGTCATCCCCTCTTTTTTGAGGGTCACATCTCCCGTAAACGTCACTTTGTCACCGAGTTTGTCGGCCTGCATGCGCCGAGAGGTGATCACAATAGGCTCCCGCTTGCCTTTCTCCGGACCACCGTTCACCGGCATGGCCGCAACAAGAAAAACAGAAGCGATCATAAAGAAGCTATTCCTGAAGAACTGCTTTAACATCATTATTCACAACGATCATACGCATGTCCAAGTTCGCCGTCAGTCCACGCCCCTCGAGGTAGATCTCGCTGCCAAGCAGTTTGAAAGGGTCAGGTGTCAGCACAAGGCGCTCGCCGGCCTTCCATATGAGAGAATCTGTCGTGAGAAGATAGCCGTCACTCGTAACAACCCTCACTTCGCGCGAGTCCCGGCGTACGGAAGCATCTCCCGTGATCGTGTCCATAATCCCCACTTCCCCGATGAGCGCTGCTTCCTTCTTGTCAGGAGTTATAAAGACAATCTCTATATCCTTCAGCTGTGCCTCTTTATTTGCATAGAGATTGGCACTGCGAGCATTCATCCGCCAGGAAACCCTGCCGTTCTCCGATTGTGCAAATCTGAAGCCTTCCATGCTCATAATCAGTCGTGCGCCGGGAACCGGCTTGAACAGCGTTGGCATGGTAAGATCAGCCTCACGCAGCAGATGATAGCCGCCATAGAGTAACGCTGTAAATATAAGGAATGCCGCGAAGCCTTTGAAAAATTTTCCGTTTACCTTCATAACAAATCACAAAGTTATTATGGCGGCCTGTAGGGCCGCCATATGCATAATTTATACCATAGGTTCATAGATATGTAAAGGTAAAAAGATAGAGGAGATAGCACGGCTGCTCAAACGATTATGGTAAGACCTTCAATTTAGACTTAAGGACGGATATTTCGCTTTCTTTCTCTTCCAAGAGCTTTTCGAGGCGCATACGGGATGACATGTCGCGCACCACGGATTGGACAAAACGTTTGCCCATCAGTAAAAGCCCGACAGCGCTCACCTCTACCGGAACGACCTTGCCATCGGCCCGCCTGAGAGCCCCGTCCATGAGTGACTGGTGCTCCGTAGTGACGTCCGCGAGGATTCCTTTGGGCTGGCTGGGCTCGACAAAAAGCTCGAAAAGGTTTTTGTGTAGAAGGTCATATTTGCTATAACCAGTCAAGCGCGCCGCCTGCTCGTTCGCAAAGACGATATCGCCGTTCTCGGCGAGAACGAAGATGGACTCGGAGGAGTTCTCAACTAGCGTCCTATAGCGCTCTTCGGAAGCCCGCAGTTCCTCGGTTTTTTCCGTCACCCATTGTTCAAGCTCCATGTTCATCTTTCGGAGCTCAAGCTGCATCTGCTCGTTTTGAATGGTCGTGGCCATGATACCTGAAAGTGTCGTAAAAAAATTTATTTCCTCATCGGTGAAGTTTTTCGCCTTGCTATAGAGAACCTCCATAACCCCTACGAGGGCGCCGTTTGAATATACATAGAGAGGGAAGCAATAGAGCGAAGTATAATTGCCGAGAACAAGCCCCGATATTTCTCGGAACCGTGCATCATGCAGGAAATCCTTCGACATCACAGGCTCGAGCCTCCTTCCGACCCAGCCTTCGATACCCTCGCCCAGCGGTATGCGGACATTCCCCTCCTTCTCTTTATAAGCCTTGTTTGCTGCCTGGAGCACAAGCTCATCCTTTTTTCTGTCGTAGAGAAAGATGAAACATGCATCAGCCTCCATGACGCGGGCCGTAATGTCGGCAACATCTTGCATACGGCCTTTAAACATGCGCGGTGAATTGGCAGCGTAGTTCACGTCATAGATGCCGAGAAATTTTATGAACAGGTCGTCCTTGATATCGAGAAGTTCCTCATGCTTAAGATGCAGTTCAAGGTTCGAATCCTCCAACCTCCGATAGTAGGGAAAAATCATCTTCCTGTAAAGAAGATATGACAAAAGAGGGATAACCGGCAAAAGAGCTATACTCAGAAGAAGACCGGTTCCTCTCCCATGAGAAAAGGAGAATCCGGCAGCAGCTCCGATCGAGACCACAGCCAGCAGCATGAATATTATCGAAAAAATCAATATACCCTTCCTGTGTTCAAAACTCCCGTTCGGCATTCTTACCTCCCCGTCAGATACAGGTTGATACCTCACCAGTTTATCGGGCCTTCATAAGTCGGACCAGGTCATCGACTGCTTGGTCCACGTAAGCCGGCATACCGACAGCTACTCCCCGTTCCCGCAGCTTGAGGAAAAGCTCGGCCAGAAGTGGCGGATCGATGTTCGAAGTCCTGAGCGCCTCGGCCTGCAAAAATATCTCAGCTGGCGTACCTACCGTTACCACACCCTTTCCCTTGGACAGCACATAGACCCGGTCGGCGAAGCTTGCCACCAGGTTGAGGTCGTGGGTGGACATGACGATCGTCATGCCTTCCCGGTTCCGCTTGTTCAAGAGCGTAACCAGTTCCGCCCGCGAGCGGGAGTCGAGCCCCTCGAACGGTTCGTCCAGGATCAGCAGTTCGGGGCGCATGACGAGCGCCCCCGCGAGCGCCACTTTTCTTTTCTCCCCGCCGGAGAGGTAGTGGCAGATCTTATCACGCAAGTGCAGAATCCCGAGCTCAGACATGATCTGCTCGACCATCTGCGCAATCTCTTCCCTATCGTAGCCGTAATTCCGGGGCGAAAAGGAGATATCATCCCACACTGTCGGGGACAGGATCTGTTCATCGACGCTCTGAAGGAGCACGCCGATACGCTCCCGGATGGCATTATAGTGTGACGACGGATTCACACCAAAAACGGAAACCCTGCCCTCGTCTGGCGCGAGCAAACCAAGGACATGGTAGAGCAGGGTGGTTTTACCAGATCCGTTTCCGCCGAGTATCACCACCCGCTCTCCCCGCTTCACCACGAAATCCAGGCCGCAGATATGGATCTCCGTAGTGTCGGGATAGATATGTTTAAGACAGCTTACCGTTACAAGGGGTTCCATAAAATCCTGAATCCAATAGGCCGGAATACAAAACTTGATCAAAAGTAGGCGCTTCTGAGCGACACGAATTTCACGAGTTAATCGGAGATCACGTATGGAAGCTCTCACACATATTCTATACGAGCAATTCTTCCCATTCAAGCCATTCGTGATAGTATCTCTTGAATTTTTCTTGCCAGGTTGACAGAAATATAAGTCATAGTGACCACTGCCTACTGTCTACGCCTGTCTTTTGTGCTACTTCCAGATAACCGCAAGTAGAAGTACGACACTGCCTGTTCCGAGCGGGAGCCAGTCTTCCCGGTGAAGTCCATCCATGCCTTTTTGAGCCATGCTCCCGCTGTAGCCCCGGACCGCCATGACAGCGTAGAGCCGAGAGGCGCGCTCCACGGCCTGCACCAGCAGCATGCCGATGCCTTTCGAGATATTGGAACTATTTTTAAAGAGACTCCCCGGCGAGAATCCGCCACGCAACCGTATGGCTGCGGCAAAATTGTCCATCATGTCGAGTAGGATGAAAAGCGTGCGGTAGGTCATAAACAGGCCCGCGGCCAGCATCTCGGGCAGTGCTGTACTAATTAGGGAAAATATTTTCGGATAAGGAGTGCTCACAATAAGCGCAAGCATGGCAAAGGAGGGTGTGATCGCCTTGAAGATCAAGAGTGCATAAACCCATCCCCCTCCCCGGAGGCTGATGCCGTAGAGAAGCGCGAATATAACCGCATAGAGAGAGAGTACTACCATTCTGACCCATGGCA
>Ga0153915_10003351_pt1 | contig 14705 bp, 14 predicted proteins | sample Opewatmetagenome_2_FD_107003 | JGI IMG/M metagenome (GOLD analysis project Ga0153915, IMG submission 107003) | Freshwater wetland microbial communities from Ohio, USA - Open water 3 Core 3 Depth 3 metaG | ecosystem: Environmental > Aquatic > Freshwater > Wetlands | place: USA: Ohio, Lake Erie...
GGCTCATAGCAAAACCCGCATACCACGGGATACTAGCGAAGGTAAGGCTGGAAATAGGAACCAATATTCTTAAAAGTTCCGGGAATTTCGAATCAATGGTATTCCGTAACAAATGATCTTTATATATGGAACCAAATACCTGGCTGAACATCAGAAAGTGGGGAAATGGCTTGAAGAGCAGGAAAACGTGCAAGTCTCCGGATATAAAAGAATCTAACCTGGTGAAATGAATCTAGATAGCATTTTTGGAGTAAGCCAATATTTTATCAGCTATAAATCCGGCATCTTCCATAATTCCTGGAATGATCCCTGACTTTCTTTTTCGAAGCCAGGGAAGTCCAAGAAAGTATAATCCTTTGATACCGGAAATTCCCTCGCTGTGTTTTATTATTCCGTTATTGCTGAAGAGTGGAAACTTCAGGTAAGTGAAATCACCTGTAAATCCGGTTGTCCAGATGACAGAGGTTATATTGTTTTTTGACAGGTTCAGGGTTGTGACTGTTGATGCTGAAATTGCAGGATCATCAGGTTCATCATCAGGATCCACTTCAGGCAGAGGAGCATATAGTTGTGATTTTTGAATGTATTCATCGATCATCAGTTTCACTTTTTTCGAAAATTCATCTGCAAATCTAATGTGGGTTGCTGCGTTTGGCTGAAGAAAAATGGTTTTCTTATCTGCGATTTCTACCTTACCAAGTATGACAGCACCGTTACGTGCAAGTCCCTGTAAACTTAAAGAATGACCACGCCGGCCTGTATTCGAAACCTGTGGCTGTTTCATCGTCAGAATATTAGGATCAGTAACATCACTGGTTCGCATATCGTAAAATCCCGACATGGTAAGCCAATCTACTATGTCCTTACCTCGGTACCTTCTTGGAACCCGTGCAACTTTACTTGTGGAAATATAGACTTGCTTTCCCCTTCCAATTAAATCTTCTGCTATCTGAACACCTGACTGTGCGCTACCGACAATGAGAACCGCGCCATCAGGCAATTGGAAAGCATTTCGATATCCACCGGAATGCAATTGAAGAATATCGGGAGAAATATTCCCTGCAAATGCCGGGATATTTTTTTTATTCTGGGCACCGGAGGCAACAACTAATTGTCTGCTCCGGTAATATTTTATAGAACCGTTTTCTGAGACACAAACAGAAAAATCACTTGAGCCTGGAATGCTTTCAACAGATAATACCTTGCAGTTTTCAACCACCGGCAGTTGAAATACCCTTGAATAACCTTCAAGAAAAGAAACAAACTCAGAAGCTGTAGAAAATCCATCAGGATCGGAAAAGCCATTTTTCTGACCGGGCAACAAATTCACCTTGTTTGGAGTATTCAGTTTAAATGAGTCCCAGCGCTGGTTACGCCAGGTATCTCCAATTTTACCTTGTTCAAATACTATATGATCCAGATGAGATTTTTTCAGGTGATGACTGATGCTTAACCCTGCATGTCCCGCCCCAATCACAATTACATCCATTATTCTGTAATTCATAATTAACCTGGCTTTAACCAAAGTCCATTTGGTATTCAATCATGTTAAAACAATAATTCAGGTATTTAGTTTATTACGATTTAGCCTTAATCCATTCTTAATTCCTCTTTAATACAGTTTTAATCAATCATACTTTTTCAGTGATTAAATTTGTATCCGGTAAAATTTGCTTTCAGATTATTATATTTTGAACAAAATAAATTCTAAGAAGTCATATATACAGTATTCACTGGATTTATCATCAATTTCTTAACATTTAAAAACAATGGTATTATGAAAAAATGGTTAGTTTTATTTTCGGCCTTATTGATAACTGCGTTCCCGGCACTGGCACAGGTAGAGGGACAGACAGAAGAGGTACCAGCAGAAGTCCTGGTTCTTAAAAAGGGAAATCTGCCTCCTGCCGTTGTAAAAGCAGCAGAAGAGTTATTTAAAGGAAGCACTCAGCAAAAATGGGGCGTGTTTCCGAACGAATTTAAAGATTATGGATGGGTGAAAGATAAGGATTATAATGAACCTATCGATCACTATGAAATCTACTTAAAAACAAGTAATGGTGGTGATGCATATGCAGTTTTCGAGCCAAATGGTGAACTTATCCGGTACAAGTTGATAGAGAAGAATGCTGCTCTTCCGCAACCAGTTCTCAAAGCAATTGCCAAATCAGAATACAAGGACTGGAAAATAACCGGAGATACTGAACTGGTTAAAAGTCAGCAGAAAAAAGTAGTCGATCATTACGTAGTGAGGCTTACAAAGGGGAATCAGAAGAAAACACTTTATTACTCCCTTAACGGAGATGTACTGACCAATAAAAGGTAAGAAACCTGGGTATGATTCAGATTTGGATTAACTCGTCAGTTTGTTTTACCTGACAAGTTACTCTAATAATGTCACCAGATTCAAAAGTCAATAAATAACAAAGTCTTCATTGAAGGCTTTGTTATTTAATTGTAATAAAGAAATGAACTTCCTGGCTGTGAAAAGAATTTTTACTATTTTTTGGATTACCATTTGTTGTTCCGCGGGAATTTTCGGGCAGTCGATATCTAAGGATTCGGTCACGGTTTCTCCGTTTGGGAAAGTTTTTGTCTACCATGCTTTAGACGCAACTCCTGAAAATATAATAATCATGATTTCAGGTGATGGAGGATGGAAATTCGGAGTAACCGAGTTTGCAAGAGAATTCGCCCGTATGAAATCTATTGTGGTAGGAGTGGATATTCTCAGATACAACAGGCATTTGCGTCAGCAGAAAACGGAATGTTATATGATTTCATCTGATTTTGTGGAACTTGCAGCCGCAATTGAGAGGAAATATAATTTTCAGGGATATATTCCTCCCGTGGTTATGGGTTATTCAAGCGGAGCAACGTTGGTTTATGGCATTCTTGCCCAGGCACGCCCGGGTACTTTCATAGGAGGCATTTCACTGGGATTTTGCCCTGATTTTGAATTACCGCAAATGCTATGTCAGGTTAACGGCCTTGAAGAAAAAGAGATAGTAAAAGGCAAGAGTTATATGTATTTACCTGACCCCCGACTGGGTAATCCCTGGATTGCTTTGCATGGTCCGTTAGATAAAGTATGCGATTTTAAGACAGTGAGCGATTTTGTTCAAAAAACAGCTAATGCAAAACTGGTGACTCTTCCAGGAGTTGGACATGGATTTTCAAAATGGTCAAATTTTATGCCTCAGTGGAAGTCAGCATATAATGAACTGATTTTAAAATACTCTGAAAGCCAGACAAAGAGCAGCGAATTACCCAAAATAGATGACATTCCATGTGTAATAACACGGGAAAAGACACCGGCTGACAGCGATATAATTGCAGTTCTGTTTTCAGGCGATGGAGGATGGTACGGTTTCGAGCAATCAATTTCAAATCGTCTGGCAAATAAAGGGATCTCTGTTTTAGGTATTGATACAAGAAAATACTTCTGGAACAGAAGGACTCCTGAAAAGACAGCTTCAGATATTTCTGATCTCCTGAACTATTATGGAAAAATTTGGAAAAAATCAAGGTATTTGCTTATGGGTTATTCACAAGGGGCAGAAATTGTCCCTTTTGTATTATCAAGGCTCCCTGATGAGTTGAAATCCCGGGTAGTTTCCACAGTAATGCTTTCTCCTGCAATAAATACTGATTTTCAGGTACATATAACAAATATGCTTGGTTTGGGAAACAGACAAAATACATATAATGTCATCACGGAAATATCAGAAATACAAAGTACCAGGCAAATTATTATTTTCGGTGAAAATGAAAAAACTGAAGTTCCTGAATTACTGAAAAGCAAGCCAGTTGAAATAGTCAGAATACCCGGGGATCATCATTATAAAAGCAATACAGCCCTGATTGTTCAGAAAATGGAAGAAGAAAAAGCTTTTTAAATCCGGATCATAAACTTATACGGATCAGACGATCTGAAGGTGATTTGTTATTAATCGATTTCAACTTCAATCTTTCACGCATCTGACAGAGAAACCGTCATCAACCAAAGGATCATTGCCCCTTATTATTTTTTCTGTTCCATTTTTAAAACCATAGTAAATGTATGGAGTAGAAGTCCAGAACCCGGCTTGAAGAGATCCTGCTTCTCCTTTAGTTGAGCAAACTCCGGCAGGCAATACTGAAAATCCGGTGCTGTTGTCTATTCCTTCATCCGACCATATATTTAAACCTGATTCTTTTAAAGAGGTTGCCTGGTTAGTCCCTATCAGACCTATTGTATTCAGCTGATCCGAGGGAATGCCTATATAGGTTAATAGCTCCTTCCACTCTGCATCACCGGGAAGATGCCATCCGTCAGGGCAGACATTCTCATTGATAACGTACTCATTTTCAATTCCTTTTGCAGCTTTCCAGGTATAGTGCCTGCCAAAAGTGAAATTATCAGGTGAGTCACAATTACCGGCAATACTGGTCCCGTCAGGATATCTTCCAGATTTCAAATTCTCCCTCATCCATAACTGATTTCCGATCTTTATTGTCTGATATTGATTTCCCTCTTTATCAGAAACAGTACCATATGAAGTCACTAGTATTTGCATTTCACCATAGGTTGTTCCTGCTTCATTTGTTGCAAAAGCTCTGTAATGATAAGTAGTACCTGGTTTCAGGTCACCAAGGAAAAGTAAAAAACCTCCCTCCGAAGTAAGATCTGAATATCTTCTTTCAGCAAACCCTTTTGTTGGTGATGCACCCGGAACCGGGGAAACACCCGATTCATAAATCTGTATGCCGCTTTCACTGATATTTCCACCGCCTGAATATGTTATGCGTCCACTCAGTTCAGCAGTGTTGGTTGTTACCTCCTGAGGTCCATTGGTGACAACAGATGGTAAATCAGGAAAGAGAGGTACAAAATATTCGAATTTCGTTATTTTGGTGCATGCCATTACAACAAATACAATTGACAGTATTAAAAAAATGGATTTTGATAAGATTGTTTTCATGATTCCCCCGGGTTAAAATTTCAATCTGGTCCCTTCTCGCAGTGACTTAAGGTTTTGGGGTATGAAGATTAAAAAAGAGAATTAGTTTAACCTCACCGTACAATTAACATCATCCTGGTAATAATGTTCAATAAAAATTACATTAACTTTTTGCTAATAAATAAGGATTCACTGACAGTAAATAAAGATTATGTTTAAAAGGAACCAGCACCCTTAATTACTGTCCGATAATTGTAAACAGTAACCTTGGGGAAAGGGAATTTAAATTCAAAGGGTGCTGGTATGATATTTTGAAAATTTCTTATACAAAGTTCGGCCTTCTGAATATTAAAATCTACCTCATTTGTTTCATAAAATGACAGTTTTGTAACATTTTAAGCTAATAACAGGTCAAAACAGGCAATTTCCAACTTAAATTGGGAATTGGATTAATTTCCCCGATACAGGTTGTTTGAGTGTGAAACCAGGTGGCTTAGGGTTCTCTTCAGAGAGGTTAACTGAATTTAAAAGATACCGTTTGATCAGGGGCGGGTATTTTGCATACTCCTGGTATCTTTCTTCCCGGCAAATTCAAATACTTTTTTTTCTTCATCTGTCTTTATTTCGGGATAAGCTCCTTTTTCCAACAGCACTTTTATAACTTCTGAATGTCCGTAACGGGAGGCCAGAGTCATGGCAGTTGTCCCGTCATCAAGTTGTAAATCCGGATCAGCTCCTTTGTCCAGCAGAAGTCTGGCAACTTCCGCATGACCGTTGAGGGAAGCTGCCATCAATGCCGTGTATCCGTCAGAGCTTCTCAAATCTGCTCTGGCACCTTTTTCTAAAAGCAGTCTGACGATTTCTTTGTGGCCGTTCCGGGAGGCCATCATCAGGGCTGTAAGTCCATCGGAAGATTGCAGCTCAGTATTCGCTCCCCTCTCAAGCAATAGTTTTACGACCTCGGTATGCCCATTAATTGAAGCTTCCATCAGGGCGGTTGCGTCAAAGGAAGTAACCAGGAGATCGATCGGGGATCCTTTATCGAGTAACAGTTTTACGACTTCCGTTCGTCCGTCATGAGCAGCAAGTATCAAAGCATTGGTTTCCCCTGTCTGGTTCCGGTCCGAATTTGATTCCTTCTCAAGCAAAAGTTTAACGATCTCTGAATGGCCTTTTGATAATGCCCATGTTAACGCGGTGGACCCGTCGGTACACTCCAAAGCGGGATTTGCACCATTGTCAAGAAGAAGTTTTACTACTGCCGTATGTCCTATTAATGAGGCCCAGATGATTGCTGTGGATCCGTCAAAACACCTCAAATCCGGATTGGCTCCGTTTTCAAGCAATATTTTTACGACCTCAGTATGTCCGTTAAATGATGCGAGTGTCAGAGCGGTTGCTCTCTGGGTACTCTGCATATCCTTATCAGCCCCATTATCAAGCAATATCTTTACAATGTCAGCATGCCCGGTCATGGAAGCAGCCATAAGAGCGCTTGTCCCATTATTCCTCCTCAGATCAATTCTGGCACCTTTTTCAAGCAATAATTGTACTATCCCGGTGTGCCCGTTTTGAGCTGCCTGTATAAGGGCGGTCGTTCTGTAAACTGCTTCACGCAAATCCAGGCCTGCCCCTTTATTCAACAGTAATTTTACAATTTCCAGATGTCCGTTTTGAGAAGCCAGGATAAGAGCAGTTGTCCCTTCAGGGCTCTGCATATCCAGGTTGGCTCCTTTTTCAATCAATATTCTGCACACTTCCGTGTACCCTATTTCTGAGGCATACATTAATAAACTCATACCCTTTCTGTCCCTATAATCAGCAGAATCGATACTTTGCACAAATTCAAGTGCCTTTTCAGGCTGTTTAGCCTTCAAAGCATCCATTAATCTTACGGTTTGGGTTACGGGCTGTGCCTGTATCCCGTTCAGGCAGAATAACAGGAGAAAGCTAATCATCAGGACAGGAAAATGTGATTTCATTTGATTGGATTTTGCTATAAATGGAAATCCTTGGATTAGAGTGAAACACATTATTGATGAAAGTTACAATATTAATAAAAACGGGCCAAACTATATCCACTGAACAATCACAGCCAGAATGCAGTTTATAATAATGTTGGATAGTTTAACTCAGGTTTTAAAACAAAACAGGTACATTTTGTTACTTTGATATGCCGGATCGTTTGCTTGAATGAAATAATTAACTGAATGTTATACAGGTTATATAATCCCGAAGTATTCCAGGGCAGCTTAAGAAAAAGACACTATTTCGAAGGTTGGTATTTTAAACATGTAACCCGGAATCCGGAACATGCAATTTCAATTATCCCTGGTGTTTCTCTGGCTGAGAATGATTCTCACTCGTTTATCCAGATAATGGATGGCTACACAGGAAATACAAACTATATAAAGTACCCGCTGGATGCGTTCAGGTGGAATAAAAAAAAGATGCTGATTCAGGTCGGCACGTCAGAATTTACATGGGAACATGCACACCTTAATATTGATAATGAAGGCATTAAACTGTCCGGTCAGATCGATTATCATAACCTGGTGAAATATCCTAAAAGCCTTCTGTCCCCGGGAATAATGGGATGGTATTCATTTGTGCCCTTTATGGAATGCAACCATGGAATTGTATCGGTAATCCATGATCTCAGCGGCAGGATTTCATTTAACGGAAACATAATTGATTTTGATGAAGGGAAGGGATATATAGAAAAAGACTGGGGAACATCGTTTCCAGAAGCATGGATATGGATTCAGAGCAATAACTTTGCCGAACATGATACTTGTCTTTCATTTTCAATAGCAAAAATACCCTGGTTGGGAAGCTTTTTCATCGGTTTCATTTGCTTTCTCTACCATAGTAAAAAGTTTTACCTGTTCAGCACTTATAATAAGTCCTCACCTTCAGACATATCTTATGACGAAGATTCCATCGATATAACAGTAAAGAATACTAAATACACTCTTAAGATCAGAGTAATTAAAAACTCATTTGGAGATCTCAGAGCTCCTGTTTCAGGGGAAATGTCAAGGAGGATAAAGGAAAGTGCCGATTCAGAGGTTCATCTGCAATTATTTGATAATTCGGGAGATTCGTTATATAAGGGAACCGGTAAAAGCGTTGGTCTGGAAGTAATCGAAAAGATATTCGATTACATCGGAGCAAAATTTATTAAAAAATAACAAGGCCGAACTATTCAGGTGGCTTCTGAAGAATCATGGATGGTTTTTAAATTATTTCAGGTATTAAATGAAGCCCGGGTAATTTATGTTATGTCAAAATATGATTAGCTTTATAGTATTATTTATTCTTAGAGTTATCATTTTTCATTAAACATTTATTCACTTTATTATGAAAAAACTTTGCGCTTCAAAATTCAGGAACATTTTAAGCATTTTTGTTTTTGGCATGGCTTCAACAGGCCTATTTGCCCAGGCAAATTTCTCAGGTACTTGGGCCTTCAATGAATCAAAAAGCAATTTTGGTGATAGCCAATTCCGCTTTGCGGCCACATCAATGATTGTAACACAAGATGCAAATACTCTTGCGGTTGAAAGTACTATGCCTTCCCGTGACGGGGGAGAAATGAAAACATCTGCCAGGTATACACTCGATGGCAAGGTAAGCGAAAACCCAATGTTCAATACAACAAGGAAATCAACAGTAACCTGGTCGCCAGACAAGATGTCAATGATCATTGCTTCAACAATGACCTTTGATATGAACGGTGAAACCAGGGAGATGAAATCAACCGACACCTGGAAGCTGGCTGAAGGCGGAAAAATACTGATGATTGAGTCAGTCAGAACCGGCCGCGATGGAGGGGAGATGAAGACTGCAGTTGCATACGATAAGAAATAAGCTACAGGTACCTGGCTGCATCCTGATAGCTGGTTGCTGACAGCTGAAAAATCTAACAATAATAATAATCGATTATGAAAATTTCAGGAATCCCGCTAATCGGTTTGCCGGTAGCTTTATTCTTATCAGTACTTTGCATGAAACAGTGCACGAGCGATGAGGATGCAATCTATACAAAAATCAAGGGACATGCGGATCAGGTTAAGGTTATAAATACTCACGAGCATCAGCACCAGCCTGAAGAATATGGTAATTACAAGTTCGGGTTTTATCATCTTATAGCCGCCAGCTACCTTGCTTCCGACGTAAGTGTGGCCGGTGCTAATGGTTATAACTGGGACCTGATAGACTCACTTGGTCTCGACAAATTATGGGGAATTTACGGCAATGCTCTCGATTATACCCGGGGAACAAGCTACTATGGACAGTTTGTGAAAGGATTTCATAAATTGTATGGTTTCAGTGATCTCTACTTCACAAGGGATAATATTGCAAAACTCTCTGCCAGAATAGAAAAAAACTATGAAAATTATGGTGAATGGTTCGATGAATCGTTCAACAAATCTGGATTTGAACTGATGTTCCTCGACCAGTACTGGAAACCTTTCAATACCGACGTTGATAATAAACATTTTGCTCTGGTTTTCCACATTAATCCTCTGATTTCCGAATCAAGTAAAAAACCTGAGAAAGGCGCTAAGCTGGAATCAGTTTATAAAGAGGCAGATGATTCGGGTTTTAAGGTCAATAATCTTGATGATTACCTGGACTACTGCGATAATCTTTTTAAAAAGAATATTGAGAAAAATGCGGTATGCATTAAGAACTCACAAGCCTATTCGCGGACATTATATTATGAAGATGTCCCCTATGAAGAAGCAAAGATCTTGTTTGATAAACCTTCTACAACCCTCACTGCAGGTGAAGCGAAGAAGATCGAAGACTTTATGTTTCACTGGTTAATCCAGAAGGCTATAAAATACGATCTGCCTGTTCAGATCCATACCGGCTATCTGGCAGGGAACGGGAATGTACTTGATAATGGTGAGCCGATTAAGCTCAACAACCTGTTTCTGAAGTATCCCGAAGCAAAATTTGATCTTTTTCATGGAGCTTTTCCCTGGACCGACGAAATTGCATCACTTGGAAAAATGTTTCCAAACGTTTACATCAATCTTGTATGGCTTCCTCAGATATCTCGTGAAAAAGCTATTAGTGCCCTTGATGTCATGTTCGACTGTGTTCCGTATAATAAGTTCTTCTGGGGAGGAGATTGCGGCCTTATTGAGGAATCGGTCGGATCGTTGGAGTATGCCAGGGATGTCGTGTCAGAAGTCCTGGCAAAAAGAGTGAAAAGGAACTTACTTACGGAAGAAGTCGCCTTTAATATCATCGACAGGATTTTCAGGGAAAATGCAATTGAGGTATTTAAGCTGAAAGAAAGACTTGACAAAAACTGAACTTCAGCATTTTATTTCCAGTCTTTTTAAAGCCAGTTCAAGATTATCGACAAAATAAATTCTTCCTGTTCTGTTGCTTTCCAGGATAAAGTCATGCAGGCTTTTGCTTTTGAATTTTGAAAAATCACCAATAATAGCTAGCCTGAAATTGTAGTTGGAGAACTTCTGGAGAATTTCTCCGGCAAATTTTGTTTTGAGATCAAAAAACCTTGGATCAAGATTCCGTTCATAAATGATAATCCTGTCACAGGTTTCAGATCAGGTGTTAACCATCAGATCGAGAGCATCCTGGGTTTCTCCAATAACATAATCAAGATCAATAAGCTCAGCTATTATTCGGTTTTTGCCGCATGTGTGGAATTTGAACATTTCCTGCTTTTTTCTTGGTTCGCCTGGCATCATAGAAGATAAGACAATAGCCTATTAAAAGAAAAAGCTCAACAAGCCAGATATTAATAATTAATCTGGTACTCTCCTGAGGCATAAGTTTACACAAAAGAATAACAAGCAGGACCACGGTACTTATTAAAAAAACGTTCAGCAGAACCAAACCGAAGCTGATTTTCTTAAAATTTCCCATTTGCGTGTAGATTTCAATCCATACTCTTTTATTTTACATGGTTGTTTATTGGAATATTTATTTTCGTTTTTAAAATTTATTATACTGAGCTTTAAATGATAATGATCGTCCGGATAATTCAACCCTTATGCTCTCCGGATAGCAGATTTCCCGATATTCCGTGAGCAGAAATAAACAAGTCCGTTCATTTCTGTCATATTTGTAATCCTAAAACCATGTGCTTCGAGAATTTGCGATACCTGTTTCCTGTTCATGGAACGAACAGTTCCGGATTCAAGAACGCCTAAGAATCTTCTGAAGGGCTGCATTGAAATAAAAGAACCAGTTCCATTTTTCCCAAATGCCATCGAATCGGAAAAACATCCCAGGAAATTTGTCTCAGGAGGTAAGATCTGAACAAGGGTAAAAAGGAATTCGTCAAGATACTTGATCATATTCAGCCTCCTGAGGTTGACCAGAGTTTTTATATTCTTCAATTCTTCCTCATCATAGTAATAATGATGTTTGGAGGAAAGGACCACAAGGTTGTTCTCCCTTGAAAGGCCCAGTGTCTTAAGGTAACTGAAGAAATTTTCACCATCTTCGGCAATCATATTTACAATAGCAGGGAAGAAACCTGAAATTCCATGAGCGGTTTTTTCCCTGTCGGGATGATCAATGGAAATGCGGTTATTTGTTTTTTGGTTGACTGTCACTTCGGAAATATGTTCCATAGTCGGATGTTATTAATTACCCGGTAAAGGTAACAGGCGATATGATAACTAACAAATCGCTAATGCCCAATTAGTGAGGAAATGAGAGTCTTTACGAACTGATTTGTCTATGAAATCCGTGTGATGGTTTACACCTTACATTGCCTGATAAAAGAAACAGGCTAGTTCGTCAAAATGGAACCTTTATTTATCAAAAAACAGCGGGAAAACCAGACTATCAGATTAACAATTGTTGTATAGGGCAGATAATCAGCAGTATAGAAAATTAAATTTTAAGAAATTCTGCGTGATTCCTATTTGACGAACTTAAATTTTTTAGCGATTAAATTTTGTCTGAAACAATATACCAAAGGTCGTTTTCCAGGTCATGCTTGATTATATATTGTTTAAGGGAGGCAGTCAGCACCTTAAAATAGTCTGCTCTGGGCCATTGCGGATTCCAGTCGCTCTGGTACCACCTGTCAGTTATTTCCCTTATCTCGTATTTATTATCCTCGTAGTAAAAACAAACAGGGTATTCATCTGCTTTATAGCCAGAGTGGCACTCAATCTTAATGGGGATAAGCTTCACCATCTTTTTAACGACAAAAGTTTTACTACTTCTTCTGTTCCAGTTAACCAAAGATTCAGGTGTAAAAATGAAAAATAAAAGAATAAATCCCATGAATTTATTATATTTATGTTCCTGATAATATTCCTTAAATCCGGTGCAGCAGAGGATGATCCTGCAAAGCCGTGGGTAACGGACTGTTCAATTGCTATAAAATGAAAAAACTGGGATTCTTATTAGTATTGCTGGTAGGAATATCCTGTACAGTAACAAACAAAGCCGGATTGATGCCAGAAGACAAGCTATTTGTCACCCGGAAATATGTGGGGAATTTTGTTGAAGGCCAGATTAACCCCCCTGCCTATTTTGGGAGTCCTCATATACTTTTAATAACAACAACGCTCGACAGCTTATACGGTAAGATTTCAGCTTATTCAAGAAAATGTGAATTTAAGCAGGGAGAAAGGCTCTATGTAAGGAGAATCTTTCAAAAATCAGATGTATTTGGTTCCTGGATATATCAGATTGAGAATGAAAGCCCGGTTAAAGTCACATATCAGATAAGTGAAATACGGAACGGCGATAAGATTCTTGCGCAAGACTGGTATTAAATCGTCCTATATGCTGCCTCATGCCGCGTTTATTCTTTTTCAATTCTTGCTGCCCAACCTCCACCTGGTGAAAGCTGGAACTTAAGTTTGTCATTTTTTGTAACTTTTAGGGTTTCTTTCTTATAGTCAGTCGCATCCCGGTCAGCATTGATCCCGTCCCTGAACATTACAGCACTATACTCTCCTTCTCCCAGAAAAGAGAAGTTAATTGTCAGTTCCCGGGGAGTCCAATTGGTCATTGCTCCGGCATACCAGGTATTGCCTTTTCTGCGTGCAATTGCTGCAAATTCGCCAGCTTTCCCGTCAAGTGCTACAGTTTCATCGAAAACAGTTGGTACGCTGGTAATAAAATCAGTACATTCCTGTTCCTTCATATAGATGGTCGGATTATCCGAAAGCATCTGAAGGGGCACCTCAAATATGACGTACATCGCGAGCTGGTGGCAGCGTGTCCCCTGACTCATGGGATTTGAGTTTATTGGCCTGAAATTTACCTTGTTGGAATTTCTCATCGCACCCGGAGTGTAGTCCATTGGGCCTGCAAGCATCCTTATAAATGGAATTGTTACATCATAACGGGGTACATCCTCATTAGCCCATTTAACATTCTCCATACCTTTAACTCCTTCAAAGCCAACAACATTAGGGTATGTACGCTGGAGCCCTGCAGGCTTAAATACCCCATGATAATCTACAAGCAAGTGATTATCCGCGGCTTTTCGGGCTATTTCATAAAGTGAGGCAACAGCTTTCTGATCGTCTCTGTCAATAAAATCAATCTTAAGCCCTTTGATTCCCATTTTTGAAAAGAAAGGAAAAACAACATCCATCTGCTGAAGAATATCATACCACGAAGCCCAGAGTATAATTCCGACACCTTTTTGTACTCCATATTCAACAAGTTCGGGCAGATTGATTGCCGGGATTGCTTTTGACAGGTCGCCTCTTACTGACCACCCTGCGTCGATTATAATATATTTGATTTTATTGGCAGACGCAAAATCAATAAAATACCTGTAGGAAGGTGTATTCATCCCTGCCCTGAAATCCACATGCGAGATATTTATAGCATTCCACCAGTCCCATGACACCTGGCCAGGATGGATCCACGAAATATCGGTAAGCCTTGGAGGTGAGGCCAGCTTCTGCACAATATCATTATTCAGCAGTTCTTTATCCTGTTCAGTGATCACTATGACACGCCATGGGAAAGAACGCGTTCCGCTTGTCCTGGCAATATAATCAGCCCTTCGCACAGGTATGTAATTTATTCCTATCTGTTTCTCTTCCAGGGGGTATGGTGCATAAACACCAGTAAATCCATTCCGTGATTTATTGATGTTCATGAACATCCCGGGATAATCTTCAAGATCAGCTTCGATTATTGCTACTTTTTTCCCATTTCCCAAATCGACAAGCAAAGGAAGAAATGCCAGTGAATCCTTCCTGAAATTTGAAATATTATGTTCAGTATAAAGCGATTCAAATGAACAATTAAATATCCTGCCATCCCTGTAATCCCACATATAGGGAATAAATGCTTTATAGTCGCCTGTAAATGTGAAATTTGCCTCCTCATTTTTAATAATCAGTTCATCTTTTATTGAAGTAATAAACCTGTATGCAACAGCATCATCGTAGACTCTGAATATCACTCCAGAATTGTCTTTGAAATTTAAAGTGATCTGGTTATACTGATTCAGGATAACTGCCTTTTTATAATTAACAGGACTTATCTTATCGTCAACTCTTAATGTGGGAGCGGACTTTATTTCTGAATTGACTCCAAGAACTTCACCTGATCCGGTTTGCAGCGATATGGCTGAGGGATAAGTTATTGGCTGTCCTTTGTGCACTACTGACCAATTAATCTTAGATCCCGTAGTTATATCAAGTGTTATATTACCATTAGGCGATTTAATTTCAAAACTCTTGTTTTTCTGTCCACTGATGGATAGAAAACACAGCAGAAAAA
>Ga0153915_10003352_pt1 | contig 14703 bp, 9 predicted proteins | sample Opewatmetagenome_2_FD_107003 | JGI IMG/M metagenome (GOLD analysis project Ga0153915, IMG submission 107003) | Freshwater wetland microbial communities from Ohio, USA - Open water 3 Core 3 Depth 3 metaG | ecosystem: Environmental > Aquatic > Freshwater > Wetlands | place: USA: Ohio, Lake Erie...
CGACGCGGCACCGGCTGAGACTGCGGCGGCGCCGGTTCCGACGCGAACCGGAATGCGGCCGGATCTGTCTCGCTACGGCTTTGCAGCGATTGCGGTCATCGCCATAGCCGCGCTCGCACCCGCTTACGCCGCGATTACCGACAGATCGGTGAATCCCCACATCGCGACGTTTGAACCGCCACAAGTCGGCAGTGCGTGGCAGCCGGTGACCGCCCGCGAAGCTTGGCGGCCGGTATTCCCGAAGGCGAGCGCGGAACTGTTCCGCTCATATCGGAAGTCCGGCCAACTCGTGCACCTTTACATCGCTTATTACGCAAACCAGACGCGTGACGCCGAGGTGATCGGGTTTGAAAACACCATAACGAACGGAAAGATCTGGCAGCGTGCATCGGGCGGCACGGCAACCGGCATCATCGATGGGCGCTCCCACGGCTGGGGGCTGACGCGGCTCCTACACGGCAATAACGGCCGCGTAGCAATGCTGATCTATTGGGTCGACGGCACCTTCACCGGCAACCAGTACTACGCCAAGGCGCTACAAGCGAAGGCGCGGTTCCTGGGACATTCCGGCGCCGCTGCGGCCTTGGTCGTCGCCGCCGACTACGTCACGCAGCCGGCGGAGGCCGAGGCAGCGATCGATGACTTTCTTAAGAGCCTGGGCCCGGTTGGGCCCTCGCTGGCGCAGATCGGCAAGAACCGTTGAAGTTATAGCGCTCATGTGCGGATTGACGGGAGTTTTCGACAGCAAGGGCAAGCGGCCGATCGACCGCGCGCTGCTTGCGGGCATGAACCAAAGCCTCGCGCACCGCGGGCCGGACGCGGATGGCTTCTTTGTTGCGCCCGGCATCGGTCTTGGTCATCGGCGCCTCGCGATCATCGATCTCTCGGGCGGCGCGCAACCGCTGTACAACGAGGACCGTACCGTCGTCGTCGTCTACAACGGCGAAATCTTCAATTTCCAGGGGCTGGTGCAGGAGCTCACCGCGCTCGGCCACAAATTCCGCACGCACTGCGATACCGAGGTGATCGTTCACGCATGGGAGCAGTGGGGCGAGGCGTGCGTCGAGCGGTTCCGCGGGATGTTCGCGTTTGCGCTGTGGGACGCAAACCACGAGACGCTGTTCCTGGCGCGCGACCGGCTCGGCATCAAGCCGATGTATTATGCCGCGCTCGGCGACGGCACGGTCTTGTTTGCTTCCGAGCTGAAGGCGCTGATGCTGGATCCGCGCCTCGAGCGCAAAATCGATCCGTTTGCGGTCGAGGATTACTTCGCCTACGGCTACGTTCCCGATCCCAAGACCATATATCGCAACGTCCACAAGCTCGCTCCCGGTCACACGCTCCGGTGGCGCCGCGGCGCGTCGGCGCCCAAGCCGCGCCAATATTGGGACGTGCGCTTCGAGCCGACGCACCGTGGCACCGAGGATGACATCCGCCGCGACCTGATCGAGCGGCTGCGTGCGGCGGTCGAGATGCGGCTGATTTCAGAGGTGCCGCTCGGCGCGTTTCTGTCCGGCGGCGTCGATTCGAGCGCCGTCGTTGCGATGATGGCGCAGGTCTCGCGCACGCCGGTCAACACCTGCTCGATCTCGTTCGGCGACCCGTCGTACGAAGAATCCCGCCATGCGGCGGCGGTCGCGCAGCGCTACGGCACGAACCACCATGTGCAGCGGGTCGACGCCGATGCGTTCGACCTCGTCGACCATCTTGCGACGCTTTACGACGAGCCGTTCGCCGACTCCTCGGCCATGCCGACTTATCGGGTCTGCCAGCTCGCCCGCGAACGAGTGACAGTGGCGCTCTCGGGAGACGGCGGCGACGAGCTGTTCGCCGGCTATCGTCGTCATCGATGGTACAGCTATGAGGAGAAGGTGCGCGCGCGCATCCCGAACGCGATCCGATCGCCGTTGTTCGGATTGCTGGGACGCATCTATCCGAAGCTCGACTGGGCGCCGAAGCCGTTGCGCGCCAAGTCGACTTTGGAAGCCGTCGCGCGCGACTCCACATTCGGCTATTTCCATAGTGTTTCGGTGCTCTACGACTCGATCCGGCTGCCGCTCTACAGCAAGGCGTTTCAACGCGAGATCGAGGGCTATCACGCAGTCGAGGTCCTGAAATCGCACCTGGCCGGCGCGCCCGACGATCCGGTTTCGCGGGTGCAGTATCTCGACATCAAGACATATCTGCCGGGCGACATTCTGACCAAGGTCGATCGCGCCAGCATGGCGCATTCGCTCGAGGTGCGCGTGCCGATCCTCGACCATCCGTTCGTCGAATGGACCGCGAGCCTCCCCAGTTCGCTGAAGCTGCACGATGGCGACGGCAAGTACATCTTCAAGAAGGCGCTGCAGCCGTATCTCGATCGGGACATTCTGTACCGCGAGAAGCAGGGATTCGCGGTGCCGCTTGCCGCATGGTTTCGCGGACCTTTGCGCGAACGGGTCCGCGCCGCGATCGGCGGGCCTGCGCTTGCCGAAACCGGCCTGTTCGACGCCGATCATCTGTCGAAACTGGTGGATCAACACCAATCCGGCGTTCGTGACCACGCTGCGGCATTGTGGGCCCTCCTGATGTTCGACTCGTTCCTGCGCCAAGTGCATTGGAGCTCGAGCGAGCAACGCGCACCACTCGCTGCGGCCGCCACGGCGGGATGATGAGACGCCCGAACGGCGCGGTCTTAATCGTCCTTGCGCTCGTACTGATCCCAGGCGCCGGTCGGGCCGCCGACTTCACGGACGTCGTTGCCAGGATGAAGGGCAGCGTGGTTGGCGTCGGCTCTTATCAAGAGCTGCGCCGCCCGCCGGCCAAGCTGTTTGGAACAGGTTTTGCCGCGATCGACGGCAGCTACGTGATAACCAACGAGCATGTCGTCGGTTCCGAACTCGATGCGGCGCAGGACGAAACCTGGTGCATCTTTGTGGGCTCCGGCCAGTCGGCCAGGATGATACCGGTCAAGAAGGTGGCCGAGGACGCCGACAACGACATTGCCATCCTCAAGTTCGAGGGCGCCAAGCTTGCGCCGGTGAAATTCGGCGATACGCGCAAGGTCGTCGACGGGCAACGCATCGCTTTCACGGGATACCCGATTGGCGCCGTGCTCGGGCTCTATCCGGTCACCCACCAGGGCATCGTTTCGGCGCGCACGCCCATGGCAATCCCGCAGCAGACGCCACAGAGCCTTACGCCCGACATGATCAAGCGTCTGCGCACCAATTATGACGTGTTTCAGCTGGACGCCACCGCCTATCCGGGGAACAGCGGCAGTCCGATGTATGACCAGGCAACCGGCGAGGTCTACGGCATCATCTCCAGCGTGTTCGTGAAACGCACCAAGGAGAAAGTGCTGTCCGATCCGAGCGGCATCACGTACGTCGTTCCCATCGATCGGGTCGAAGAACTGCTGCAGCGCGTCGGATTGATGCGAAAATGAAGAGCCCGGCGTGTGCGCCGGGCTCTGAATTCGATGGGAGGCCGCTTAATTCTGCGGCGCGGTTGAGGTCTTGGTGCCCGGGCCCGCCGCCGGCGCGACCGTATTGACGCGATCGATGTCATCGCGACCGACGACTGGCGCATCGGGCGCTTTCGTTTCGCGCGCGATCTTTCCGTCCGGCTGCTCGATCTTGTCGATCACCGCCACTTCATTTTCGTGACGCATGAAGCTGTACACGGAGAGCACCACGGCCGACCAACCGGCGACCGCGAGTGCGATCCAGAGCGGGATTGCGGCCCGTAACGACCAACGCCGCCGACTCCCATACTGAGAGCGGCGCGTGGACTTGTGGGGCACCTTCAGCACTGCGGCATTGTCCTGCAGCGATGGGGATTGAAACGTTCGGGTTAATCCGGTCACCGGCAACTCCTTCCGCTCATCCCACTATGCAAACCATACGTTAAATGGCGGTTAAGATGAACGTGCTGTATTTAAATTGCTTTTATCGCCCTCGGTTCTCGGACGATTCGCCGATTCATGGTATTTTAGTAAATATTTCATATTCTTACCGCAATGCACAAAGTTCTGGGACGGCCTATTGACGCGACCCGCGATCGGTCAATAATGGGCCAACTGATTCGTTTTCCAGGCCGCAGGCCAACTCTCAGGCGTATAGCTCAGCGGAAGAGCACTGCCTTTACACGGCAGGGGTCGAAGGTTCGAATCCTTCTGCGCCTACCATCCTCAATACCGTTCGGTGCGTCACCCGGTCGCGGTGCCGCTTGCGGATTCAGGCCCTTGCCCATTTGTTCCGGCCTGATTTTCATGTATAAATGGCGCGCGTGCATAGCGGTGGGGGCCGGTGCGCGCCTCATGCCTCATCGGCGGGTCGTGCGAGCGCCGAGGGGCGGCCCGGCGGACATGCCGGGAGGGTTAGACGCAATAAAAGTTTAATCGGTTATCGACACTGTCGTAGCGGCCGGGTTGGCCCGCTTGCGAGCGCCATGGGTGCATGGTCGCACCTTGTAAGCTCTGTCACAGACGAGAGGTGGCGGGTGGACTACACGGATGGGCGTTCTCCAGGGGTGGGGCACGCATAATCGGATCATCGGTCAGGTCCGCTCAAGAGACGCAATGGTTCGCATATTCCGGCATTACATTCCCGGCTCGCTGTTGCTGCTCGCCCTCGTCGAGCACCTCACGCTCATAACGGCAATCTACGTCGCGCTGTTTCTTCGCTGGGCCGATGCCGAAAACATCACCACCTCGCTTGCGGCGCATTTCGCGGAAGCCGTGACATTCGCGACGGTGTTCAGCCTGATGATGATGGCTTTCGGCCTGTACCATAAGGACATCTGCTACCGCCTCGGCATGATCATGTCGCGGCTTCTGCTGAGCTTCGCGGTCGGTTTCCTCCTCCTGACGCTGCTATTCTACGTTTATCCGAGCCTTGCGCTGTGGCGCAGCGCATTCGCGATCGCCTTCGTTCTCGGTTTCGTCGGCATCATGGGGTTGCGCTGGCTCTATCGCAGCCTCGCGAACGTTGAAACCTTCAAGCGACGCATTCTGGTTTTGGGCGTCGGCCAGAAGGCGGCGCGGATCGCGGAGCTGGAACGCTCCTCGAGCAATCACAGCTTCACGTGCGCGGGGTTCGTGCCGTTCGACGATAGGGAATACAAAGTCGAAGCGGGGCGAAACATCTGGGGCAGCATGTCGCTGCCCGAGCTTGCGCGCGACGAGGGCATCGAGGAGATCGTCGTCGCGCTCGACGAGCGGCGGGGACATTTGCCGGTAAGCGAGCTCCTGAACTGCAAATTCACCGGCGTCGATGTGAGCGACTATACGACGTTCTGGGAGCGCGAAACCGGGCGCGTCGATCTCGATTCGCTCAATCCGAGCTGGCTGATCTTCTCCGACGGGTTCGTCGGGGGCAGGCTCCAGTCGATGATGAAGCGCGCGTTCGATCTCGGCGCCAGCTTGCTGCTTCTGGTCTTGAGCCTGCCGATCCTGATCATCGCGGCGATCGCGGTCAAGCTCGGGAGCGCCGGGCCGGTATTCTACCGGCAGGAGCGCGTGGGCCTGAACGGCAAGCCGTTCCAGCTTCTGAAATTCCGCAGCATGCGCGTCGATGCCGAATCCGACGGCGTCCCGCGCTGGGCCGACGTCAAAGACAGCCGCATCACGCGCGTCGGCGCGATCATGCGGCGCACGCGCATCGACGAGATCCCGCAGATCTTCAACGTGATCCGCGGCGACATGAGCTTCGTGGGCCCGCGCCCCGAGCGGCCGTTCTTCGTGGAGCGGCTGCGCGGCGCGATCCCGTATTACTTCGAGCGCCACCGCGTGAAGCCCGGGATAGCCGGCTGGGCTCAGCTGAATTATCCGTATGGCGCCTCGGTCGAGGACGCCAAGCAAAAGTTCCAGTACGACCTCTATTACATCAAGAACTACAGCGTCTTTCTCGATCTTCTCGTACTGCTGCAGACCGCCCGGGTCATCCTCTGGTCGCATGGGGCGCGCTGACGTGCTGGGGGATGGCAGATGCTGACGGGATCGGTCGGCCTCGTAAGCTACGCGCTTGCGGCGGTTGCCTTCCTGGTGCTCGCCGGGTTGCTCCTGGTGAACTGGCGCCGCGGCGCGATCGGCGCGTTCCTGAGCGCGGCGTGCATGCTCACCGCGCTGTGGGCGGCGGTTGCCGCGGCGGCAAGCGCCGAGGGCGGGGGCTGGGCTGATGCCGTTCGCATCGCCGAGATTCTCCGGTTCGCGGGCTGGCTCGCGTTCCTGCAGTTCGCGCTGTTCCGCACCCGGCTTCCGGAGGAGTCCGGGTATGGTCCGCTAAAGCTCTTCGTTCCCGTAGCCTGCGCTCTCATTGCGACTGCCGCATTTGCCTACGACGTGGCGCAGGTGTTCGTAGACGATGCAGAGCTGCCCGTGATGGGCATCGACCTCGACATCGTCAGCCGACTCGCGCTCTCGGTGATCGCGCTTCTTCTGGTCGAGAATCTGTTCCGCAACATCCGGGAAGATCGCGTATGGGCCGTCAAGTTCCTGTGCTTCGGACTGGGCGGCGTATTCATCTACGATTTCTATCTGTATTCCGATGCGCTTCTGTTCCACCGCGTAAATGCGGATCTGCAGGTCGCGCGGGGCGTCATCAACGCGTTGATCGTCCCGTTGATCGCGGTGACAGCGGCGCGCTATCGCAAGTGGGATATCGACGTCGCGGTTTCGCGCCGCGCCGTGTTCCATTCTGCGACGCTGTTGGGCACCGGCGTGTACCTGCTGGTGATGGCGGGCGTCGGCTACTATTTGCGCCAGGTGGGCGGCGAATGGGGTCCGATGCTCAATGCGGTATTCCTGTTCGCGGCGATTCTGCTGATCGTCATCGTGCTGTTCTCGGGCAGCTACCGCGCTTGGCTGCGTGTCAACATCAGCAAGCATTTCTTCAGCTACAGGTACGATTATCGCGAGGAATGGCTCCGCCTGATCGCGACGATGTCCTCGGTCGGTGGCACGCTTCCGGCGCGTGCGATCCAGGCGGTCGCCGACATCGTGGAAAGCCCGGCTGGCTGGTTGTGGATGCGGACCGAGCGCGATGACTTCACCCTTATGGGCACCTGGAATATTCCCTTCCAGCCCGAAACCCAGCGCGCCAGCGATGGCTTCGTTCGTTTCCTCGAGGAGAAGCACTGGGTGGTGAACCTCGAGAAGTTGCGCACGCAAACCGAGAGCTATGAGGGGTTAAGCGCGCCGGACTGGCTCGCCGATACGCCCCGGACCTGGCTGGTCGTTCCGCTGATCCACGCGGAGCGGCTGCGCGGGATCCTGGTGATCGCCCGGCCGCGGGTGCCGCGCGATGTCAACTGGGAGGATTACGATCTTCTCAAGACCGTCGGCCGCCAAGTGGCCAGCTATCTTGCGGAAGAAGCGGCCGCCCAGTCGCTGGTCGAATCGCGCCAGTTCGATGAATTCAACCGCCGGTTCGCGTTTGTGCTGCACGACATCAAGAACCTGGTGAGCCAGCTCTCGCTCATGCTCTCGAACGCCGACAAGCACCGCCACAACCCGGCGTTCCAGGAGGACATGCTGCAGACCGTCAAGGAATCGGTGGAAAAGCTGAACCGGCTGTTGGTTCGCTTGCATCAGAGCGGCCGCGAAGCCGCATCCTCCGAGCCGGTCGAGCTTGGCAGCGTCATTCGCCGGATCATTGCGGAAAATTCCCGACCCGATCGCGCGATCGATTTCGTGGGTGACGCCGAGCCAATGACCGTCATGGCCGACGAGCAGCGCTTCTCCGCGGTCATCGCCCACTTGATCGGCAACGCGCAGGACGCCATCCGCGAGGGCGGCCGCATCGAAGTGCGGCTGCGTGCCCGCGGGTCCGAGGCGGTGATCGAGATCGTCGACGATGGCCAGGGCATGGACCCCGAGTTCGTCCGCGATCGGCTCTTCAAACCCTTCCAGACCACGAAACCGGGAGGGTACGGTATCGGCGCGTACGAGAGTCGCGCCTATGTTCAAGAACTCGGTGGCAGGTTGGATGTGATCAGTGAACGTGGGCGAGGCACGACCGTGCGCATCAGTCTAGCCATGGTTAACCGAGCGGCGCCGACACTGCCGCAGGTCGCGAGCGCGATATGAGTGGCGATAAACCAAAACTTCTGATCGTTGATGATGACACCGGAATCCAGCGCCAGCTGCGCTGGGGGCTGGAGGATTACGAGGTGTTCGTGGCGGGCGATCGCGAGCAGGCGCTCGCGGTGTTTCGCGCCGAGGTGCCGCCGGTGGTGACCGTGGACCTCGGGCTGCCGCCGGACCCTGATGGGGCGAGCGAGGGGCTGGCGCTCCTCGAGGAGCTGTTGAAGCTCGCGCCCGAAATCAAGGTGATCGTCGTCACCGGCAACGAGGGCCGCGAGCACGCGCTTCGCGCCGTCGCGTCCGGCGCATACGATTACTACCGCAAGCCCATCGTGCTCGAGGAACTCGCCCTCCTGATCAAGCGCGCGCAACGGCTGTTCGCGCTCGAGGACGAGAACCGGCGCCTTGCCGCTGCGCAGACGAAGACGCCGCTCAACGGCTTCATCACCGCCGATCCGGAGATGGTTCGGATCTGCCGCCTGGTGGAAAAGGTCGCGCCGACCAATGTCGGCGTGCTTCTTCTCGGCGAGAGCGGCACCGGCAAGGAGGTCCTGGCCCGCTCCTTGCATGAATTGAGCCCGCGCGCGGCCAAATCGTTTTCGGCCATCAACTGCGCCGCGATCCCGGAGAATCTGCTGGAGAGCGAACTGTTCGGCCACGAGAAGGGCGCATTTACCGGCGCGATCCGGCAGACCAAGGGCAAGATCGAGCTTGCCGACGGAGGCACGCTGTTCCTGGACGAGATCGGCGACGTACCGCTCATGATCCAGGTGAAACTGCTTCGCTTCCTGCAGGAACGCGTGTTCGAGCGGGTCGGCGGCCGGCAGCAGATCGCGGTCGACGTGCGCATCGTCTGCGCCACCAATCAAAATCTCGAACAGCTCATCAAGCTGGGGAAATTCCGCGAGGATTTGTATTACCGGCTTTCCGAGCTCGTGCTGACCATCCCGCGGCTCGCCGATCGCGAGGGCGATGCGGAGCTGTTGGCGCAAATCTTTCTCGCCAAGTTCGCCAAGGAACAAGGCCGCAATATCCGCGGCTTCACCAGCGAGGCGCTCGCAGCCATCGCGGCGCATGCCTGGCCGGGGAACGTGCGCGAGCTCGAGAACCGCATGAAGCGTGCGGTCATCATGTGCGAGGGCAACCGCGTCACGCCGCGGGATCTCGACCTTGCGCAGCCCGACGCCGTGCCCGAGGTGCTGAACCTCGCCCAGGCGCGCGAGGAAGCCGAGCGGCGTGAAATCCCGCGTGCGCTGTCGCGCGCCGAGGGCAACATCACCGTCGCGGCGAAGCTCTTGGGGATTTCACGGCCGACGCTCTACGACCTCTTGCGTCAACACAAGATCAAGGTCGATTGATCAACCCTACGGGTAGAGGAAACCGGCGTTCGAATCCGCCGTCTTTGAAAATACGGAGACCGCAAATGAAGCTCGCTCAGTTCTCGCGCCACCCCGCCCTTAGAGCCGCGATGATTGCAATCGCATTTGGCAGCGCAGGCAGCCTGCTCGCTCCGGTCGCGCACGGCGCAACTGCGGATCCGAAGCGGTCGGAGCAGCACTATCAAAAGGCGCAGGAGTATCTCAAGGCGAACCAGGCGAATGCCGCGATCATCGAGTTGAAGAACGCGATTCAACAGGATCCCGGCAACGTCACCGCGCGGAAGCTTCTGGGCGAGATCTACATCCGGAGCGGCAATGGTCCGGCCGCTGAGAAAGAGCTCAAGGCGGCGCAGCGGCAAGGCTCGTCCGATGCGGAACTCGCGGTCCTGCTGGGCCGCTCGTATCTGCTGCAAGGCAAATTCGACGACGTTCTCAAGGACGTGACGGCGGCCGATTCCGACGACGCAAAAATGCGGGCTCAGGTTCTGCAAATTCGCGGCCAGGCGCATCTGGGTTTGAGGGAGGTCCAGGATGCGACTCGCGCCTTCGACGAAGCCGATCGTCTCAACCCGGAGGATGTGCGCGCGAAGGTGGGTCTCGCCCAGGCGCTGCTGGGCCAATCCAAGATCGCGGAGGCGGAGGCCGAGATCGACACTGCCTTGAAGCGCGCGCCGGATTCCGTCGAGGCCAATGTGCTCAAGGCGGACATCCGCCGGATGCAGAAGGACCCGCAGGGCGCGATCGACCATTTCGATGCGGCGCTCAAGGCCAATCCCAATACCATCGTCGCGCTTCTCGGCCGCGCGGCGGTCTTGATCGACCTCAATCGCTTTGACGAAGGACAGGCCGACATCCAGAGCGTGCTTGCGAAAGTGCCGAAGCACCCGCTCGCCAGCTATCTGTCCGCCTACGCGCTCGCGCGGAAAAAAGATTATCGGGGCGCGTTGGACGCGCTTCAGAACGCGGGTTCGGCGCTCGCCAACCATCCGCCCAGCCTGCTGCTGCTTGGCGCGGTGAACTACGCCCTCAACCAGCTCGAGCAGTCGGTCGACAGCCTGACGCGCTATGTCCAGATGGTGCCGGGCAACACGCGCGCCCGCAAACTTCTGGCTGCGGCGCTCGTGCGCAAGAACGAGCCGCAGCGCGCGATCGATTCGCTGAAGCCGGTGATCGATGCGACGCCCGACGACGCGCAGGCCCTGTCGCTGATGGGCACGGCGTACACCCAATTGCGCAAGGCCGCGGAGGCGACGACCTATTACGAACGCGCGGCCGAGGCGGCGCCGGAAACCGCCGGAATTCGCACCCAGCTCGCTCTCAGCCATCTGGCCACCGGACAGGCGGATCGCGCGGTGAGCGATCTCGAAACCGCGGTCGACCTCGATCCGACCTCGAGCCAGGCCGGCATCATGCTGGCGCTCGTCAAAATGCGTCAGGGCGATTTCGACGGCGCGCTGCAGGCCGCCGAAGCGCTCAAGGAGCGGATGAAGGACAATCCCATGCCGCTCAACCTCATTGGCGCGGCCTATCTCGGTAAAGGCGACGTTGCGGAAGCGCGCAAGACGTTCGAGGCCGCGCTCAAGCAATCGCCGGATTTCCATCCTGCGCGGCTCAACCTGGCGCAGATCGACCTTCGCGAAGGCAAGCTCGACGACGCGCGCGGCGAGTATGAGGCGGTCCTGAAACAGGATCCCAAGCACGTCGCATCGCTCATGGGGCTGGCCGAAATCGCCGCAAGTCAGAAGAAAAACGACGAGGCCGTGTCGTGGCTGCAGAAGGCGGGCGAGGCGGATCCGGCGAACCCGGCGCCACGCCTGCGGCTGATCGGTTTCTACTCCCAGATCGGCGACATGCAGCGGGCGCTCGCGACGGCGCGTCAGCTTGATCAGGCGATTCCGAACAACATTCGCATCGTCGAGACATTGGGTCGGACGGAGGCGGCGGCCAAGGAATTGCCGGCCTCGATCGCGACGTTCCAGAGGCTCGTCACGCTTGCGCCCAATTCGGCGCAGGCGCTCGGGTTGCTGGCGGGGTCGCAGATCCTCGCTGAAGACGTGAAAAACGCCCGCGATTCTCTCAAGAAGGCGCTCGCGATCGACGACAAGTTTGTTCCCGGCTACACGGCCCTTGCCGAGCTTGAGGCGCGTGCCAACAATTTCGACGAAGCGCTCAAGGTGGCGAACCAGCTGCGCGAAAAGCTGCCCACGGCGCCCAACGGGGACGTCCTGACGGGCGATCTGTTCATGCGCGCGAAGAAATATCCGGACGCGATCGCGTCTTATCAGGCCGCGATCAAGAAGGAGGATAAGACCACCGAGGCGCTCCGGCTGTTCAACGCCCAGCGCGAGGCGGGCCAATCCGACGTCGCGTTCTCGACCTTGCAGAAATGGGTCGACGCGAAGAACGACCGCCCGGCGCGGCATGCTCTTGCCGCCGCCTACATAGCGGCCGGACGCAACGACGACGGTTTGCGCGAGTCGGAGCTTTTGCTGGCGGCCGAGCCGAACAGTCCGATCCTGCTCAACAACCTTGCCTGGCTCTATCAGCAAAAGAAGGACCCGCGGGCTGCCGAGTACGCCGAGAGGGCGTACAAGTCGGCGCCGCAGGTGCCGGCGATCATCGATACGCTCGGCTGGATATTGGTCGAGAAAGGCGAAGTCGCACGCGGTCTCGATCTGCTCAAGAAGGCGAACGAAGCCGCGCCCGATGCCGGCGACATCCACTATCACATGGCGTTCGCCCTGTATAAGGCGGGCCAAAACGAGCAGGCGAAGGGCGAACTCAACAAGCTTCTGAGATCGGGCGTGCAATTCTCGACCGCGGACGAGGCGCGCGCGCTCCTGAAGCAGCTTGGCGGCTGATCGGGCGGCGCGCGGCCTTTACTGCGGCTTCGGCGGCGCGAGCATGGCGTAAAGCGCGGTCAAGGTTGTCGCGCGGCCGCCGAGCGTGCCGAAGAAGTAATCGAAGTATCGCTCGAACGTGTCGAGGAAACGGTTTAGCCCGGCCTCGTCGCGTACGTATGGCGTGTTGCCCGGTGCAAGGGACGGGCTGTGATAGGTGAAACTGAACACACGATGCCCCCGCGCACGCATGGTTTCGGTGAGCGCGCGGTGCTCGGCATGATCCGCGCCCTCGGGCGTGAGCTTGAGCCGCTCGAGGATTCCGAGCCGCGCAAGCATGCCCGGCACGTGCAGCCGCCGGCCGAACGAGCCCGCGAGCGTGGGATAAAGTCTCGCGGCTTGGGCGCTCAGCGCGCCTACATAAGTCACCGAGAGCGGCACTTCGAGCATCCGGCCGTCGGGGCCGAACCAGTATGGCCGCGCGTCGCAGGCGGAGAAGTCGGGCCCGTCCTCCGGCGTGAAATCGGTCATCGGCACGACGCTCGCGTCGATCCGGTAGCCGAGCGCATCGAGCGTGTCGGTCGTTGCGGGTCCCACGCCGTAGCGGCCCGCTTTGTACACGGTCGGTCGAAAGCCGAATCGCTCGGCAATGGCGTCGGTCAGACGCGTGAGCTTCTCGCGCTCGAGCGCGCGCGGAAGGTTCCCCGGATAGGAATTGCGGTTGTTCACGGCCTCGTCGAACGGCGGGTTGACCCAGGGGTGCAGATGAGCGCCGATCTCGCAGCGCTTGTCGGCAAGAAGCTCGCTCAGCGGCCCGTACCCGTCCGGGCTGGTCGCCACCGGATGATCGATCACGTAGGTCGGCACCAGCCCGTATCGATCGAACAGCTTATGGGCGCGATGCTGCGCCTTGAGATTCGTGGCGCCGCGGTTTTCGCGCGCAAGCGGACGGGCCCAATCGAACTCCTCTTCGGTATCGACCACGACGACCAGCAGCGGCGGGCCGTCCGGGATTTCGGCGATACGCCATTCCGCGGGATCGAGCATGCCGACCGTTACCACATCCACGGTCGCGGCGCGAACCGGCCTCATGGGGTGGCGGCGTGAGCGCATCGGCGGTCATGGTCCGGGATACGACCCCTGCATCGGGGATCGCCGCGCCGGTGTTCCTGCACGTCTTTCCGAGCTTCGGCATCGGCGGCGTCCCGATACGCATCGCCACCATCGCTAACCATTTCGGCGCGCGCTATCGGCATGTCTTCGTCGCGCTCGACGGCGACACGCGATGCGCCGATCGTCTCGCGCCGGAGCTTGCAGCCCAGATCGTCGTGCCCAAGATCGAGAAGCATCGGCCGCTCGCCACGCTCGCGCGCATTCGCGGCTTTCTTGGGGTGACCCCGCACGATCTCCTGCTCACCTACAACTGGGGTTCGGTCGAATGGGCATTGGTCAACCGCTTCACCCCGCGGCGGCCGCACATCCATTTCGAGAGCGGGTTCGGCCCCGAGGAGGCGACCAGCCAGATCCGCCGCCGGGTGTTGATGCGGCGCTTCGCCTTGGCGCGATCGTCGCGCATCGTCGTGCCGTCGCGGGTGCTGATGCGGCTCGCGCTGGACGTCTGGAAGCTCGATCCCCGGCGGGTGAGCTACATCCCGAACGGCGTGGATCTGGCCCGGTTCTCCGCCCCACCCGATCCGCGCGCGTTGCCGGCGCTGGTCCGCGCGCCGGGCGAGGTGATCATCGGAACCGTGGCGCCGCTGCGCCGCGAGAAGAACGTGGCACGGCTGGTGCGCGCCTTTGCGCTCATGCCGTCCGACCAACCGGCCAGGCTGGTGATCGTCGGCGACGGGCCGGAACAGCCGGCGCTCGATGCGCTGGCGGCGCAACTCGGGGTGGCGGATCGCACGATTTTCGCCGGCTACGTCGCGGCCCCGGAAAAAGTGAACGGGTTGTTCGACGTCTTCGCGATGTCCTCCGATACCGAGCAGATGCCCAACACGCTGTTGCAGGCCATGGCGGCCGGCCGCGCCGTCGCCGCGACCGATGTCGGCGACGTGCGGGATATCCTCGACGAGGAGAACCGACCTTTCGTCGTGCCGTGCGATGACGCGGCGCTGGGCGCGGCGCTGGGCCGGCTCGCCGGCGACGCGGCGGCGCGTGCCCGCCTCGGCGCCATCAACCAGGCGCGGGCGCGCGAAACCTATGGGTTCGACCGCATGTGCGCGGCTTACCAGGATCTGTTCGAGACGAGTCTGAACCGGGCGGCGCGTCGACCTTGAAGATTCTGAGCTACACGACGCTCTATCCCAACGCCGCCGATCCCTCCTTCGGCGTCTTTGTCGAGAACCGTCTGCGGCACCTGGTCTCGGCCGGCGGCGTGGATCTGCGGGTGGTCGCGCCGGTGCCGTGGTTCCCG
>Ga0153915_10003353_pt1 | contig 14702 bp, 8 predicted proteins | sample Opewatmetagenome_2_FD_107003 | JGI IMG/M metagenome (GOLD analysis project Ga0153915, IMG submission 107003) | Freshwater wetland microbial communities from Ohio, USA - Open water 3 Core 3 Depth 3 metaG | ecosystem: Environmental > Aquatic > Freshwater > Wetlands | place: USA: Ohio, Lake Erie...
GGGGTAAGGTGTTGCCACCCCGCATGACTGAATCGCTCTTCTCGCAAATCGTGACGGCTGCCGACGCCCGAGGTCATGAGCAAGTCCTTGAGGATGTGCGAATGACGCGACGTGAGCGAGAAGTGATCGAGTTGATCGGCGAGGGGCTGAGCAACAAGGAGATCGCCCAGCGACTCAACATCGCGGCGCATACGGTCAAGAGTCACGTGCGCAACGTCATGGAGAAGCTGGCGTTGCACACGCGACTGCAGATCGCCGCGTACGTGCGCCGAGACGGAAACGCGTAGCGCGGCTGGGCGCGGGAGCGCGTCGCTGCCGCACACGCTCCGCCGAGTGGCGTACGCCGCCGATCACCCGTTCGTGCGATGGTTTGCCCGGCTCGATGACTGTTACTCTGTCGGAGGTGATTCCACCATCCAGAGGAGCGGACATCGGGATGTCGACAGAATCGGCGAAGGCGCGTGAGCTGGCGCGCGAACTGGTCGAGCGCGAAACGGCCGGTGCGACGGAGGTCGCGAGGTTCGGCTCGGCGATGCAGCGCGCGTGCACGCGCGTGTCGGAGAATCTTCGCCGCTCCGTCGGCGAGGACGGATATAGCGCGTTGTTTGCGCGCGCCGTCGCGCGCACCGAATGCGACCAGCCGGTGTTGACGGACATTCGGCGCTCCGACGCCGGCGGAGTGCACCTGGACGTCGTCACCGCCGTTCAGCGTCACGGGGCGGCCACCGTGGGAGCGGCCGTCGAATCGTTGCTCGCGGCGCTCGTCGACATCCTCAGCGATCTGATTGGAGCGGACATGGCGCGAAGTCTCCTCGATCACGATGATTCGCCTCGGGCGCCGGCTGAGCAGGCAAGACAATGAGCCGCTCAGAGGCATTGGTGATCTGTAATGCTGCGACCGGCGTACCCGGCCGATGAATGACGTCGTGGAGGACGGGCGCGCCGGCGGAGACGAATCGGCCGCGGCGGAGTTGACACGTCAGCGCGCCGTCACCGAGCGATTGTTACTCGCGGCGTTGCATGCGCGCGACGTGTCCAGCGAGGCGATCGCGACGAGCCGTCGCGCCATGTTCCTGGCGTCCGCAAGCCGTGAGCTCGCGATGTCGCTCGACGACGAGGGTGCGTGCGAAAAGATCCGGCGACGCACCCTGCCGCGTGAGGACAGTTGGTGCATCGTAGACGTCGTCGAGTTGAATGGCGCAGTTCGCCGCCTGCCGGTCGCGCACCCCGACCCAGGGAAGCAAGAGGTAGCTCAGGCGTTCGCCGACCGATGGTTTCCGGCGCCGCCCCCGCTCGCCGTCGGGCCGAATCCCGCGCCCGGCTTCGACGCGAACGAGACGGAGAGCCTGGCGGCCCGTCGCGAGCTTGGCTTTGGCGGCTTGTTAGTCGTGCCGCTCGTCGTCCGTGGGACGGTGCTTGGTGCAATCACGTTCATTACGCGAGAAGGCGATGCGCCGTTCTCTCCCGAAGAGATTACGCTCGCCTCGGACCTCGCCGACCTTTGCGCGCTGGCCATCGATAACGAGCGACTGTATCGCCAGTCCCGCGATCTCCGCGAGGCCGCCAACATTGCGAGTCACGCGAAGTCGACATTCCTCGGAAACATGAGCCATGAGTTGGTGACGCCCCTCAACGCGATCGGCGGCTATGTGACCCTGATCGAGATGGGACTCCGCGGTCCCGTGACCGACGAACAGCTAGTCGACCTCGAGCGAATTCGGCACAACCAGGTGCACCTGCTCACGCTGATCTCGGAGATCCTCACCTTCGCGCGAAGTGAGGGTGCCCGATTGGAGTGCCGGTTCTCCGAGGTTCCTGTCCAGGGGGCGCTAACCGAAGTCGCCGACATGCTCCAAGGCGCCGTCGACGAACGCCAACTCAGGCTCGTCCAGTGGACGGCCGATGAGGATGCTGTCATGTGGGCGGACCCAGACCGCGTGCGGCAAATCCTTCTGAATCTCGTGATGAATGCGATCAAATACGCAACGGCCGCCAACGGCAAAATCATACTGAGCGCCACGACGACGGCGCACGTTGTTGCTGTTCACGTAGCCGACGACGGCCCGGGAATCCCGGCCGAGCAGCTGCAGGCGATCTTCGATCCCTTCGTGCAACTAGCGAGCGGTTTGACCGATCGGCGCGGTGGTGTGGGCTTGGGGCTGGCGATCAGTCGCGACCTCGCGCGGGCGATGCACGGCGAACTTTCCGTCGAGAGCACGGTGGGCGTCGGCTCGCGGTTCACGCTCCGGTTGCCACGTGCGCTCGGACCAGGGCCCCGATCGTGAACCAGGCAAATCGCAGTTTCCCCGAGCTGGCCGTCCTGACCGGCCGCTTCACGATGCGGACCCGTGGCCGGCTTGCGCGCGCGCTCGTCCACGCGCTGCGCAGCCCCGCGCACAGTTTCCGCGGGCCCCTCGACGACGCGGTGCGCGAGGCTAGCCGAGAACTCCAAGCCGAGGGATTGGACGATCGGGCCATTCTTGCATTCTTTGGCAACCTCGTCGAGGACACAGGGCGTGAGTGCGGCGCGGACCGTCCGTCGCTGATGTCCGGAGAGTTGGGGTGGGCTCCGGTTCGGTCTCGCGTGCTCGAGTTCGCGCGCTCTGCGCTCGGCGCACCGGCCAGGCCTCGGCAGGAAATCGGCAACTGAGCTAGAAGGCTTGTTGGCTCTACAATCCGGTAATCAAGCTCTCCGACCGCCTTGCCGGGTCCGCAACGGCGACTGTTGCGCCGACGTGTTCTACGTCGGGCTCATTCCCCGTCTCATTCCCGGCCCCTCCCTCCAACCACAATGTGAATACGGCTCCCGCGCCCGTGCTCGCGGCGGTCAGGTCTCCACCCATGAGTAACGCGAGTTGTCGGCTCACGGTCAGCCCAAGACCGCTGCCTTTTCGGGTGGCTTGTCCCTCGGAGGAGAGTTGCACGAACGGCTCGAACACATGACTGAGCTTGTCGCTGGGAATTCCGGGGCCCGTATCCTCGACGCGAATCGCGCACCACGGCCCGCCCGTCAGCGTGCCGCCGGGCGCGGCGTCCGCTACTCGAGTCGCGACTACGTCGACCGTCCCGCCGGGCGGCGTAAAGCTCACGGCATTACCGAGCAGATTGACCAGCACCTGGCGGACGCGGTCGACGTCGCCCAGGTACATCACGTGATCCGTCGTCTCGCTGAGAGACACGGTGATGTCGCGCGCGGCAGCCTGTGGCGCGACGAGCGCGGACGCTTCGCTCATCACGTACCGCGCCGCGCCCGGATGACGCGCGACTCGTAGTCGACCGGCGTCGCCCTGCGCCATGTCGAGAAAATCGTTCGTCACTCCGGCGAGGTGTTTGCACGCGCGTCTCACGCGCGCGAAATAGCCTTTCTGCTTCTCGGTGATCGACGCCGAGAGCTCCATGTCGAGAAGATCCAGAAACCCCATGATTGCATTGAGCGGCGTGCGGAGCTCGTGCGTCGTCAGCGCCATGAATCGCTCGCGCACGACCACCGATCGCTCTGCGACAAGCTGGGCTGCTTCAGCGCGATCGCGCGCATCGCCGGCAATCACGGCGAGTCGTTCGATTTCCGCCTGACGATGAGTCAGCTCGTGGAGGGAAGCGAGGAGCGCCTGATTCTGAATTCGCAGCTCGCCCAACGGCGTCGCCTCATTCGCTTTGGCAAGCTCGCTGCCGAGTCGCGCGATCTCGGCCGCCCCAAACTTCGACGTCGACCACGGGAGGCGCTTGGCCATCACCACCGCGGTTCCGGAACCGGCCGCGGACGTGATCACGAAGCGATCCATCAAGGCGCGTGAGCCCTTGATGCCGATCCCCATTCCGGTTCGCGACTTGAAATCGGGTGAGAGCACTGCCTTGACGTCGGCGATTCCCGCGCCCTTGTCCTCGACGCGAATGACCAGATCCTGCCGGTCGAGCGCCTGACCTTCGATCGCGAACGCAACCGTTCCTCCACCGCCGTACTCGATTGCGTTTCGGGCGATCTCGGAGAGCGCCGTCGTGATTCGCGCCGTATCTCCGCTGGAGAAACCGAGGAATTGGCTGATCTGGCGCGCACGTTGGCGGGCGATCAGGATGTCCGGCTCGCGCTGTATCGCGACGGTCAGCAACTGAGCATTCAATCCCATCTACGGTCGCTCCTCGGCTGCGCCATCGCTGAGCACGAGCACCGTCGCATCGTCACGGTCGCGAGCGAAGTCACGGTAGATCACGCCGGCGAGCAGGGCAGGGTGCGCAGTCATCAAACCCGGATACGCGTCCATGCGCCAGCGCGCGAGAATGCCATCCGAGTGCATCACCAGCCGAGCACCTGCCGGCCATGACGCGTCGGTCGGACGCAGGTTCGGCATTCCGTGCCCAACGATCCCGCTTTGCGGGACGAGATACTCCGTCGCGCGATCCGTGAGGATGCGACCGTCGACGTTTCCCACGCCGCCGAATCGGACCGTCCGCGCCGCGCGGTCGATCACAGCCAGTGAAAGCGCCGCGCCGCGCGTCTCGTGCAGCGCAACGTCGAGCGCGACGAGGGTGGTATCCGGCGGCCCGCTCGCGAGCTGCTGAAATGCGCTCGTCGCAGCGGCAGCGGCGGTGGCCGCATCCGGCCCGTGACCGAGACCATCGACGAGCAATACGGAGAACGATTGTCTGCCGACGACAACTCGCCAGGCATCGCCGCACTCGGTTTCTCCCCGCAGTGGGACACAGACGACGCCGAGGCGGTCATCGAGCGAGACCGAGCGACGTGCATCGTTCGACGGACTTGTCCGGTCGCCGATCCGCGCCAGGAGAGCCGTTCCCGCTCCCCGTTGCGAGTGGAGCTCGAATACTTCGGTGAGTCGCTGCATTGCGCCCAGTCCGCGCCCGGCTGTACCAGAAGTCGAATAGCCGTCGTGCATCGCGCGCTCGACGTCCGGGATGCCGGGGCCTTTGTCGAGGGCGAGCACCTCGACGCGGGTCGTCGGTCCGGCGACCAGCGCTCGAAGCACGATGACGCCGAAGCCGGCATGCCGTATGATGTTCGTCGCCGCCTCGGTGACGACGATCGCCAATCGGCCCGCGGCATCCGCGCTCAGCGCGTAGCTGTGGGCGAGCGCCACGGCCTTGCGGCGCGCCGCGCCGATCTGGCTCTGCTCGTCGATGTCCAATCGGATCGACGATCCCGACACGATCGGGGCGCTCGCGATCACGGCTTCCATCGCACGATCGTGACGCACGTACCCTCGGACGGGGTCGACGACAAATGAAAGTCATCGACGAGGCGCTTGGCGCCGGGCAATCCAATCCCCATTCCGCCGCCGGTCGTGTAGCCGTCTTTCATCGCCAGATCGATGGCGGGGATGCCCGGGCCGTGGTCCTTGAACGTCACACGAAGTCCCTGCCGTTCGGCTTGTCGCACCACCTGCAGACACATCACGCCTCCACCGCCATGCACAACGGTGTTGCGCGCCAACTCGCTCGCCGCGGTGACGACGCGCGTGAGATCGAGAATGGTGAGTCCGAGCTCGCGCGCCCAGTCGCTCACGCCGCGCCTCGCGGCGACGACGTCGACGCCCGACCGCAGCTCAAAACATGCTTGCTTGGCGACGACCGGCGCGGCGTTCACGCGCGCGACGCGGCCGCCCGCTCGACGAGCGCCATCCCTCGCTCGACGTCAAGCGCTGTATGAATGCCTCGCAGCGACAGTCCGAGCTCGACGAGTGTGATCGCGACGGCCGGCTGCATGCCGACCACCACCGTCTCGGCACCGAGGAGGCGGCCCGTCGCCGCCGTGTTCGCCATCATCCGGCCGATGAACGAATCGACGATCTCGAGCTGGGAAATGTCGAGGAGGACGCAACTCGTTCGCTGCGCCGCGATCGCTCGTGAGAGGTCGCTCTGCAACGTCATCGCGAGCTGGTCGTGCATGTCCACCTGAATCGTGACGAGCAGGCAATCGCCCATGCGAAGAATCGGGATCCGCTCCATCGGCCGGCCTAGTCGTCGCCGTGCTTGGTCGCCGGGCCGACCATTCGTCCGGTGCGCGAGAGCGCCACGCGGAATGCGTCGGCGAGCGTTGCCTTGGTCGTTACGTCGCCGAGGTCGACGCCCAGATGCACGATCGTCTGCGCGATCTGCGGCCTGATGCCGCTGATGATGCACTCGGCGCCCATGAGCCGCGTCGCGGTGACGGTCTTGAGAAGATGTTGCGCCGTCATCGTATCGACCGTGGGCACGCCCGTGATGTCGATGATCGCGATGGCGGCGCCGGTCTCGACGATGCGCTGCAGCAGCGTCTCCATCACGATCTGCGTTCGTGCGCTGTCGAGCGTCCCGATCATGGGAAGCGCGAGCACGCCGTCCCACAGTGTGACCACAGGCGTCGACAACTCGAGCATCTCCTGCTGCTGCCGGTGAATTACCTCTTCGCGCCCGCGCTGATACTCTTCCATCGTAAGCAGGCCGAGCTGGTCGAGGAGCTCCGTCGCGTGCCAGATCTCGTCGCCGAGCTGCGCTGCGTCGTCGGCGAACTCCGCGCGCAGCATGGCGAACAGCGGACGCTTCAACGCGAAGACGAAGCTCGCCGTCTCCGACGGTGAGAATCCTTGCCGCGCGCGAGTGCGCGAGAGATCCGCCAAGAACGCGCGAGCAGGGGCCCACGCCTCGGCTCCGGCGTCGAGGATCGAGTCGGAATCGGCGGGATTGGCGATGAGCGTCAGGAACTCGTCGCACTGTGCGCGAAGCTCGGCGGCGGGCAAGCTCTCGGCGCGCCCCTCCTTGAGCTGTTCCTTGACCCACGCTTTGAGGACCTCTTCGCGGCGCTCAACGATGAGGCGGCGGAAATCAGAGCGGACGGCGGGAATGGCAACGGCAGCAGGCATCAAGCCTCCGGCGGCAGGGCATGCATGGCGAGATGGGGGAGAAAACCTCGCTTTCGCTCGGAGGGCGCCGGCGCGAAGCCGCCGCGAGTATGCTTCGTACGATCTAATGCAAGAACACGCCCACCGCGGCTTCGGCGGGTGCGGGCACCGCCGTTAGCTGACCGAGTACGACGACAACTTGGTGCCGCCGTCCGTCATCGACCAGCGTGACGCCGCCATCCGCCGCGGCAACGCCGTCGACTCTGACCTCGGTTACGCCGCGAGAGACACGCTCCGGATTGCGGACTTCGATCGCATACGTCGTCGCGCCGTACCGGTACTCGAGCGCAAAGCCCTGCCATGCGGCTGGGATGCAGGGGTCGATCCGCAGGCGATCGCCTCGTTTCTCGAAGCCGAGGAGGCCTTCGAGGACCACGCGGTAGCTCCAGCTCGCGGAGCCGGTGTACCAGGTCCAGCCGCCGCGCCCCTCGTTCCCCGGCACGGCATACACGTCGCCGGCGACGACGTAGGGCTCGACCTTGTACGTCTCGGCGTCGGCACGCGTGCGCGTGTGCGAGAGGGGGTTGAGCATTCTCATAAGATCGCCGGCTCGGTCGCCGTCGCCGAGCTTCGCCATCGCCAACACGGTCCAGAGCGCGGCGTGCGTGTACTGCGCCCCGTTCTCGCGGACTCCGGGCACGTAACCCTTGATGTACCCGGGGTCGCGCTCGGACCGATCGAATGGAGGGGTCAATAGCAGCACCAGGCGTGCATCGTCGCGAACCAATCGCTCGTCGACCGCGCGCATGGCCGCGCGCGCGCGCGACGGATCGGCGGCGCCGGAAAGCACCGCCCAGCTCTGCGCGATCGCGTCGATCTGACATTCCTCATCGGTGGCCGTGCCGAGCGGCGTACCGTCATCGAAGTAGGCGCGTCGATACCAGGCGCCGTCCCATCCGGACTGCTCGACCGCGGCAGCGTAGGCGTCGGCGCGAGAACGGTAGCACACGGCGGTTCTCGAGTCGCCGCGCGCATCGGCGTGAACGGCGAATCGCCGGAGCGTCGCGGTGAGAAACCAGGCGAGCCAGACGCTCTCGCCTTTGCCTTCGAAGCCAATGCGATTCATGCCGTCGTTCCAATCGCCCGCGCCAATAAGCGGCAGCCCGTGCGCCCCGGTGGTGCAGGCGCGGTCGAGTGCGCGGACGCAATGTTGGTACAGCGTGCCAGTCTCGTCGCTCTGGGCCGGTTGGTCGTAGGCCTCTTGCTCGCCCGGCGCGAGAAGGCGCATGGTGAGATATGGCGCGGGGGCATCCCAGACGGCGGCGTCGCCCGTGACGCATACATAATGATCGGCCACGAACGGGAGCCAGGCGAGATCATCGGAGAAGCGCGTGCGAACGCCACGACCCGATGGCTCGTGCCACCAGTGCTGCACGTCGCCCTCGACGAATTGGCGTCCGGCCGCGCGAACCAGGTGCGCGCGCGCGATCTCGGGCTCGGCGTACACGAACGCCAAGCAGTCCTGCAACTGGTCTCGAAAGCCGAACGCGCCGCCCGACTGATAGAGCGCCGACCGCGCCCACATTCTGCACGAAAGCGCCTGGTAGAGCGACCATCGGTTGAGCAGGGCGTCGAGCTCGGGTTCGGGCGTGTGCGCGCTGATCACCGAGAGTCGTTGGTCCCAGGCGGCGATTGCATCGTCAATCGACGCAGCGGCGACCGGCGGCGCTCCGTGGCGCGCGATCAAGGTTCGCGCCTCCTCGTCGCTCGCCGCCGCGCCGAGCAGCACGACGATCGCTCGCGACTCGCCCGGCTCGAGCGTGATCGCGCATCGGAGCGCGGCGCATGGGTCGTAGCCGGCGCCCGCGGCGCCGGAGAGTTGTTGATCCCGGAGGCCTAGGGGCGCGGCCAGGTCGCCGTGTCGGCCGATGAAGTGATCGCGCCGCGACGTGTGGCTGGTGACGGGCTCACTGATCCACGAGAACGCGACGCGCGTCGTGAAGTCGGGTGCGTAGAAGTTCTGCGCGAAGAGGGCACTCGACTCCGCATCATACCGTGTGTGGAGCTGATGCCGCGTGTGTTCGCGCTCGGCGCCGAGGGCCCACTCGACGTAGCTGGTCAGCGAGAGTCGCCGAGGCGTTGCACCATGATTTGTAATACGCAAATGAGAGATCTTGACTGAATCGGCCCGCGCTACGGCGAGTGTCAGCTCGGTGTCGATGCTGTCGCGCCGGTGTGAGAACCGCGTCACACCCGGCCCGTGCGTCACGCCGTACTCGGGGCCGCCGTCGCCGATCGCGGCACTAGGACCGGGCGTGGGCGTCCAAACGAGACCGGTCTCCGCGTCGCGGAGGTAGAGAACCTCGCCGCATGGATCGGATACCGGATCGTTATGCCAAGGCGTCAGCCGGAAGAAGTAGCTGTTCTCCGCCCACGTGAAACCTCCGCCGCGTTCGGTGACGCAGAAGCCCATGGCCGGGTTCGCGATGACGTTTGCCCACGGCGCCGGTGGAACGCGCGCCCCCGCGACGTCGATCGCGAAATCGTTGCGACCATTCAGGGCGCCGTATCCGTTCGGATATGTTGAATGCGCAGCTGTCGGTGTGCGCTCGACATGCGCCGCTCTGGCGGGCACATCCACTGCTGCGGTGCTCGGCGGTGTCTGCGAAACCGCGGCGTGGCTGAGGATGTTCGCCGCGACGATCTCGCCAAGACCGACGCCGTCGCACAGCACATGGACTCGCGCCGTCGTACGAATCAGCGCGGTGTCCTCGGCCGAGAGGACATCGGCGCGACGAATGAACACGCCACCGGGTCGCTCGAGCACCCCGCCCTCGCTGGACGCCATGGCCATCGTCACCAGTTGGTCCTGCAGCTCCTGCGCGTACGAGTGCGGCTCCGCGTTCAAGATGACGAGATCGGACCGGATGCCTTTCGTCCGCCAGTACCTGTGTGCGACGAGGAGTTGTCGCACGCTCGCCAATCCCGCGTGCGCGCGAACCGTGGCGAGCACGATCGGCCAGTCGCCGGAAATCCCTTGCGCCCACAATGCCGACTGGCCGCGCGTGACCGCGGCCCGCTCCGACTCCGGGGCGCGCAACGCTTCGTGCGGATAGATGAGCGCTCCGGCAAGCTCCTGATACAGGGAGACGTCCGCGGGCGAGATGTCGAGATCGCGCAGTTCCACCTCGGCTTCGGTTCGTGCCAAGCTCAATGCCCGCTCGGCGGCGGCGTCGTCGCGGTAGCGGTCCGCGAGTTGAAGTGCCGCGTCACGCGTAGCAGCAACCGCGGTGGTGAATGCCACTGTCGTCGAGCGCCCCGGCTCGATGCGAACTTGGACCCGGAGTGCCACAATCGGATCGAGCACCGCGCCGACGGTGCCGGACAAGGACACGTTCGGGTCGAGCGCGCGCGGCGCGTGCACCGTCCGGCCGCGGCCGATGAAACGGGCGCGATCCGTCTCGTAGGTGACGTCGCCGACACGCTCAGGGCCGGTCGCGACGATGTGGGCGCACCACGGCCACGACTCGGCGCTGGACCGCGGCCGTCGGCTCGCGAGCAGCGTCGCCGCAGGCGTCCACTCGGTCTGGACAAACAGCTTCTGAAACGCCTGGTGCGCGCGATCCGCGTCCGCGGGGCAAAGCACGACCTCACCGTAGCTCGTCAACTCCAGCTCGCGAGTGACGTTGGATCGGTTCACGAGGGTGACCCGCCGAATCTCGGCCTGCTCGCCGGCGATGACGACGATCTCGGTACGCGTGTCGACGGCGCCGTCGCGCCGGGTGAACGTGACGCGATCGGTCGCGAAGGTCGCCCGGTATGACGACGGCCTCGCGCGAACCGGCTGATGCGCCGCGGACCAGAGCGCGCCCGATGTGAGATCTTTGATATAGATCCAAGAGCCCGTGTCGTCTTGCGTCCCGTCGGCGCGCCACCGGAGCACATCGATGCCGTTGGAGCGACTGGAACCGCTGCCGGAATTCGTGAGGAGTACGCTATACGCGGTTCCTCCCAACAGGCCGACGTGCGGTTCGGGCGTGTGGGGGGTATCGACCCGGTGCACGGGGATCTGCGTCCGCACCGCTACCTCGACCGCCGCCGCGGGTTCGTCGGATTGAGGAGGGCGGGGCACGTACCGTCGCGGCACGCGCTCATCGAGCAGCAGCGCCGCGGCGCGGACGGCGGCGTCGGCCATGAAGCGCCGCTGCCATATCCCTTCCGTCTCGGTCTCTCGAATACTCAGCGCGTTGTCCAACGCGACGAGACTCATCCCGATGTGATGCGCCATGAACGTTCGAACGACGGTGACGCGCTCGTCGTGGGCGACGCGCGTGTAGTCGAGCGCGTCGTAGAATCCATAGGCCCCGAGAGCGCCGTGCTGTTCCAGCTCGGCGAAATTCCGCAGCGCTTCGTGTACGTCGACCGATGCGGCGAGCGCAGTCGCGTATGGCGCCACAACGAGGTCGCTCGCCAAGCCACGCTTGAGCGCGAGGTCCGGCACCCCGAACGCGCGGTACTGATACGTGTCGTGACGATCGCGAACGTTGTATGCCGACTCGGAGATTCCCCAGGGTACGCCGCGGTCGCGCCCGTACGCGACCTGCCGGTGCACCGCGGAGTGGCAGGTGTCATCGAGAAGCGAGAATGGACGCGTCGGCATGACCAGGAGCGGCATGAGATACTCGAACATGCTGCCGCTCCACGAGACGAGCGCCGTGGCGCCGTCGGCGACGGTCAGCGACCGGCCGAGACGGAACCAATGCTCCGTCGGCGCGTCGCCCTTCGCGACGGCAATGAAGCTCGCCAGCCGTGACTCCGAGGCGAGGAGATCGTATGATGACTCATCGAGCTTCCCCGAGCGCGCATCGTAGCCGATCGCAAAGAGTCGACGCTGCGGCTCGTATACCATCTGGAAGTCCATCGCCATCGCGATCTCACGGGCGCGGCGCGCGATCGTTTCCAATCGCTCGACGAGGGTCGCGGCGGCGAGCGACGTTCGCGCCGCTTCACGAAGCGGCATTCCGGCATCGTCCTCGGCGTCGAGCTCGAGCCGTGACAGCTCCGCGGCGGTGGCCTCCAACCGCTGGCGCGCCCAAAGCGTCGTCGCCGCCGCATCGGGCGAACCGGCGGCCACGACCGCGCGCCGCCGGAGATCGAGCGTCGCCGACTCATACGCCAGCAACCGTTCGCCGACCCACGGCGCATCCACTCGCGCGGCGCCGGCGTCATCGCGTCCGTTGTGTCGTATGCCTTCCGCTTCGAGCGCCAGCCACAGTCGGTCGTCGTCGACGGGACTGTCGGCGAATGCGAGACATCCTTGGGCGAGCGCCACGAGGTGGCCGGCGAGATTTCCCGAATCCACCGTCGAGACGTACGGCGGATCGAGCACGCGCAAATCCGACAAGTCGTACCAGTTGAAAAAATGTCCGCGCACGCGCGACATGCGGTCCATTGAGTCGAGCGCGCGCTCCAACCGATCGACCATTTCGACCCGAGTGAGAAGCCCGAGGTCGCACGCCGACATCGTCGCCAGAAGTTGCAGGCCGATGTTCGTCGGCGACGTGCGCGATGCGATCACCCGTTCCGGGATCTCCTGGAAATTATCGGGAACGAGCCAATGGGTCTCCGCGGTGACGAAGCGATCGAAGTACCGCCAGTGACGCAGTGCGTAGCGCAGTGTCGTCGCGCGCTGGTCGGCATCGAGGACTAGGTTGCGCCGCGTGAGCGGTGCGCTGAGCGCAATCGCGATCTCGGGAGCCAAAGACCAGGCGAGAGCCAGTGCCGTCGCCGCGGCGATGGATGCCCACGGCAGGGCATCGCCGGCGACGTTCGCCGCGCCGCGCCACGCGATGAGCGACACGATCGCGGTGCCGAAGAGGACGGCGGGCCACATGCGTCGCCAGACGGAGAGCCTGCTGTAGCCCGTGGTTCGCTCGACCTGCGACGCGGTCTGCCATTCGAGCATGCGCCGATGCGTGCCGAGCACGCGGACGAGGCTGCGCACGACGGCGTCGGCTGCGAGCAGCGCTTGATCGGGCAAGAGGATCACCGCCAACCCCAGTTGCTGCGAGGCGCGCAACGCATCGTGACCAAGCGCCGCGTAGTAGGGGCCCCAGGCTTGGCCTCGCGGAGGTCGCGCCGCGGCGAACAGCACCGGAACGATCCACGGTGTGCCGAGTGCCGCGAGCGCGGCCGCGCTCCACGCGAAGCCCGATCCCGGCAGAATCGTCCAGCCAGCAACAAACCAAACGAGCAGCGCGACGGCGTTCAGGCTGCGCCGCATGTTGTCGGCGATCTTCCAGCGCGACAGCGCGGAGAGCGGATTGCGACTCGTCCCCGTTGCGCCGGGAACGCGCGGCGTCAACCAACGGAGCAGCTGCCAGTCGCCGCGAATCCAACGATGTGTCCGTCGCGTCGACGTGAGGTAGCGCGTTGGATAGTCGTCGTACACTTCCACGTCCGTGACGAGTCCGGCGCGCGCGAAGGTGCCCTCGATGAGATCGTGGCTCAGCAGTGTGTTCTCTGGAAAGCGACCCGCGGTGGAGCGACGAAACACGTCGACGTCGTAGATGCCCTTTCCGGTGAACGTTCCTTCGCCGAAGAGATCTTGATAGACGTCCGACACCGCCGTCGTGTACGGATCGACTCCGGGGTGCCCGGCGTAGATGGCGGCGAAACGCGACTCGCTCGCGCTCGCCAGCGACACGCTGACGCGCGGCTGCAAGATGCCGTACCCCCGAACGACGCGACCGCGCCCGGGATCGTACTCGGCGCGGTTGAGCGGATGAGCGATCGTGCCGATGAGGGCGGCGGCGGCGCCACGGGGCAGCACCGTATCGGCGTCGAGCGTGATGACGTAGCGCACGCCGTGCAACCAGGGCAGATCACCCTCAGTGACAGAGAAAGCGTCATCGCCGTCGCCGCTAATGAAAGCATTGAAGTCGACGAGCTTGCCGCGCTTTCGCTCCCATCCCATCCACACGCGGTCGGCCGCGTTCCAGCGCCGGCGCCGATGCAACAGATAGAAAGGTGAGTCACGAGGCGAGCCGTCGCCCGCATCGGCGCCATAGGCCGCGTTCAGCGCGCGAATGCCGTCGGCTGCCGCGGTGACGATGGCGTCGTCGCTCGGCGCCGTCTCAGCCGGTGAATCGAGGAAATCGCTGAGCAGCGCGAATCTGATCTGCGGATCGCGATTGGCGAGGTATTGCACCTCGATGTGCTCCAGCGCGTGCGTCACGGCGTCGACGCTGCCGACGAGAATAGGCACGACGACGGTCGTTCGATCGCGCTCCGGCACCGCGCTGTCATAGTCGAGCCGAGGAAGGCGATTCGGCGGAACGATGAGCGTCACGACCTGATGCACGATCGCGACCGCAGCGTCGATAGCGGGGAAGAGCGCGAGAAGGACGGCCGCGATGAGCCATGCGGTACCGGTCGATTCGGGCAAGGCCGAGCCCAGAGGCGAGACCAACACGACAAGCGCCAGTACCGTCATTGCGGACAGCGCGGCGAAGTAGAAGCTGCTGGGATGCGCGAGGAGCCACTCGCTCAACCGGGCCGTCGCCGTGCCGCGGTAACCGACGGCGCGCTCGAACGCGGCGCGTCCGCCCTCGACGAGGTGATAGCCCACGTGCGCTTCACGATCGCCCGGCGGTTTCGTGGACGCACTGACTTGCGCCGCCTGGATCGCCGCGGCGGCGATCGCCGGTTCCTCCCGGCCCGTTCGCCTCGCGATTCGCTCGACCGCGTGACGATATTGATCGCGCGTCGCGCGAGTCATTCCCGTGTACGTACCAGACGGATCGTCGCGCAGCACGGCCTCGGTCGCGCTCGCCGTCTCGACGAACGCCATCCAGTCGATGGTCGCGA
>Ga0153915_10003354_pt1 | contig 14700 bp, 14 predicted proteins | sample Opewatmetagenome_2_FD_107003 | JGI IMG/M metagenome (GOLD analysis project Ga0153915, IMG submission 107003) | Freshwater wetland microbial communities from Ohio, USA - Open water 3 Core 3 Depth 3 metaG | ecosystem: Environmental > Aquatic > Freshwater > Wetlands | place: USA: Ohio, Lake Erie...
AAAACAGCAAGGCCGAATTTTTCCTTAACCGCCTTCAAAATAGCAAGAGCATCTTCATCGCCAAGCCCGCTGAATGAATCAACGCTTGTCCTATTCGCTTTTTTATAGCTCGACTTATAAATGAAGGGAATATTCAAATGTCCGGTAATTTCAAGTATTTCTTCCGCCGTCTGAAAAGCAATTTTTTCGTTTTCAACAACGCAGGGGCCTGCAATAAGCACAAATGGATTATTACCGCCGATCTTAATCTTATTGATTTCAACCATATTATTTATCGAATAATGTTTTAACTTCCGGTGATTTATTTTTTGACAGTCCAAAACGTTTATAAGCAATTTCGGTTGCCTCTCTGCCGCGAGGCGTGCGCTGGATAAATCCCTGCTGAATTAAAAACGGTTCATAGACTTCTTCAATTGTTCCCGCGTCTTCATTAACGGCCACCGAAAGCGTATTAAGCCCTACAGGCCCGCCGTTGAATTTCTCAATAATTGTAAGGATTATTTCTTTATCCATTTCATCAAGGCCGAATTCATCCACCTCAAGCGCGGATAATGCTTTGCGCGATATTGCAAGGTCGATTGAAGGCTTGTTTTCAAAATCGGCAAAATCGCGCGTCCGGCGTAAAAGCCTGTTGGCGATTCTTGGGGTGCCCCGGCTTCTTTTAGAGATTTCATCCGAGGCGTCTTCATGCATAATAATATCAAGCAGTTTTGCAGAACGTTTTATTATATTACTTAAAAGAGGGCTTTCGTAATAATCGAGCCTAAATTTAATTCCGAAACGGTCACGAAGGGGAGCAGTTAACAATCCTGCTCTTGTAGTAGCGCCGATAAGCGTGTACTGAGGCAGTTTAATCTGCACTGTTCTGGCATTCGGCCCGCTGTCTATAACAATATCAAGTTTATAATCTTCCATTGCCGAGTAGAGATATTCTTCTACAACCGGGCTAAGCCTGTGAATTTCGTCAATAAAGAGGACAGATTTTTCTTCAAGGTTTGTAAGAATGCCTGCAAGATCCCCCGGTTTTTCAAGCACCGGGCCTGAGGTAACTTTTATCTTAACGCCCATTTCATTTGCAATTATATTAGCAAGAGTAGTTTTGCCGAGCCCCGGAGGTCCGGTTAAAAGGACATGATCAAGCCCCTGCCCTCTCTTTTTGGCGGCGCCTATAAAAACTTTCAGGTTGTCTGTTATTTTTTTCTGCCCAATAAAATCGCTGAATGATAAAGGGCGTAAGGACATCTCTATCTTTTTTTCTTCATCATTCGAAGCAGGATCGGTGTTTACAGATTTTCTCATTTCTCTATCAGATATTTTAAATCCGTTTTCTCAACTACCTTTTTTACTGGTTTCTTTCTATTCTTAACATAGTCTATCAAAAGAACCATCAGACCCATTATGGAGAGCATAACCAATGCCATAAAGAGAGTGGCTGCTATGCCGAATTTCTGATAATAAAACTCATTAAATCCAGGAAACCATGTATCGCCGTAAAGAGCAATAATATGAACCACATAGATTACAAGAGAATACCTTCCGAAAAGTTTTACAACCTTAGGAATATTATTCAATCTATGAGCAATAACGCTCATTACACCGTTAAGAAAGATAACAACGCTCAATCTCAAAGTAAATAAATATATTGCATTTACCCAGAATGGTTCTCCCCAGCCGAGGGCGAATTTAATCTGTTCAAGAGTTTTACCGAAAGCGAAAACCGCAAATGCAATAAAAACCAATCTCATACCGAATTTCGGGTCTTTAACTCTGGATGGATCGGAAGCAATTTTACTCCCTAGCGCCGCTCCGATTAATAGATATGCAGCCCATGGAAAAAGGGGAAAAAAGGAACCGCTCCCTGCGTACAAATAACCTGCAATAACAGGATGGACATAATTCACCCAATTAATAGGCTCAAATATTATCTGTAATACAAGAAAAAGCGCCGATCCGAAGATAAAAAGATGTATATCTTTTATATTCAGCTTCTCGCTTAAATAAATGAAAAACATTATGAAAAGGAGTCCGAATGCAATCAGGTGGAGGGTATCGACTATGAAAAAAGAAGCCCATTGTTCTGTAGTCACACCGGAGAAATCGAAAATACGGTAGGTAGGATACCTCAACAAATAAGCTATAACAAGTAAAGTTAAAAAGCGTTTTAATCCTTTGCGGGTGCGGGGATTATCTTTAATTTTCTGGCCGTTCAGCCGGAATAAATAAGTAAACGCCACTCCGGCCGAGAACATAAAAATAGGGGCTGTAAAGCCGCGTAAATAATTCCATATGCCGAAAACCGGCGAATCGGCTGATTTATATTCCGGTGAAAGAAAAGTATCAACAGTATGCCCCTGAACCATCATAAAAACGGCAAAGGCTCTCATTAAATCGATAAAAATAATTCTATTCTGTTTTGGATTGGTCATTTGGTTCAATTTATTAAAATTCAAGTATAAAGATAACTAAAGAAAGCGACTAATTAAATAAACCTTTCCCCCCGTTTAAACCGAAAAAACCCCCGAAAAACCGGGGGTTTTAAGGAAAATTCAATTTCTGGGATGATCGGCAACCCACTTTTTTAAAAAGTCGATTACAGTTGTAGTAGAAGCGCCGGGCGTAAATAATTCACCAACACCGAGAGCTTTTAATTTTTTCAAATCATCTTCCGGTATAATTCCTCCGCCGAAAAGCAGCATATCGGAGGCATTTTTCTGTTTCATAATTTCAAGTACTTTCGGGAAGATGGTCATGTGAGCGCCGGATAAAATGCTTATTCCAATTGCATCAACATCTTCCTGAATAGCGGCTTCAACAATCATATCAGGGGTTTGTCTTAATCCGGTATAAATAACTTCCATGCCGGCATCCCTGAGGGCGGCTGCAATAACCTTTGCTCCTCTATCGTGCCCGTCTAAACCGGCTTTTGCAACCAAAACCCTTATTTTTCTATCCATTATTTGCTCCTGCTCTAAATTAGATTAAAAGTCAAAAAAAAACATATCTCAAAAATAAACACAATAGCATTAAAAGACAATTATCCCCCATTTACCTGTTTGACTTCTGTTTTATATATTTTTCATAGTAACGGCGCGCAAACTCAAGGTCTTCCGGCGTATCAACTGAAAAACTTTCCATCTCCGTTTCGACAATTTTAATCCTCATCCCGTTTTCAAGCATTCTAAGCTGTTCCAGTTTTTCAATCTGTTCAAGATCGGTAGGTTTGAACGATGTGAATTTAAGCAGAGCTTCCCTTCTGTAAACATAAAGCCCTATATGTTTATAGAGTTCTCCGGTTCTTACTCTTTCAAGATTTGTTTTTGCATCCCTTACAAACGGAATCGGCGAGCGTGAGAAATAGAGGGCGTAATTGTTATAATCGAAAACGACTTTAACTACGGAAGGAGAACGGAGTTCTTCAACAGTCTCAATTCTTTTTACAAGAGTTGAAATTTGAACCTTTTTATCGAATAATAATGGAGCAATTGCCTCGTCAATCATTTTGCCCGGTATAAAAGGTTCGTCCCCCTGAATATTTACAATTATATCGGCTTCAGGAATTTCAGTGGCGACAGAGGCAATACGGTCGGAACCCGTTTTAATATCTTTCGAAGTCATCTTAACATTACCGCCGAAAGAACGTATGACTTCGAATAATTTCTGGTCGTCAACTGCAATAATCACATCGTTAAGTATTTTCGATTTCTTTGCGCTTTCATAAGTATGCTGGATCATTGGTTTGCCGCCTATCTTGGCAAGAGGTTTTCCCATTAAACGGGTAGAAGCAAAACGCGCCGGAATTATACCTACTATCATATCCTATTTATCTTAATTTGAATAAAAACCATAGCTGTTATAATAACCCTGAATGTAAGAACCTGCGCCGGTATTAAGATTATCGATTATGCTTAATCTTAACAAGTGGTCGTAATTCCCTCTCTTTGGGCTGTTATAAGTCAGCAGATAAAAGCTGTTTATATAATCCAAAATTTCCGCCTGGACTTCCTGAAATTTTGATGTCAAATCACTTACAGTTGATATTTCATAATAACCTGCGGTTCCAAGATTTTCAAGAATTACCGAGTCAATATCGCTTCCGAGTCCTACTGTAAACACCCTTTTACCGCTTACGGCAGTTAAAGCATCTCCGACAGATGTAGAGCCCTGCGTATCGCTTCCGTCAGTAAACAGAATCATTACTCCCTGCCTTATTTTATCGCTCGTCATTGCATCAGTCCACCTTGAAGCGCCTTTAACGACCGCCCCGTACAAGTCGGTTGAAGACTTTCCAAGCGCATAATTGCCCCATACTACGCCGTACAGTCGGTCTCCGTCTGAAATGTAATCGGTAAGCATAGTAATTTCATCGGAGAATGAGTAGACAGCAACCTGCACATTGAGTTTAACGCCGTCAACAGTCATGGTTGCAAGATTATATGCAAGTTGAGCGGCGGAAGCCCTTATTGTCTCTATATTTGAAGTCAGGCTTGTGCTGTTATCAAGCATAAGCACAACCTTCAGCGTGTCTATAATATCTGTTTTTTTACTTATAACAATATCGGATTCGGAAGCCGAGACTGCTAAATCGTCTTCAAGAAGTTTAAAATTATCTTTAGTAAGAGTTCCAATTCCATTCCCGAAATAATCGACAACCCTGAAAATCATTTTAACATAGGAAGGTTTTTCCGCCGTAATCTGCTGAAGCAGAAGTACATCCCCCGACTGTTCGGAGTTGATTGTGGTTCCCGTTGCAAATGTCCAGACACTGCTTTCTACCGGGTTGCTGTCCGGATCGGCTACAACTTTCCAGTAATATGTTGTGTTTGCATTAAGAAGCCCAACGGTAAGAGATTTATCCGTAATTCCGCTCGAATATATATTCTGCGGAGGATTAATAGTGTCAAGATAAACATCAAAATCAGTAACATTATCAGCCTCCCAGGAAAGTTCAAGCGATAAACTCTGGTTTGTTGCATTATCGGCGGGTGAAGGATTTGAAGGCTTAGAAGTTACAGAAATCGCTTCGCTTGAAGATTCGAAACTGCACGAAAAGAAAAAAGCGGATAAAAGGAGAATAAGAAAACCCATAGTTATCCGAACAGAAACAGACATTATATATTTTTCCGTTTTTTTCATTAAATAATAATACAAATTTTTAAGAATATTTGTAAGGTTTTATCGACTCTATAACGATATTATGTTCCTCTCTCTGTTTCCTACCGAAGGATGGCTGTAAAAATACCATTCTACAAAGGGATGAGGGTCTCTATCTGCAAGATTCTGATCGGTCAGCTTATTCAAAGCGGAAATAAAAGCCTCCTTTTTGCCGGCAGTTTCTACTGCATATGCATCCGCCTCATACTCAAATTTCCTTGAGATATAGCTGGAGACAGGCGCCAGAAGCGCGCCAATAAGCATACCCCATAATGCCAGAAGAGGCAGGGCGGCAATTTCGGTGCGCAGAGAGAAACCAATCCATAAAAGGGACATTTCATACAGAGATGCAATCACATAAAAAGATATGAAACTAAAGAATACTCCGAGGATAATATTCTTAATAATATGTTTTTTCTTATAATGTCCCAGTTCATGCGCAATAATGGTTTCAATCTCATCGGGGGTAAAGTTTTCAATTAATGTGTCGCCGAGAAGAATCCGCTTCGTACTGCCGAGCCCGGTAAATGCGGCATTTGCCTTTTTAGTATTTTTGCTCATATTAAAAAGATATATGTTTTCCACTTTCATTCCCGCTCCTTCAGAAAGCTTCATTATCTTTTCTTTTAATTCATCATTATTATAAGCCGTTATTTTATAGAATAATGGGAAGATAACTACCGGAGCTATTTTTGCGAGAAGTACGGATACAATAAATAAAATTATTGAAAATGGAAGCCACCAGAGAGAACCGAATTTATTTAATGCCAAAAAGAAAAGCAGCAGAATAGGAATACTTATTGCTGAACCGACAAGAGATTCTTTAAGGTCTTCCCATATCCATTTAAAAAAGGTCTGGTTAGATAAAGAATATTTATGTTCAAGGTAATAATCGAGATAATAATCCGCGGGAAAGAAAATAACTGACGAGGCAATGCCGGCTGCAAACACAAAAAAAATAAAAATGATATATTCATTTCCCGATAGGGATGCGCAGAAAGAATAGAGAGAGCGGCTTAACCCGGAAACGACAAAAACCGCTATTAGAATGAAGGAGGCAATTCCTTTGGCAATACCGCCGGCAAGTTTAATATTATTATATTTCTTCGCTTTTCCGGTCAATTAAGCTGCCGCTGAGAGTTATATTTTGCCTGCGGAATTCTGAGGAAGCCATCCCAGTTTCCCATCGGCAAGTTTTATCTTGTACCAGTTGTTTACTTTTTCTTCAATTGTAAATTTAGCCCCTTCATGAATGATAAATGCGTCATTGCTTTGGGAATCGGGGGATACTTTTACTGTTGTGCTTTTATCGAGCAGTATGCCATAATCTTCCGAAGTTTCAAGATTTACTCTTGCAAGCCAGATAATGGATACAAGGATTAAAGCAGCCAGAACTCCCGAACCGGAGAAAAAAGCAATTCTTTGCATACTGCTTCTCTTAGAAAGCAGATATAAAGCGAGATAAAAGAGAAACAGGATAAATATAAGAAGCAGAATAAACGACCAGCCCCCTACCGATAACGATACGACCAGCCCTTCCCACCATCTTGTAATAAATATTTTGGGTACTTCATTTATTTTATCAACTGTCCGGCTGTTTGCAATCTTTATATTCTGAATAATATCCTCGTCGCTTGGTGAAAGCTTTAAAGCCTTTTCATAATAATATATTGCATAGCCAATATCCCCGGTTCTATAGTAAGCATTTCCGAGATTATAATAAAGCGCGGAGCTTTCGTAACCGCTATCTGCAAGCTCCTTATAAATCTTCTGCGCTCCGGTAAAATCATTTTTCTGATACAGAGCATTGGCATTATTCATTAATTCATCGGGAGACTGTGCAAATGAATTTGGAGCGGCAAGCGCAGATAAAAGCACAAATAAAAATAATCCGGTTCTCAATTTCATTTTTTCTTCCTCAAATCGAATGAATTTTCCAAAGAAGCAATTAAAGCGACGGCCTCATCATAAACTTCGTTCTTTCCTTTAAGCCCTTCAGCCTGAGGCGCAAAACGCGCAAACTCGCATAATTCAGTAAGTTCTTTAACTTTACTTACAAGTTCCTCTTTAATATTTCTTTCTGTAAGTCCGGCCAGCACCTTATCGGCTGTAAAGTCTGATTTATCAATGCTTAATTTGTCTTCGAGATATCCGAAAATTGCTTTCGATAATTCTTCGTAGAAGCCGGCGGAATCATTTTTGGCAATTGCATTCTTAGCGGCTTCAAGTTTTTTAACCGCCACTTTTTCAGCTTTACGGTATTTCAGAAGCCTTGTATCGCTGTATAATTTTTCCCTCTTTTTGCCGGTTATAACCAGAGCGGCAAAAATAAGCGCTGCCGATAGAGCGCCCGCCCAGAACCACAATCCGATTGCTGAGTTTTCACTCTTCTTAGTTAATTTATAATTTGATGATTTGATATAACGGATATCTTCATTAAGAAGCTGAACATTTTCTTTCGCAACGCTATTATTGCTGTTTTCAACATAGCCTTCCCCTTTTTCAACATTCAATTTGAAAGCGTTCGTTTTCAATGTAACATAACGTTTTTCACTCGGATTGAAGTACGAAAATTCAACAGGCGGAATTTCAAATGTCCCGGGATTACGCGGAATTACCAGATAATCGATTATTTTCTGTCCTCCTATAGGCACCGTGCGGTTAATATTTTCAACAACTTTCGGTTCGTATTTTTCAAATCCGGCAGGCACTGTAATTTCAGGAGCAGTAATTAACTTAATATTTCCTGTGCCCGAAATTATAATCCTTATTGTTGCGCTTTCATTTGTTTTCAAATTTTTCTTATCTATTTCAGAATTTATATTAAAATTTCCTACCGTGCCGTTAAAAGCCTGAGGCGCCCCCTGCTGAGGGATAGGATTAACATTTATCTGAAGAGAATTTGATTTCGCTGTAAAATCGACCGTCTCGCTTCTTCCAAAGAAAGGGTCGTTAAAAAACTCATCGAATATATCATTGCCGGTTCTTTTCTTAGGCACCTGAACCGGAATTTTCAGCTCAAAGGGAGAAACAGTAAGCGTTCCGGTTTTCGTGGGAAATAAAGCTGCTTTTTTTATAACCGCGACTTTAAATCTTTCGTTATTGTACATTGCAACATCAAAATTGATGTTTTTAATATCGACCTCTTCCGTCCAGAAACCCTGAAAGACAGGCAGTTTTGTAATCTGCGGAGATGCAATATTAACTTTGGTATATAATTTGTAGGTAACTATAATCTGTTCACCAACGCAGGCATTCCTTTTATCGGCTTCGGCAATAATAAAAAGGCTTTTCGCAATTTCTTTTTCCGATTTTACGGAATTGCTGTTTTGCTGTTGAGCCTGAGGGGACGCTTTTTCAACTTTAACTTTTATCGGATTTGAAGTGTAAGCCTTACCTTCATAGGTTATGGATGCCGAACCAATATTAAATTCCCCCATATCGGGAGCATAAACAAGATATGATAAAGTTATTGAAGCATCCATTTTTCCATTAATAATCTGCATACTTGTAGATTGATTAGGTCCGCTCAGAATTTTCAATCCTTTAAAGTCAGGCGGCTTGAAATTCGATGCCTTATTTAAATCGGGGCACGAAAGAGTAAAATAGACTTGGAAACGTTCATTCTGCCCTACAACCGATTTATCGACCGTAGCATTAAAGCGCTGGGCATTAACCACCTGCTGAAACGTCAGAAAAATTACTATTAACTGTAAAAATTTTTTAATCATATATTAAATTTATCCGGTTTTTATATCACTACCAATCTTTTTCTCTAGGAATAATCCGACCTTTTTTCTGTCTTAATTTTTTCTGCAGGTCATTTTCTTTATTCTTCAGCGCAGATAAAATTCTTTCAGCCTCATTCTTTGAAATCTGATTTTTCGGCTGTTGCTGCTGTTGTTTTTCATTCTGATCCTGCTTGTTGTCTTTTTTATCCTGCTGGTTTTTATTCTGGTCCTGGTTCTTATTCTGATCCTGTTTATCCTTATCGTTATTTTTATCTTTATTCTTATCATTCTTGTTTTTCTGATTCTGTTGATTCTGTTTCAGCATATTAAGAGCATAAGAAAGATTGTACTTAGTTTCAGGGTCTTTAGGATTTAATTTAAGCGCATTTTTATATGCATCAACCGCTTCCTGATATTTCTGTGATTTAAGAAGCGAGTTCCCGATATTATGGAACACCTGAGATTTCTGGTCAGGGCTTTCGGTAAATCCTAGTGAATTTTTATACGAGCCGATTGCCTGATCATATTTCCCCATCTTATAAAGAGCGTCGCCGAGATTAAAATGCCCTTCAAACAGTTCCTGATCTTTAGTAAGAGCCTTTGTAAAATTATTTTCGGCATCCGAGAATTTTCCGGCTTTATACTGGTCAACTCCATCGTTTATAAGTCCCCTCTTACTTTGTGCGGAAACATTAATAAAAGGAATGGCCGATATAAAAGCAATTGCCATAAAAGCCGGCAGATAATTCCGTTTACATTCCGCCCGGCTGAAATTTAAGGTATAATATTTGTTTTTCGTTTTTTTCATTTTAAGAATCGGATTTAACAAATTTATCGAATATTTTTGTTCTGTTCGAAGTAATAAAAAATTCCGTAATTAATAAGATAAGAGCGGGAATAAGGAAATAGTAAAACCTGTCTTCATAATCGGTAATTCTTTTTGTTCCATATTCAGTCTGTTCAAAATTAGAAAGTTCCTTATAAATTTCGTCAATTTCGCTTTCTCCGCTTGTCCCGTTATAATATTTTCCATTCCCTTTCGAGGCAATATCCTTAAGGACGGTTTCATCCAGTTTGGATATTACAACGTTGCCCTGGTTATCGGTTTTGAACCCGGCATTGGAACTGTTGGAATTAGCTATAGGAATAGGAGACCCAGCGGAAGTTCCGAGCCCTATTGTAAAAACAGATATTCCCCCTGAATTTGCTTCATCGACAACCTTATCAATTTCCCCTTCGTGGTCTTCCCCGTCGGAAATAATAATAATTGCTTTTTTAATTTCATCATCTTTACGGAATGAGTTGACTGCAAGCTGGATTGCAGAAGCTATTGAAGTGCCCTGCTGAGGAACGGAGGAAACATCAACTGCATTGAGAAGAAGATTTGCCGCCGCATAATCGGAAGTAAGCGGAAACTGCACATAAGCGTTTCCTGAAAAGATTACAAGCCCTATTCTATCTCCCTGCAGCCTGTCAATTAACCTTCCCACTTCGTGCTTTGCCTTTTCAAGCCTGTCCGGTTTAATATCATCGGCTTTCATGCTTAAAGAAACGTCAAGGACAATCATAACATCAATGCCGATCTGCTTGGCTTCTTCAATTTTAGAACCGATCTGAGGCCTTGCAAGAGAAACAATTAAAAGCGAAAGAGCCGTTAAGAAAATAATGAATTTAAAACCTGCTTTTTTTCTGCTTCGCAGGGGAGATAAAATCTTATGGATTTTCTCGCTGGCAAAATTCTTGAACATAAGTTCAAGCTTTTTGCTGATGAAATAATAAAACACCAGCAGAACCGGTATAAGATAAAGCAGATAAAGATAATCTGGCCTTCCGAATTTAAACATAATTAAGGTATTCTCTTTAAATAAATTTTCGAAATAATTACTTCGCACAATAAAAGGATAAAACCGGCAAGCGCCCAGTAAAAATATAATTCCGTAGCGTGACGGTAGCTTGTTACTTCAACTCTTGTTTTTTCCAATTTATCAATTTCATTATAGATGTTTTCAAGTTTCTTATTGTTTGTAGCCCTGAAATACTGCCCGCCTGTAGTCTGCGCAATCTGTTTAAGAAGATTCTCATCAATTTCAACAGGAACCATCTGGTAGCGCTTTCCGAAAGGAGTATCGAACGGATACGGCGCCTGCCCTATAGTGCCCACCCCTATTGTATATATCCTTATTCCGTAAGTCTGTGCAATCTGCCCTGCGGTAAGAGGGTCCATTTCGGGGACATTGTTCATACCGTCCGTAAGAAGAATCATTACTTTGCTTTTAGCCTTGCTATCTTTAACGCGGTTAACGCCGTTTGCAATTGCAACCCCGATAGCGGTTCCATCTGTAAGAATGCCGCTTTTAATATCCTTAAGAAGATTCCTTAAAACAGGATAATCAACGGTTAAAGGGCATTGTGTAAAACTTTCGGCAGAGAAAATAACAAGCCCTATTTTGTCGGTTGTCCGTCCTGCAATAAAATTATCTATAACATCTTTTGCGGCTTCGAGGCGGTTCGGCGAAAAATCCTCTGCAAGCATGCTTCCCGATATATCGAGAACCATTACAATATCTATACCTTCCGTATATATATTTTCCCCCGATGAAAAAGTCTGAGGCCTTGCGGCAGCAATAATAAGCAGCGCAACTGCAAAAAGCCTTAACAACGCGGGAAGATGCCGGATACGTTCTTTGAAAGAAGGTTTTAGCCCTTTGAATATATTTAATGAAGAGTAGGTCAAATCGGGAGAAAGTTTATTCTCTTTTTTCCAGTACCACCATCCGGCAGCCGGAAGTAAAATTAAAAGGTAGAGAAAAGCAGGGTATGCAAAAGAATAATCGCTAAGCATTTTCCCCCTCGCTTTTTTGCTCAACCACAACTTCAGGTTTTGTAGTATGAACTATATTTAATGCCTGTTCCATCATTTCGCTGTTAACCGTAGGAATAGGAACAAATTTTGCAAATTTTACAAGATCGGCATTGTTAAGGAATTTTTCCGTGAGGTCTTTTATCTTTTCGCCCATCGTGGAAGATTCCAGACTTTTCAGCACTTCCGAAGTAGTCATTTCGAGGGCAAGGAAACCGAAGCGGCCTTCAAAATATTTTCTTACAATTTCGGTTATTTCTGAATGATACTCTTTTACCTTTCCTTCCTGCCATAAATGTTTTGCTTCAAGGGTATTTAATTCCTTTAATGCCAGTTCATAAGGAGGGATTTCCGGTTCTGCTTTAACGGGAGGAAGTTTTTTCTTCTTATAATATGAATAAATGAAGTAACCGCCTCCGGCAAGAACAGCAATAACGGCGGCAATAATCAGCAGTAAAAGCCAGTCAAACGGTATTTCTACAGGAGGTTTTACATCCTGAATATCCTTTGTAGTATCAACGGGAATAGTTGCAACAGTAAGCGTTATTGAATTAACAACCAGATAATCCTGCTTCTGCCCATCTGTAAAAAAGACTCTGTATTCGGGAATGCGGACAATACTTGAATCGTACTTTGAAAAGATGTAAGACCTTGTTTCCATTGCTTTAATGGACGATTCCTGTTTTACAGGAGGTTCTTCCTGAATAAAATCAAGATTTTTAACCGAGTCTTTTACCGAAGGATAATTAATCTTAATGTTTTTATTGTAAGCAAATTCGAGTTTATATACAATATAATCGCCGACTTTGTATTTTGTAGTATCGGTAGAAGCTTTAACGGTAATCTGCTGGGCATTAACGGCGGCGGCGGCCAGCAGTAAAAGCAAAAAAGAATATTTTATTTTTTTTACCATCTTTTCTCGCGCATTTTAAAGAAATCAACAAGAGGTTTAATATAGGAATCGTCCGTATTAATTGTAACGGAATCGAGCCTGCTTTTGATGAAAAGAGATTTTCTTTGTTCCATTCTTTTTATATTCTGTGCGGCAAACCAGGTCTGAACCTTTCTGTCGTTCGAATCTATGTATCTTATTTCGCCTGTTTCGGCGTCGCGGAATTTTATTAGCCCCACCTTAGGCAGAATATTTTCGCGCCTGTCATTAAGAAACACCCCGACGAGATCATGTTTCTTGCCTATTATTTTCAAAATTCTTTCATAGCCGTCATCAATAAAGTCGGATATAAGAAAAACGATGCACCTTTTTTTAACAGTATGGTTAAAATATTCCAGCGCGCTTTTAATATCAGTTTTATTGCCCCGGGGCTCAAATGAGAGCACATCCCTTATAATTCTTAGTACGTGGCTTCTTCCTTTTCTCGGTGAAACATATTTTTCAATTTCATCTGTAAAAAGAATAAGCCCTGCTTTGTCGTTATTCTTTAAGGCGGAGAAAGCAAGAATAGCGCTTATTTCGGCGGCAATCTGCTGTTTTGTTTTTTCATTGCTTCCGAAAGCCTGCGAACCGCTCATATCAACAAGCAGCATTACAGTAAGCTCTCTTTCCTCTTCGAATACTTTAATATATGGATGCCCGAACCGCGCTGTAACGTTCCAATCGAGATTTCTGATATCATCGCCGAACTGGTATTCGCGCACTTCGGAAAATTCCATTCCTCTGCCTTTGAATACAGAGTGGTATTCCCCCGAAAAGACCTGATTTACCAGCCCTTTGGTTCTTATTTCAATCTGTCTGACTTGTTTTAAAAGTTCTTTTGTCAACATCAGTTATAACCGGAAAAATTATTAACAATTATTATTCTCAGTAAAATCGATCTATTACGGCACTTCAATTGCATTCAGAATTTTCTGAATAATTTTTTCCGAAGTAATTTCCTCGGCTTCCGCTTCGTATGTAACGGCAACTCTGTGGCGCAGAACGTCAAGACAGATATTCCTTACGTCTTCCGGTATTACATAGCCTCTTCTTTTTATAAAAGCCATAGCTTTTGCGCCAAGAGCAAGATTAATTGTAGCGCGGGGAGAAGCCCCGTAGCTTATCAGATTTGTAAGTTCGTCAAGCCCAAATTCTTTCGGATTGCGCGTTGCAAATACAATATCGATAATATACTTCTGGATTTTTTCATCGACATAAACTTCGCGTACAAGCTCGCGCGCTTTAATAATAGCATCTGTAGTAATAACAGGGTTTACTTTACTCGAAAGCCCTTCAACATTCTGTTTCATAATTTTAAGTTCTTCATTGCGCTGAGGATAAGTAATTTTTACTTTCAGCATAAAACGGTCAACCTGAGCTTCGGGAAGAGGGTAAGTGCCTTCCTGTTCAATAGGGTTCTGCGTTGCAAGAACAAGGAACGGATCATCCAGTTTGAAAGTCGTCTCTCCGATTGTAATCTGCCTTTCCTGCATAGCTTCGAGAAGGGCGCTTTGAACTTTTGCAGGGGCGCGGTTAATTTCATCTGCAAGAATGAAATTAGCAAAAACCGGGCCTTTTTTAATTGTAAAATTGCCGTCTTTCTGATTATAAATCATGGTTCCAATCAAATCGGCGGGGAGAAGATCAGGGGTAAACTGAATACGCTGGAATTTAGCTTTCATTGCATCGGATAAGGTTTTGATAGCCAGTGTTTTAGCAAGACCCGGAACCCCTTCAAGCAATACATGCCCGTTTGCCAGAAGTCCGATTATAAGCCTTTCAACCATTTCTTTCTGGCCGACAATAACCTTTCCAACTTCGTTGAAAATTACATCAATAAATTCACTTTCCCTTTTAATTTTCTCATTGAGTTCTGTAATATCCAATTACTCACCTCATTTATTTATTATTTATTTATTTTTTATTTCTTCTACAAACCGGGCAAACAAAAGTTTCCCCCAAAGCGTTAAAATTTGTTAAAAATCGAACTTTTAAATATAGTAAAAAGCCGAAACATTCTTCGG
>Ga0153915_10003355_pt1 | contig 14700 bp, 6 predicted proteins | sample Opewatmetagenome_2_FD_107003 | JGI IMG/M metagenome (GOLD analysis project Ga0153915, IMG submission 107003) | Freshwater wetland microbial communities from Ohio, USA - Open water 3 Core 3 Depth 3 metaG | ecosystem: Environmental > Aquatic > Freshwater > Wetlands | place: USA: Ohio, Lake Erie...
GAAAGACAAAATCTTTACTAGTATCAGTAACCCAAAAATCACTTCCATTAGTTGTAATTCCCATAGAGGCTAGTGAACCCCAAGTAGATGTTTTAAATCCATCTGTCATATTTTTCCAGAAATCAAAATAAGGTGCTTTAGTATCAACCCTAAAATAAATTCTCGATCTATTCACATTTCCTACAGAATCATTCACCCATATTGTTACATTGTGCTTTCCTTCTGCCCAGGTTACTCCAGTGATATTTTCACAATTATCCAGGCTGGTATTCTTTGAATAGCTGTCATTAGAATACCAACAACTTCCTATTCCTACCCCTGTGTCGGAAACAGTGTAATTCACATCCAATTCGGTGTTTGATGTATTGGTATTGTTTGATGGGAAGGTAATTGTTATACTTGGTTGGGTTGTGTCTATTGTGAAGTAAACACTCGAACTATTTTCGTTTCCTACTGTATCATTTACCCATATTGTTACATTGTGCTTTCCTTCTGCCCAGGTAACTTCAGTTATGTTTGTTCCGCAATTATCAAGACTAGTATTTATGGAATAAGAGTCATTGGAATACCAACAACTTCCAAGAGCAACATTATCTGAAACAGTATAATTCACATCTAAACCAGCATTTGTTGTATTCGTGTTATTTGATGGAAAAATTATATTGATATTCGGAGCAACCGAATCAATTGCCAATTGTCTTGTTTCTGTAGAATTGATATTTCCAGCAACATCAATCGCCCATGCCTTGTAAGTATAATTTCCATTAGTTAAATTTGTGAAGCTGTTATAAACTCCTGTGCTTGATGTTGCATTGTATAATGCTATTATTTCTTGAGCAGATAATGCTCTTGAGAAAATCATTGCTTCATCTATTGTACCATTGAAAATATCTGTATAAACCCCTGATGCCATATATCCTCCAATTCTCAAATCAACAGAATTGTTACCAATAATCAGTGTGGTGCTTGTGGTATGAGCATCTTTAATACCTTCTTCATACAAATTCATCGTTGTTCCATTGTATGTTCCACATAAGTGATGCCATGTATTGAGGCTTACAGCAGAAGTACTTGTAACTATTTGTTGTGACCCTGGTGCACCTGTTGAAATAGCAAAAGCATAGTTTCCATCACCATCTAAATAGAGCTGGTATAATGCAAAGGGGTCACTTGCTATTACACCAATACTAGTGTTACTCTTTACGATAATAGCACTTGCGTCAGTAGCATAGAAAGAAGTGGGATTAACCCAAGCGCATAATGTCAATTGAGTAAAATTATTCAAGGAAGGATTATCAGGTATTGTTACATACATACCATTAACATTTTGAGTGCCGTTAAATTTCAGTCCTTGCCCTCTATTGCCTGCAGCCAAAACAGGAAATCTAAGAAGAGTTGCATTATTTCCATAACTCGAATTATCATAAACATAGGTTGAATTCTTTATTGAATCAAAACTCCACCAGCCCCTTAAGCTTCTATTCCAGTCAATGAATGCCGAATGTTCGTTTGTATCAGATGTTGAAACATTGATAAATATAGAAGTATTTGTTGTAGTTGTTCCATTCCCTGGAGTTGGGGAAGTGAAGTTGATGTCAGGAGGAATTGAATCAATCGTGAAGTAGACACTTGAACTGTTCTCATTTCCTACTGAATCATTCACCCAAATTGTTACATTGTGTTTTCCTTCTGCCCATACGATTGTTGTTATGTTTGTTCCACAATTATCAAGACTGGTATTCTTTGAATAGCTATCATTAGAATACCAGCAACTTCCAACACCAATGCTGTCAGAAACTGTATAATTGATATCTAAACCGGTGTTTGTTGTGTTGGTATTGTTTGAAGGGAAAGTTATTGCTATTGCTGGTTTTGTTGTATCAATCGTGAATCTCACAGAGCTCACATTGATGTTCCCAGCAGAGTCATTTGCATATATCCTCACATTATGAGTTCCTTCTGTCCATGTTACACTTGTTATATTTTCACAAGTTGGTAAACTCTCATTTTTAGAGAAGCTATCATTAGAGTACCAACAAGAACCTATTCCTACCCCTGTGTCAGAAACAGTGTAATTGACGTCTAAACCGGTGTTTGAACTATTCGTATTGTTTGATGGGAAGGTAATTGTTATACTTGGTTGGGTTGTGTCGATTGTGAATCTGACAGATGTTACATTCACATTTCCAGCAGAGTCATTTGCGTAAACTCTTACATTATGAGCTCCTTCCACCCATGTTACATCTGTTATGTTTTCACAATTTGAACGAGAAGTATTTACTGAGAAACTGTCATTGCTATACCAGCAATTCTTAATCCCAACTCCAGAATCAGAGATAGTATAGTTAACATTAAGTTGTGTATTTGAACTGTTCGTGTTGTTAGAAGGATAGATTATGCTTATTTGAGGATTTATTGTATCAATAGTGAAGTAAACACTCGAACTGTTCTCATTTCCCATAGTATCATTAACCCAAATTGTGACATTGTGTTTTCCTTCTGCCCATGTTACGCTTGTTATATTTATTCCGCAATTATCAAGACTAGTATTTATGGAATAAGAGTCATTGGAATACCAACAGCTTCCAAGAGCGACGTTATCAGAAGCTGTGTAATTGATATTTAAACCAGTATTTGAAGTATTCGTGTTATTTGATGGAAAAATTATAATTATGTTTGGAGAAATATCATCTATTTCAGTCATATTAACTAATAAAATGCTAGAATTTAAATTCCCAAGAGTATCATTCACAGAAATGTTGATGTAATACTCTCCTGGTGATAATGCAGAGATATTTGTCAGCTCTCCAGATACAGAATCGATAGAAAAGGTGTTTGTCCAGTTTATTGCAAAGCTTCCTAATCCAACTCCAGCATCTTGGGCATCTATTGTATAATTCAAGGATTGTCCTTCTGTAATGGTTTGGTTATATAATTTAGCATGGTAGACATGATAAGCAAAATCATCAACAAGGTCTACAATCCAAAAATCAGTTGGAGAATTCCAATCCCCAGATAAAGAAACATTTGTTGTAATCCCATTTGGATTAGTTGAACCAATAGCAGATAATGAAAAACCATCTGTTATATTATTTCCTGATTTATCTGTATGATAGACAAATTGGTCACCAAAATCTACAATCCAAAAATCACTTCCATTGGTTGTTATTCCAGTAGGAACTCCTGCCCCAATATCAGATGTTTTAAATCCATTTGTAAAATTATAACCGCTTTTATTTGTATGATAAACAAAATCATCACCAGTATCACTAATCCAAAAATCACTTCCATTAGTTGTAATTCCATAAGGATTTACTGAACCGAGAGCAGATAATGAAAATCCATTTGTTATATTATTTCCTGATTTGTCTGTATGATAAACAAAAGCATCTGAAAAATCTACAATCCAAAAATCACTTCCATTAGTTGTAATTCCATAAGGATTATCAGAACCAATGGCAAATGTTGAAAATCCACCGGTTATGTTTCCTGTGGAATTGAGCTGATAAACAAAATCATCCGTGTAATCAGTCATCCAAAAATCTGAATTATTAGTTGTAATTCCCATTGAATCAGAAGGATTGGGGGATAATGAAAATCCATTTGTTGCATTTTTCCAAAAATCAAAGTAAGGAGGAGTTGTGTCGATTGTGAATCTCACAGAAGTTACATTCACATTTCCAACCGTATCATTTGCGTAAATTCTCACATTATGCGTCCCTTCTATCCATGTTACATCTGTTATATTTCCACAAGTTGGTAAACTTTCATTTTTAGAAAAACTGTCATTGCTATACCAGCAAGAACCAACTCCGACTCCAGTATCAGATACAGTGTAATTTACATCTAAGCTGGTATCTGTTGTATTTGTGTTATTTGTAGGAAAAATTATTGCTATTGCTGGTTTGGTTGTATCTATTGTGAATCTTACAGAAGAAGAATTTTCATTTCCGGCAGTATCATTTGCCCAAATTGTAACATTATTTACTCCATTAATCCAAGTTACTCCAGTGATATTTGCACAACCTATTAAGCTATAATTTACTGCTCCTGAGGTATTTGAATACCAACATGTTGACACACCCGAAACATCTGAAATACTATAATTGACATTAATCTGAATATTCGTTGTATTTGTGTTATTTAAAGGAAAACTTATATTTACGTTTGGGAGGCGAGTATCAACTGTGAAGGTTACTTTGGAATTGTTCTCATTTCCAGCAGAGTCATTAACCCAGACAGTAACATTATGCTTTCCTTCTACCCATATTATATCTGTAATATTTGTTCCACAGGCTATAGATGTGTTTTTAGAATAAGTATCATTGGAATACCAACAGCTTCCAAGAGCAACATTATCTGAAGCAGTGTAATTTATATCTACTGTATTTATTGAGAAATTTGTGTTATTGGAAGGAAAGGTTATGTTTATCTGGGGGTTTGTTGTATCAATTGTGAACCTCACAGAAGTTACATTAATATTTCCAACCGTATCATTCACATAAACTCTCACATTGTGTGTCCCTTCTGTCCATGTTACATCTGTTATATTTTCACAATTCGTTAAAGAAGTGTTCTTTGAATAACTATCATTGCTGTACCAACAAGAACCAACTCCAACTCCAGAATCAGAGATAGTATAGTTAACATTAAGTTGTGTATTTGAACTATTCGTATTGTTGGATGGATATCTTATGGCTATTGCTGGCTTGATTGTATCTATTGTAAATCTCATAGAAGAAACATTCACATTTCCAGCAGAATCATTTACATAAACTCTGATGTTGTGAGCTCCTTCAACCCATGTTACACTTGTTATATTTCCACAATTTGGTAAACTCTCATTTTTTGAAAAACTGTCATTGGAGTACCAACAATTCTGTACAAAGATGTTATCAGAAACAGTGTAATTTACATCTAAGCTAGTATCTGTTGTATTTGTGTTATTTGTAGGAAAAATTATTGCTATTGCTGGTTTGGTTGTATCTATTGTGAAGTAAACACTCGAACTGTTCTCGTTTCCCATAGTATCATTAACCCAAATTGTTACGTTGTGTTTTCCTTCTACCCAAGTAACTCCAGTTATATTTGTCCCACAGGCTATAGATGTGTTTTTGGAATAACTATCATTGCTGTACCAACAAGAACCAACTCCAACTCCCGAATCAGAGATAGTATAGTTAACATTAAGTTGTGTATTTGAACTATTCGTATTGTTAGTAGGGGAGATAATTGCTATACTTGGCTGTATTGTATCTATTGTGAATCTTACAGAGCTCACATTGGTATTCCCAACTGTATCATTTGCATATACTCTCACATTATGTGTCCCTTCTGCCCATGTTACAGTTGTTATATTTGTACCACAGTTTGGTAAACTTTCATTTTTGGAGAAACTGTCATTAGAATACCAGCAATAAGCAGCAGTTTCATCAACAGTATAATTCACATCTAAACCAGTATTTGTTGTGTTGGTATTGTTGGAAGGGAAAGTTATTGTCATATTTGGGGCTGTTAGGTCTGGAGGAGTAGTGATATTAAAAGTTACAGAAGTAACATTCACATTTCCTGCAGAATCATTGGCATAAACTCTTACAGTGTGAATGCCAATAACCCATGTTACATCGGTTATGTTTGTTCCACAGTTTGGTAAACTTTCATTTTTGGAGAAACTGTCATTAGAATACCAGCAATAAGCGAGATTTGTATCTGATGCAGTATAATTCACATCTAATTCGGTGTCTGTCGTATCAGTGTTATTTGAAGGAAAAGTTATTTCTATTGCTGGCTGGATTGTGTCAAGATAAAATGTAACACTTGAACTATTCTCGTTTCCTGCTGAATCGTTTGCCCAGACTGTAACATTATGTAACCCTTCTGCCCAAGTAACTGTTGTAATATTTATACAATTTGTTCCTAAAGAAGTATTTATTGTGTAACTGTCATTAGAATACCAACAAGAATCTAAAGTTGCATCAGCGACACTATAATTAACATCTAAACCAGTATTTGAAGTGTTCGTGTTGTTAGAAGGGAAGGTTATTGCTATATTTGGATTTGTTAAATCAGGATTTGCAAAAGCTATTGGATTATAAGAAATTGTTCCTGCTGAACCTGCTGTTGGGTTAACACCACAAGCGTAGCTGACTCCTAAAGCACCACCACTAAGGTTATATTCTCCAGTTGTGAAATTATTAACAGTTGCATAGACAAGAACAATTCTACCACCGCTTCCCCCACCTCCTCCACAACCAGGACTAACGCTTGGATTAGTAGTGCCTCCGCCAGAACCTCCTCTTGCATCTAAAATTGCAGTGGTAATTGTGAGATTTCTCGCTATAAGAATTATGTGTCCGCCAGAACCTCCTCCGCCTGCCCCCTCATCTCCCGTCGTTGTTTCATCTTCTCCCTCAATACCGCTTGCATTTATGGTTCCTGCAATGTAAATCACTCCAGAACTAGCGTTTATTTTTATACCTCCACCACCAGGCATACCATCAATTGTTGTTGTAGAATCTCCATTAGCTCCGCCTCCGCCAGAACCTCTCTTTAATTCTAAGCTTGTAGTTGTGCCATAGGCTGTTCCTCCCCTACCTCCTGTGCCAGTATTATTTCCTCCATATCCTCCTGTATTACCAAAACCTCCTCCACCTCCTCCAGCACCTGCATTGGTACTTACCCTTCTACCGCCTCCCCCACCACCTTGATTTGGATTTATAGCTAATTTTCCTGCTGTTAGATTATTACCGTTTCTACCTTGCCATGCTCCTGTTGTGGTAGTTCCGACACCAGCACCCCCTTCTGTTCCTGAACCAGAGGCATTAATAATTCCCCCCGCATCTACTGTGAAATTTCCATATTCTCCTAAAGTGATGTTTACATATCCTGTACTGTTGTCGTCATCCCTATGAGGACAGACGTTCAATATTCCACCAGAAGTTATATAAATATTGGTGTAATTCCTTATTTCTCCGCACATGCTATATGGGCCATCAATAGTAAGACTAGGACGCTGGTCATGGATATAATCATAAACTACTCCATTGTCAACTGACTTCAAATCAAAAATTGACTGGTTTCCTGTGTGATTTAAATAGATGTAATATCTTCCCTCTAAGACACTTTCAACTTTTCCTATAACAATATCAGAATCTTTTTCATAAACTTCAACTGTTGCTGGTTGTGTATTTGCAACATAGATATCAATGACATTTTCAGAAGTTAAACTACTTTCAAAATATGCTCTGACATATTCGTCTTTTGGTATTGTATAAGTTACATTATCTGTTTCATTAACATAAGCATAAATATCTCTTATAAAATTCCTGTTTTCATCTAAGTGCTCTGCCTTGCTTATCTCTATTATTACTTCAAAAGTTTCATTGGAAAGTTGAGGAGTTATCCATTCAATTCTATCAATCAAGCCATTGCTGTTGCTGTCGATGTAATTTGTAACTGAAACAGGCTCTCTTGTTCCATCTGTTGTTCTGTAAAGTGTTATTTTTTCTTTAGAAACCTCGTTTAATTCAGTGAAAGAAAGGACATTCTCATAATGAACGCTTTCCAAACCAACAATCGTTATTTCTTTTCCTCTTTCTGTTTCTTCCTCAATAGCATAAGGAGCAGGAGTCTCGTACTCTATTTCATATTCTGCTTCAGAGTTGTCAATTTCTAAATCAACTTCAATTTGCTCTTGCCCTGATTGTCGTTCTTCATCGACTGCTCGTCCTGTTAAACCCAAAAATGCGAGCAGTCTGAAAAAGAATCCTCTTTCATTTGCATTTATGGTTCCCCCAGTTATGCTCAAAGGAGAAATTTCCTCTTCGTTTTGATTTTCTATCTTGTTAACTATGATGTTCTCTGCTTCTTTAGGAAGCTTTATTGTCAGATTTCCTTCTGCTTCTGGATTGATTTGTTTCTTCCATTTGACAGGCTGATTCAGAACTGCCTGATACTGGATTGTCTCGATTGTGACATTTTCTTCTGTTAGAATATTTATAGTTGTATTTTCCTCTGTGAGGTTTTCTGGAATTGTAATATTCGTTTCTGTGATGTTTGTCTCTACCTCTTCTGGAATTGTTATGTTAGTTTCTGGAATAGGGATGTTGGTTTCAGGGGGGCTGGCATTTTCTGATATTATGACATTGGCTTCAGGAACAGTTATATTTTCTATTGCATTTTGAGATTGATTTGTCTCTGAAGGAACAGTAATATTGGTTTCAATTGTGATATTTGTTTCTGTTGCATTTTCACTTATAGCATTTTCTTCTGTTATTGTTTCATTTGTGCTGGTTTCTGCTGTCTGATTTGCTTCAGGAATATTTAAGGGAATTGTTTCTATTTCTGGGACTTCGTTGGGTGTTTCATTTTCCTCTACAGTTGGAGGGACTTCAGAGTTACTTACCTGCTCTTCTCCAGTTGCAAAGCCAGTAATTGCTAATTTTGAGAGCTGGTTCTTGAAACTCAAAATCGTTTCAAAAAAATTAGATTTTTCTTGGCTGTTTGGAACAAATTTAGGAACTAAAATAATTGAGAGAATCAAAATGGCAATCACGATTGCTAAAAAAATGGGAAATATATTTTTTTCTTTTTTCTCCTCTGATTTTCCCAAATATTCAGAAATTACCTTACCATTGATTTTTTTAGAATGGTAGATATATGGACCAAAAACCTTCCCCCCTCTTTTTATATATTTTTTATACGACATGCAACCCCTTTTTTATAAAAAATAGAGGTAGGGTAACTTTTTAAGCCTTATTGATGGTATAAAAAACAGAATAATAGCCTATTTTTGGCTTTATTTTATCCTTTCAATGGGTTTTTGTTTTTTGTGTTTTCTAAAAAGATCTTTTATTTTAGAAAAAATCTTTTTCCCTCTGTTTTTTCTAATAAAATATAAAACGATGATATTCAAAAGAACCAATAAGATTAGTGAAAGGTAGATATAAATATTTGAATTTGTGGCTCCTTGGTTTATTATAGCCAATCCGTTTACTACCCCTATCTCGATAGTCCTGTAAGATTCTGCGCTGTATCCTCCATAATCCAACTTTATCCTAAAGTTATACACCCCTGCTTTCAGATTTGATGGGAGAAATATAGCTCCTGTTCTCGTTTTTTCTTCGAGATTTCCTAAATAGATGGTATCCAAGCCAAGGCTTACTATTTCTCCGTCTTTTTCAAGCCAGAAATTCAACTTTGCCGTGTCATCAGTATTTGAAATATCCCTTACGAGATAAGAAAACTTCAAGAAACTTCCTAATCTTACAGGAGATTCAAAATCAAGCATCCTTATACTAAACAATGGTCTTGTTGTTACCTCCCCAGATGTTGCGAAGCCAGAAAAATTTAATAATTTAATAAGATAAGGGATACTCACAGCTAATAAGATAAGAAATATAAACAAAGCAACCAACAAACCTCTATTTTTCATTCTTTACATCTCTTTTATATACAAATGAAATATCCCCTCTTTTTAAACTTTTTTCCTTTTTTAGGTTTTGATTTATTCTTCTTTCTTTTCAATCCTCTTTTTTTAATACTATCAGGGTGAATTAGCTAAAGGCTCTGCCTTCAAGCGATTTCTGTCGCTGACTTGTCTTGGCTGATTTTGCTCTGGGAAAATTTCAGAAAGTTTTTTGCTTCCTTCTTTCAGGATTTTGAGATTGATTTGGACTATTTCTGGAGATATGACTTTTCCTCTTACAGTTTTTCTCATCCTCAATCCTTTGGGTTTGAAGTTGGAAACAGACTTTTTCCCCTCTCTCTTCGGCCTTTTGTGCATGGCTTTTCCATAGCTTAGTAGGACTTTTTTCAGCGCAGTTCCCTCGACATTTTCTAAAGCAGTAAATCCAGCAGAATCGCTTGCTCCTGTTATTTCAAATTCATAACCTTCCAGATTGCTTGAGATATCTCTGCCATTTATCTTTTCATGGAGCTCTTTTCCAATTAGCTCTTCGCTTTCCAATTCTAAGTGATAAGTCTTTCCTGATTTTTCAGAGATATTTATCTTAAACATAAAACTTTATCGAAAAGACGACTTAAAAAGGTTTTGATTAAATGCAAATCTTTATTTACGGGTAGTATTAAGAATTTTAATGGTTTTATGGACTGCAACGAAAATCGATATTGCGAATTACTGCAGGATGAGATATTATTTGAGGTATGTGGAAAAGGAAAAAGAAATAAGGCTGTCTGCTTATGCTAAAGGAAGTTTGTTACATAAACTGATAGAAAATTTTTGGGCTAGATTAGGGACAGAAAAAGAGGTTGCAAAAAAAAATTCAAAAAAGAAATATTCCAATGCAGAAGAATTTGCCAGATATAGTCAAGGATCATGGATGAGCAATGTCATTGCCTCTCGAAATTCTGAGAAGCCAATTCAATGGAGTTATGATAATGAAGAATGGGTTATAAGAAAAGAGTTAAGAGATGTATGCACTTCTCTTTATCCTATTTTAATCAAAGAAGGCCCTCCGATATTGAGTGAAAAAAAATTTGACTTTTTGATTGAAGGAAAGAGATTCAAGGGAATAATAGATGATGTGAGGTTGAGAGATAGAAAAATTGTTGTTAGAGATTACAAGTCAGGGCGCCCATGGCTTGGAGAGATGAAACTTAACAACGACCCCCAACTGACTTTGTATAATATTGGCTTATGTTCCTTGTGCATGAGCGATGATAATCTTGCAGAAAAACTTGGATTAATGACTGAGAGGTGGAAATTTATGGGGAATCCTATTTACATTGCCTCGGATTTTATCGAAGAATTTTTTATGATTGAGGCCCCTGCTTTCAACTTAAAGAAAAAACACTCTCTGAAGGTCATAAATTCAACCAAGAGGAGAGACGAACACTTTTTTGAATTGTTGAAAATGATTGACGGAATTGAAAAAGCAGTTAACGAAGGTGGAATTTATCCTGAAAGAGGAAGAAAATGCGATTATTGCGACCTGAAGGCTGCTTGTGAAAAAAGGCTCGATAAGGCAGGACTAGGACATTTGGAAGATAAAGTAGGACAGGGATTTTTCAGTTTTGCAATTCCTGCTTATGCGAGGAACAAAGAGCAGGAAGATATGTTCAAGCAGAAGAAGATGAGATTTAATTTTAAGTGAAGAATATAAATCTTTAAAAATTGTTTAATATTGACTTTTTTATGGCTGTAAGAAATGCTGTCAGAGCGAGAAAAAAAAGCGGGCTTGAAGAACTCAGTTTGTTTGAGTTAGTGGAAAAGGTAGTCAATGAAACTCTTAATCATAGAGAGAATTTAAGAATTTCAACAGTGGATAATGAAGTAATCAAAAGAGAGTATGATAAAAAAATAATGTCTCTAAGAGAAGAATTGAGCAGAAGAGAGCAATTGTATCTCAAGTATTATCACAAGTTTCTCGATTATTAAAATTTCTTGATTTCTTCGATTTCGCTTAGAAGCCTGATTTCGTTTTGGCTTAGCAGCTCCTTGTTTTTTCTAAAGTTCTTCAACTGGCTTGGAGTTATGTCAGAGTACAAGAATTCCTCGTCTTTCAATTGTCTTTCAAAGTTAACTCCAGGAATTGAAATAGCCACTTCCATGGCCTCGCCAGCTTCTTCAATGCTTTTGTTCTCTGACTGAATTTTTTTTATCCTTCCTATTTTCTCTCCTTCTCTGTTTATCATGTTTATTTCAGGAATCAGTTTTCCTGCCTCTACTCTGACTCCGAAGATTGCAGGCTTCGTATTTCTGAAAACGTACTGATAGAGAATTCTCAGTTTGCACAATGCAGAGAGTTGCATCAATTTTCTTTTTTCTATTTCTCTCTTTTTTTCTTCTCTGAACTCTATAAGATTGTCAATCAGTTTGTAAATCACTTGCTCTGTCAGAACTTTTATCTGCTTGTTGCCTTTCAATAATTCCTGGACGTCTTCGCTTACTGAAACATTGAAGCCGAGAATTATGGCATCTAATTCATCAATTTCCAGATTGGCTTTTGCAGACGAGAAATCTATTTTGTTTATGTTTCCTATTCCTGCTTTTAGGACAGGAATATTGTTCTGTTTGAGCAAAACTAACAGCGCTTCCAGGCTTCCGAGAGAGTCTGCTTTTGCGATTATTCCTTTTTTGTCTGTTTGAATGTTTTCTGTCAATTCTCTTTTGAATATCTCTCTTATTTTTTCTCTGTCTCCTTTGTAAGCGAGAAAAGGCATACCAGGAAGTATTTCTATTTTTTCGCTAAACTGCATTCTCAACCCTGTTGCAGCTCTTACTTCCTCTTTTGCCTTGAACTTGTTTGCCAATGGCTGAATTTCTTCAAGCACTCTTATTCTGCTTATTATAGGGATTCCATCGATGTTCGAGACTGCTATCTCCTGATTTTTACTCAATTTTCCGTCGTACAAAATAGCCTCTGCATACTCGTTGGATTTTTCTTTCTTGACTTCGAGAACCACGCCTTTTGCTTCTTCCCCTAATTTCAATCTGTTTGTTAAATATCTCTGACTTAAACCACAGAGCATCATCATCAGCTCTTGAAGCCCCTCGCCTGTCTTTGCAGAGCAGGGAACAAGGGCGATTTTTTTTGTGAAATCCTGAATGTTGTAGAATAAATCTGCCTCAAATCCATAGTTGCTTAGACTTCCTATTATTGTAAGATATCTCTCATCAAAAACCTGTTTCACATTCGCTGGCTGAGATTCTATATTTTTTTGCAAATCTTCTCCTTTTTTTGCAGTTCTCCACCCAGATATATTGTCTATCTTGTTCAGTGCGATGAGAAAAGGAGTTTTATTGAGCCTTAATATCTGAATTACTTCTGCTGTCTGGGGTTTTATTCCCTCGTTTATGTCTATTACGAGAATCGCCAAATCAGCCAGGCTTCCTCCTCTTTTTCTTAAATTCGTGAAAGCAGCATGTCCAGGAGTGTCAATGAATAAAAATCCAGGAATTTCCAGTTTTATTCCTTTTTTTTCTATCAAAGGACACGAGATTTTTGCCTGGCTTGCTGGGTAGGAAGTGAAGGAAATTTTCTGTGTAATACCCCCTGCTTCTTGCTCCTGGACAGACGTACCTCTGAAGAAATCCAAAATACTGGTTTTTCCGTGGTCCACATGTCCGCAGACTGTCACTATTGCCTGGCGAATTTTTTGAGTTTTCATAGAATTAGGTGATAAAATCAGGTTAAAAGGCTTTTGATTGTGTTTTAATGCAAATCAAAAAATTATATAAATCCTCTGAACTAAATAAGATAATGAAAAGGGGTAGGAAAAAGAAAGAAAAAAGAGAGATAAAGAGAGGATTATCTACCGTGCTTGTCATGCTGATAATAATTCTCGTTTCCCTTATTGCTATGGGAATAATCTGGATTGTAGTTAGAAATGTAGTTAAGAGCGGCTCAGAACAGATTTCTGTGGGGCAGTTTACTTTGAAGGCAGAGATTATGAATGTCAATTTGGATAATTTTTCAAACGATATCACTTTAAGTGTAAAAAGAAAGCAGGGGGAAGGAGAGTTTAACAAGTTGAATTTTGTTTTCTCTGACGGGGAAAATATGGAAGTTATAACAGAAATAGTTTCCCTTAACGAACTAGAAGAAAAAAAATTTAATTTTTACCTAAATAATCTGAGCGTTTCTAATCTGACTAGCATTTCAATAGTCCCTGTTTTAAAACAGGGTTCCAAAGAGACAATTGGAAATGTCCTTGATGAGTATCAAATCAGTCAAGCTGATTTTTTTCAAGCTGTTTTGCAGATGAATTTTTTTTCTCCAACTCCAGTAAATGGCTTGAGTCAGTCTGAAAACAACGTTTATATCAATGTCTCAACTTATGATGCTAATAACCATTCTGCATTTATCGACTGGGACAGGAGTTTAGTTGGATGGTGGAATTTTGAAAGTGTTAATCCAACTAATGGAGTTGTTCTTGATAGTTCAACATGGGGTAATAATGGGACTTTGATAAACCATGCAACGAATACAACTATAGCAGGAGCAAGAGGAAGAGCGTTGGATTTTGATGGAATAAATGATTATGTAAATGTGAGTTATAATCAGAATTTAAATATTACAAATGAAATGACTGTTGAAGCCTGGTTTTATCAAAAATTCTATGCTTCTTGGAAGGTAGTTCTTAACAGAGACGATGGTGTAAATAAAAGAATTTGGACTATGAGAACAATTACTTATAATAACTTTTCTTTTACTCTTTGGAATAGAAGTTCATCTCCTGTAACTGCGACGAGGGTTTTTCTTTCTGCTGTTAATAATTGGCACCATGCTGCAGCAGTTTATAATTCAACTGCAGTTGTACTCTATGTTGATGGAATTTCCGGGGTCCCTGTAGATTTGCCCGGAGGAATAAGAGATGCAAATACTCCTTTATATATTGCCCCCTATTGGAATGGTTCTATAGATGAAGTGAAAATATTTTCGAGAGCATTGACACCAGAAGAAATTAATGCAAGTTATCAGGCAGGAATTTACAGGCTCTATAGAAATTTTACAAACATCGCATCAGGAAGTCACACTTATAGAGCATGGCTAATTGACTCTTTAGGAAACATTGGGGAAAGACAGAGAAGCGTGACAATACTATAGATTAATCAATTGCTCCTTCTTTTCTCAGCAGTTGAATCTTCTTTTTTATGTTCTTTGGGCTGTTTCCACTGTAACCACCAATTTTTCCGTTAGACATTATAACCCTGTGGCACGGAACATTTCCGCCGTC
>Ga0153915_10003356_pt1 | contig 14699 bp, 14 predicted proteins | sample Opewatmetagenome_2_FD_107003 | JGI IMG/M metagenome (GOLD analysis project Ga0153915, IMG submission 107003) | Freshwater wetland microbial communities from Ohio, USA - Open water 3 Core 3 Depth 3 metaG | ecosystem: Environmental > Aquatic > Freshwater > Wetlands | place: USA: Ohio, Lake Erie...
GCCTCACCTACCCGAGTCGGTGGGTGCCCCTGGGATCGACAGGCGCCTGTGCCCTTGTTTGCATCGGCGCCCTCCCCCAAGCTACCGCTCGAGCCCGTCAGCAGGCGTAGACCAAGCAGAGCCCGATCCCTTCCCCGCTGACGACGCGTGCCAATATAGGCCCCGCCGGAAGCCATGCAAGTGCCGGATTTGCTTCGGGTTACGTCACTTGAATGTGCGGGAAATGTGGATTCCAACCATTCGTGGCCAAAGAGGTTCCCGCGACTTTCCCCACAATGTCGAGATGTGGATGGAATCCCGTGTGGAGCCACGCGGCTTGCCCGCGCCCACCAGAATCGCTACGGTAGGCCGCCTCATCATCTCCAACTCCGGATGTGTCGCCGTGAAACGAATCCCGCTCGCCGCTCTCACCCTCGCGCTCCTGGCTCCCGTCTCGCTGGCCGCGCAGCGCGCAGCCGCTCCGGAGGCGCGCATCGCCTCGATGGTGCGCGCCGACGCCGTGTGGGCGCCGCTCAAGTTCCTGGCGGACGATCAGCTTGAGGGTCGCGGCACGGCGCGCCGTGGCGGCGATCTGGCCGTGCTCTACATCGCCTCGCGCTTCATGGATCTGGGCCTGGAGCCGGCCGGCGACAGCGGAACCTACCTGCAGCACGTGCCAATCGTGGCCTTGAACCCGTCGCCCAGCATCGCGGTCACCGGCGGCGCGCCACCGCGCGACCTCGCGTATCGCGACGATTTTGTCGCGTGGGCCGAGCGGCCGGACACGCTGGTGCGGGTGAACGCCGAGCTCGTGTTCGTCGGCTACGGCATTGCCGCGCCGGAGTGGCAGTGGGACGACTACAAAGGCGTGGACCTCAAGGGAAAGATCCTCCTGATGCTCGTGAACGATCCCGGGCTCAGGGACTCGACCATCTTCCGTGGCAAGATTCTCACCTACTACGGGCGCTGGACCTACAAGCTCGAAGAGGCGGCACGCCGCGGCGCAGCGGGCGCGCTGCTGATCCACAACGACACCATGGCCACGTATGGGTGGAACACGGTGAAGAACTCCTGGTCCGGGGAGCAGATACGGCTGGACAACCCGCCAACGCCGCTGGCCTTCGCCGGGTGGCTCACGCAGCCGGTCACGGCCGAGATGCTGCGAGCACGCGGGCTTGATCTCGCACAGCTGATGGCGGCCGCGCAGCGGCGGGATTTCCGGCCCGTGGCGACGGGCCTGCAGGTCGCGGTGACGGTCCGCTCCTCGCTTCGGCGCATGGCGACCGCCAACGTCGTGGGCCGTCTCCCGGGTCGTGATCCGTCCCTGAAGGACGAGGTGGTCGTGGTGAGCGCGCACTGGGACCACTTCGGTATCGGCCAGGCGGTGGCCGGGGACTCCATCATGAACGGCGCCCTGGACAACGCGTCGGGTGTGGCGGCGATGCTCGGCGTGGCGGACGCGTTCGTGCGGAGCGGCCTCAGACCCAGGCGCTCCATCCTGTTCGCCAGCGTGGCGGCCGAGGAATCGGGGTTGTTGGGCTCGTCGTGGCTCGCCGCGCACCCGCCGGTGCCGATCGCCAGGGTTGCCGCCGACCTCAACGTGGACGTCGCCGACCTCTACGGCGCGACGCGTGATATCTCGGCCCTCGGCAGCGACCAATCCACGCTGGGCCGCGTCTTCGAGCAGGCCGCGAGCGCCGAGCGGCTCCGCGTTGTGGTGGACTCGCAGGCGCTGCTGCGCGGCGGCTTTTTCCGGTCCGACCACTTCCCGTTCTCTAAGGCCGGCGTCCCCTCGCTCTCATGGGGAACCGGCAACGACTTCGTGGGCAGACCCGCGGGATGGGGGAGGGAGCAGAAGGAGATGTACAACCGGGTGCGCTACCACCAGCCAGCCGACAACCTCCTGCCGTGGTACACGGTCGACGGCGCGCTGCAGCAGGCGCGGGTCCTGGTGCGCGTAGCCTGGGCGGTCGCGCAGGCTGCCGGCCAGCCCGCCTGGAATCCCGCGTCGGAGTTTGCGGAGGCCGGCAGGCGTCGCACCGCGCAGTGACCGTCGGCTCCCGCTGACGCCGGCCGCGGGTCGCTACGGGCTTGGCCCGGTGCGGGTGGGCCGCTGGGCCCAGCCCGCCGCGACGCGCAGGGTCTGCAGGCGGCGCTCGTAGGGGATCAGCCCCTCCACGATCGCGTTTCCCACCACCCGCACGTCGCGTCGCAGCTGCTCGGCGGCACGCTCGCCGCGGGAAAGTCGCGCGAGGCGCGTGGCACACTGCGCGCCGACCCGACTCACCGACGGCAGGACCGCGCGATAGCCGTTGACGGCCGTCTGCACCGCCCGCGCCGCGCAGGTGCGGCACACCTTCTGCGCCGCGATCGCCGCGACCGAGTCCAGCGATTGGCACCGCAGGCGAAAGCCGGCAGCCGTGTTCAGCACTTCGGCGTCCGGGCTGTTGAAGACGGCGCGGCGGAACAGCTCCAGCGCGCTCCGGACGTCGGCGACGCGCTGCCCGACCTGCGCCACGAGGCCGCGGGTAGAGTCGAATGCAGCGGCCCGCTGCCCCGGCACGGGCACAGTGGCGCGCCCCGGCTGTTGCCAGAGCGCTGCAGCGACGAGCAGGACTCGAACGATCATGGCCGCGGAACACTCGAGGGCCGGAACTCAGGAGTCAAGAGTCGGGACCCCCAGCGCTCCCGACCCTCCATTCCCGGACCGGCGTCAGTTCGGCGCGGCTCCCGCGTACGGCGGGTTCCGCGGCAATCCCGCCGGCACCGGGACGCGCCGCGCTGACGACAACGCCCCGTTCACCGCGACCATGAAGGCCCGGTCGTGCTCGTGCCCGTCCCGAATCAGCCCGTAGAACTCGCGGTAGAAGCGCCGCGCCGCCGTCTCGTACTGGTCCTGCCACGGCGTCCACCGCTCCGGAGCCGCGATCATGCTGGCGACATTGTCGCATGCGGCGATCGCCCCGTTCGAGTCGAGCGCCGAGTCGAGTGCCGAGTCGAGGGCCTCCGTGGCCTGCTGCAGAGCCGGAAGCTCGGCGACCGAGGGCTCCAGCTCCCTCACGGCCATCACGTACGTGGTCAAGTCCCAGTAGAGATTGCGGCAGCGCGACCAGCGATCCCGCTCCCGTTGCGACAGCGCGGTCGGACTGCCGGCGCCGACCATCGGCTGTCCCGAGGTGTTCCGGAAGACGTCCACCAGGGACACGATGGTCGAGTCCAGCATCTTGCCGAGGTGCTTCGCATACTCCAGCGCGGAGTCGGCGCTGCCGCCCGCGAACGGGGCCACTGCCAGCCCTGCGGTGAAGGCCGCGGGATTGGCGGCCGAAGCGCCGGCGGGTCGCGCGGCCTGTGGCGTCACCGCCGCAGCCGGTTGCGCCCCCTGGGCTGCCACCCCTTGGTTGGCCGGGGCTGCGACGCCGGCCGCACCGGCTGCGGGTTGCCCGGCGCCCGGCGCGGGACGCAGCACCTTGCCCTGGCCCGGCGTGGAAACGGGCTGCGTCGCCGGCTGCGGCTGCGGGTGCACGGCCGCAGGAGGCGGAGGCTTCTGAGCCGGCAAGGGCGAGAGCGCGCTGCCAGACATGACGGCGAACGCGAACAGCAATGCGGTGCGGGACATCGGAATTCCTCGGCAGACCACGTTTGGGGGAGAGTAACTGCGGCCCGGGGTGCGCGCTAGCTCGCCGGTCGCGCGCTGCCGGTGACCGCGATCACAGCGGCGACGCGTCGCGGGAGAACGTCTGCCTCCCCAGGCCACGGCTCCCCGGTGGAACGTACCGAGGCGCAACGCTTTGGTTCGTACCGGGCGAGGGGATTGCACATCTTCGGCAGTGACGCGCGGTGGATACCGCCCAGCGGCTTCTCCCCGAGATCGGGCCTCCGCTCGCGTGCGGGAAACACATCCACCGCGCGTCATCCGCCACCATTCGGCCGGGATCGCGCCTTCGCATCGGAGCGTAAGAGCCGCGCGCATTTGAATCGATGCCGGGTCTTCACGCACGCGCTGATGGCCGCCGCGGCTTCTCGCCGCGCGCGGCCATCGCGAACCCGGGGGTGGGACGCCCCCGCTGACGAGAGAAAACCTAGCGACGGCGGCTGGCCTTCGAGCTCGCCCTCTTGTGCCGTGCCGCGTGGGAACTCCGAGCGGCAGGCTGGTGGGTCTTCTTTGCCTTTGGCGCGTCATGCCGTGCCCGCGAGCGTGACTTCTTCGCACGCTCCGCCACTCGCTTCCGCTCCTCACGGGCGGCCTTCCGCGTTGCGGCCTTCGCCGCCTTCACCTGAGCCGCCCCGTCAATCTCGGCTGTCACGCGGTCGCCCTCGTCGCTGCCAATGAGCCCGCGGCGGACCGCGTACCGGATCAACTCGTGCGCGTCCTGGACGCGGAATGGCCCGACGCCGGCAGCCGCCCGGGAGAGGTTCACCATCGCATCGGCCACCGGACTGCGCAGGACATGCGCGATCCCGGGCACCGACTCGAGAATGCTGGAGATGGCTCCACTGCTGAGCTCAGTAGGCACGTCGATCTCCATGGCCCCCAACGCGTTAGCAAATGATGCGTCCCCGAACGGGGACGATGCGGGCCCGGTGGGGGGGTCTGTGATGGCCAACCTACTGAGCGCCAATGGCTTCGTCAAGGACAGCCCGCTTCCAGATCGCCCGGCGGAGATAACCTAACGATAAGCCCGGCAGCGAGTTACCGTTGCCAGGCGGCAGGCCTGCCAAACGGACAGCTACGGCCGAGGCGCTGCGGGAGTGTGAAGGCCTCTTCGGGTCACCTCCCCACTTTGAGCGAAATCCCCGCGTCCCAGCCGGTGAAACTCACCGCGCTGCCCGACGCTGGATTGACCACGTTCCCCGCATCGAACCGCGCGACCGGCAGCAGTGTGAGCTCGCCGCCAAGTGGCATCTGGAGCAGGGCGCCGAGCGAGAAGAGCTTGCCGGCGTTGGAAAGCTGGCTCGCTCCGATCGTGTGGGCCCGGTATTCGATCTGCGGCCGCAACACGCTTCTGCCCATCTGGATCGACGCGACACCGCCCAGCGCCAGCACGTTGCGCTTGTCGGTCAAAGCGCCGCTGATCGGCACGGTTCCGCTGGCGCGGTACAGGTCCCAGGCGTAGAGCGCGATGCCCAGGTTCCCGATCGGGAAGCTCCACGAGGCCTGGCCGATGTAGCGCCTGCCGGACTGGAAGATCGGCGAGCTGCCGAAATCGTCTTCCCCGAAGGTGGAGTAGGTGAAACCCAGCGAGATGCGGCTCTGGCCGACGATGCGATCGGCCCCCGCCCGCACCCGGAATTCGCCTCCGGCCTTGTAGCTGAGGCTGGTATCTGCCAGGGGCGTGTAGCTCCCGTTCTGCCGGTAGCTCCCCGCGACCCCGATGGCCCAGCCGCCGACCGGCATGGCCAGCGCGAGGCCGGTCGTGACGTTGAAGCCCGAGCCGAAGTTCGCGACCGGGAAGGGCAGCAGGTCCGATGCGATGACCCCCGCCACCGGAAGCTGCGCAGCCGTCAGCTTCGTTGTGCCGGTGGGCAGCGTCGCCGCGACGGTAAAGACCGCGATGTCCTGGACGATCTGGTAGACGCCGCGCACCTGGATGTCGGTCAGGCCGGAGATGCTGGTGCTCCCCGACGAGTCGGTGCGACTCGCTGTCGCGTAGCGGCCCCCGAGGTCGAAGGAGAGCCGCGGGCTCGCCGTCCAGACCAGGCCGAAGGGCACCGCCACCTCCGTCACGCTCTTGATGCCGAGCCCGCTCTGGAAGCTGAGGCCTCGAGCCTCGACACCCGCGAGCGCGGCCACGCCGCCGCCCTGGGTCGCGGGCTGGGCCACGAGCTGCGCCGGGAGCAGGACCAGCGACGCCAGAGCCAGGGCGCGGATCCCCGAGCCGGGCGCGTTCATGACGGCCTCTTGATGGTGATCACGACCGTGCCGGTGGGCGGCGCTGGGCCCTCCGTCTGGGTAGCCTCGGACGTCGTGTTCCGCGTCGTGGTCGGCGTGGAGGTGTTCGTGCCGGTGCCTGTGGGCACCGTGGTGCTTGGCGGCGCCACCGATTGGAGCCCGGCTTCGATCGCCGCCTGCGCGGACGCGACCGGCACCGGGCCCGGGGCCGTGAACGTCGCGGCCTGGGAGACGGCCGTTTCCACCTCGCTGACCTGTTGCTGAGTCGCCGCCGAAAGCTCGGACGCCGATGCCGCGCTCTGACTCGCGGCGCGGAAGTTCGGGTCCAGCGTGGCCGCCTGATTGAAGTCGGCCTGTGCGGCAGCGTAATCGCCGCGATCCTGCTCCACCAGTCCGCGGCTGTAGGCCAGGAACGCCTGCAGATTCTGGGTCGGGCGCTGGTTGATGGCTTCCTGCTCGGCCGGCGAGAGCTGGATGCCGAGATTGTTGAAGACCGCGAAGGCGATCTGCTTCTCGAGGTCGAACAGCTGGTCCAGCGGGCTCGTCCCCCCGGCGGGAGGCTGGACCGCGGCCGTGCCGACGTCCACCAGCGCCGCGTCCACCCTGACCTGGTCGCCGGGCAGCTCCCCGAGCGCGCCCTGCACCACGCGCGCTGCCTGGAGCAGGTGACCGCTCCGCACGGCCGACGCCGGCGCCGCCATCGCGGAATCGCCGAGCTTCATCTCGTCGAGCATGGCTTGCATGCGCTCGCGCTCGAGCACGCGGATCTGCCGGGACTTCGCCAGGTCCGTCACCAGGAGCTGCGCGAAGCCGCGGCCGAGCACCCGGATGTCGGGGTTGGTGCCGCGATAAGCGAACGGCATCACCGCGACGGTATTCGACTCGGGCGGCATCGCGGCCAGCGTCGGCTCGTTGGCCAGCGCCTGCCGCGCCTCGTACTCCAGCTGGCGCCGGTCCACCAGCGCCAGACGCTGCCGTGCCGTCGCCTTGAGGTCGGGGTCCGTCGCGATGTCGATGTAGTGCTGGTAGGCGGTGCGAGCTGCTGCGAAGTCGCCGAGCTGCTCGGCCGTCAGCCCAAGATAGATGGCGGCCACGCCGTTCCTCGGATCGCGGGCCACGGCGCTGTCGAGGGCCGGCCGCGCATCGCCGTAGCGCTGGGCCTTGAAGTACGCGACGCCGAGCCGCGCGAGGGTACCTGCGTCCTGGGGCCGCTGACTCCGCTCCGCCTCGAGCGACGGAATGGACTCCGGCGTGACGTCGCTCACGCGTATGGCGCCGCCCGTGGCGCACGCGCCTGCAGCCAGCACCACGGTGAACCGCAGTAAGCTGCTGCCGCGCAGCAGAGGAGTCATGGGGTCCTACCTCGCCGACTTTGGAACGCAACAGACGGGATGAGTCATAATGATGCAGGACGCCGTCAGCGCCTGCAAGCAGCCTCATCGCCGTGCGATTGGGGGAGCTTAGACGCGCCCCGGCACCGCCGCCGTGACGCGTGTCACGCCGCGAGCTAGGGCGTGGGGACGCGCCTGGGTGGCGAGTGCCAGCGCATGACCTTGAGCTCAGCCTGCGACAGGATCTCGCCCAACACCTTCTTGGTGCGTTGATCCACCGGCCAATCCAGATGCATTTCGAGGCGATAACCCAGGCGATCGGTGCCCCGCCCCTGCATCACGAAGCCGTCAGGCGTGGACCGAACCTCCTCGATCGGGACATCCGCGACGAGGTCAAAGCTCTCAGCCGCCGGGTTGGTCGCCATAGGAAACGCCTCCCGCCGAAAGAGTTATCCTCCGGCGAGAGGCGCCGCAAGCCGCCCTCGCAGGCGGTCACTCAACGGTGATGACGCCCACCATCCCCAGCGCCCGGTGCGGCAGACAATAGTAGTGGTATTCACCCTTCGGGGCGCCCGTGAAGCTGACGGAGTACACCTCATTGGCCTGCGTCAGGAACGGACCCATGAGGTCGCTTTGGCGCTTCGCCATCGCCCGGTTCAGCACGTCGCGCGCCCCGGCGGGAATGTGATCCTTGTCGAACACCACGTTGTGGGGTCCGCCGGAAATGTTGACGAACTCGACGACGTCACCCGACTTGACGGTGAAGTTCGCCGGATCGAACAGGTACTTGGCGCCCTGTTGCACCATCCGGACACGATGCGTTACGGGCGCCGTGGCCAGGTGGGTTGCGGGCCGGACGAACGCGACGGCGCCGACGGCGAGGATAGGCAACGCTGCCATGGACCAGCGGTTCATTGCGAACACTCTCCTCCGGTTGAAGGACACACCTCGGGAAACGGCGGAGTCCTACCCCGCAGGCCCCTCAAGGTGACGTGCAATCTCGGTTGTGAATCAATTCACAAGGACCGCGAAATCCGCAAGGCCCAGCCTGCAAGCCCTTTGCGCGGCCTCCAGCGGCTGGCTAGGTTAGGGGGTGCCCGCGGGGAGTCCGCCTCGCGGCATCCCCATTTCAGTCAGGAGCGGCTACCGGTCGTGGCAGGCGACGCCATCCAGATGATGGGCACCATTACCGAGGTGCTCCCCAACACCACCTTCAGGGTCGAACTCGAGAACGGCCACCAGATCCTGGCGTACGTGTCCGGCAAGATGCGCAAGAACTACATCAGGATCCTCCGCGGTGACCGGGTGGCGGTCGAGCTGTCGCCGTACGATCTGACCCGCGGCCGCATCACCTACCGCTACAAGTGACGGACGGGCCGCGCGGGCGCAGGCGCGCCGCGTGAGCAAGCAGCTCGGCGTCGTCTTCACGGTCGTCTTCATCGATCTCTTGGGCTTCGGGATCGTGCTTCCCCTGCTGCCCACCTACGCCGCCACGTTCGGCGTCACGCCGGCTGCGATCGGCTTCCTGGTGACGAGCTTCTCGCTCCTGCAGCTGGTGGCGGTCCCGTTCTGGGGCGGCCTGTCGGATCGGGTCGGCCGCCGGCCGGTCCTGATCGTGGGCCTGGTCGGCTCCGCCGCGTCGTACGTGCTGTTCGCCTTCGCCCGCACCTACGCGACGCTCCTGGCCTCGCGGATCGTGGCCGGGGCGATGGGCGCGACGGTCGGCGTCGCGCAGGCGTACATCGCGGACAGCACACCGCCGGAGCGGCGCGCGCACGTGCTGGGAATGCTCGGCGCCGCCTTTGCGATGGGCTTCATCATCGGACCCGCCCTTGGCGGCGCGCTCTCGACGCACAGCTACGCCAGCGCCGGGGTGGTCGCGGCCATCCTCTGCGCGGCGAACGCGCTCGCAGCGGTGGCCTGGCTGCCCGAGACGCCGAGGCACGTAGCGTCCCGCCGAGCTGGGCGCGTGCCGCTCAGACCCCTGGCGGCGCCCCTTGCGGCGAGCTTCCTCCTGACCGCCGCCTTCGCGGTCATCCACGTGACGCTGCCCCTCTTCGGCCGGGACGCCCTGGGCGACTCGACCGCCGAGATGGGTCTGCTGTTCGCCTACATGGGAGTCGTTTCGGCCGTCGTGCAGGGGTGGCTGGTCGGTCGCCTCGCGCCCAGAATGGGGGAGAAGTCTCTGGCGTGGGCGGGCGGGCTGTTGCTCGCGGCGGGGCTGGCGCTGGTCCCGGTCGCATCGACCCATCTGGCCCTGTATGCAACCCTGGGCACGCTGTCGGCCGGCTCTGCGCTCGCGACCCCGAGCGTCTACGCGGTGGTGAGCCGCCGCTCCTCGGCGGCTCAGCAGGGAGCGGCGCTCGGCCTGACGCAGACCGCGGCCACCTTGGGGCGCATCGTGGGGCCGATGACGGCCGGAGCCCTCATCGGGGCGCGAGGCATCAGCGCGCCGTTCTGGGCCGGGGCGCTCCTGGGGTTGCTCGGGATGGTCTCGGCGCTGTTCCTGCCCCGCGCCGAGCGGGGCGGACCGCTCGTCACGAAGTAGAGCCGGGGGCTAGTGGGGCTCGCGCCCGATCCTGCCCCAGCGGATGGCGGTGAGGAACGGCAGAGCCCGCCAGGAGTCATGGTCGAACGAGTAGTAGATGAAGAGTGGGCGCCCGCGGATCACGCCTCGGCCGACGAACCCCCAGTACCGCGAGTCGTACGAGTTGTCACGGTTGTCCCCCATGACGAAGTACTGGCCCGGCGGCACCACCAGCGGCCCCCAGTTGTCGCGCGTGGGACGGTAGGCGTCCCGTTTGACGCTCGGCAGCACATAGGCCAGCTGCCACTGCCGCATCTCGGGGGCCGACGTGTCCCCGAGCGAGTCCACGTGCTCGACGTACGGCTCGTGCTGCGCGATACCGTTCCGATACAGGATCGCGTCCTTCATCTGAAGCGTGTCGCCGGGCATCCCGACCAGCCGCTTCACCACCTTCACTCCCGCCTCGGTTCTGGAATCGAACACCACGATGTCGTCGAGCCGTGGCTCCCGGAACGCGGGCAAGCGGGTGTGGAGCAGCGGCACCTCGGCGCCGTAGAGCGCCTTGTTCACGAACAGGAAGTCTCCCACCAGCAGCGTATGCTCCATGCTGCTCGAGGGGATGCGGAACGCCTCGACCAACAGGGTTCGCAGGACGAACCAGATGACCAGGGCGATTGCCAGCGACTTGATCCACTCCCACGTCGCGTGGCGGAACGACTTGCGAGGTTTCTGCGACTCCGGTGCCTTGGCTTCGCTCATGCCGCTTCTGCCTCTCCCGTCTCACCGCTGGCACCCGGTCGCACCCCGTGGCTCAGCACCGCGCCACCAGGTCTCATGGCACCCAGTCGGCGATGAAGATGTTCGTTTCGTGCGGCGTAGTGCCGTGCCGGTTCGACGCCCAGATCAGCTGTTTCCCATCCGGGGAGAACATCGGGAAGCTGTCGAAATCCGGGTAGCTGGTCACCTGCTCCAGACCGCTCCCGTCCGCGTTGACCAGGTACAGATCGAAGTTCCGGCCGCGCGGGTTGGTGTGGTTCGACGCGAAGATGATCCTCCGGTCGTCCGGCGTGAAGTACGGGGCGAAGTTGGCCCCGCCCAGATGGGTGATCTGGTGCTGGTCGGAGCCGTCAGCGTTCATCACCCACAATTCCATGTCCAGCGGCCTGACCTGGTTCTGCCGCAGCAGCCTCCGGTACTCGGCCCGCTCCTCCGGCGTGCTCGGGTGGAACGCGCGATAGACGATCTTCTTCCCGTCGTGGGACCACCAGGGGCCGCCGTCGTAACCCAGTGTGTGGGTGAGTTGGCGCACGTGCGTTCCGTCGAGACGCATCGTGTAGATGTCGAGATCCCCGTTGCGGACCGAGGTGAAGACGATCGACCGGCCGTCGGGGGACACCACCGCCTCCGCGTCGTAGCCCGGGGCCCGGGTGAGCCGGCGCAGGTCGCTGCCGTCCACGTTGGCGGTGAAGAGGTCGTAGTCGTCGAGTCCCCATACGTAGCCGTGCGAGTAGTCCGGCGGGGGCGGGCAGTCGGGGCCGGCGAGGTGCGTCGAGGAGAACAGCACCTTGCGGTCGTGATCGAAGAAGTAGCCGCAGGTGGTTCGGCCCAGGCCGTTCGACACGCGATGCACGTCGGAGCCGTCCACGTTCATGACGTATTCCTGGTCGCACGGATGATCGCCCCGGGTGCTCTGGAAGACGATCTTGGCACCGTCCGACGAGAAGTAGGCTTCCGCGTTCTGCCCACCGAACGTGAGCTGGCGGATGTTCGCGAGGTGCACCTCGCCGGATTCCGGCGGCACCGCGCGCCAGGTCGGCTGTGGCGGCTGCCGGGTCGGTTGCGGCGTCGCGGTGGCGACGAGCGATGCGCACGCCGCGACGAGGAAAGTCAGGGGCTTCACGATCATCCGCGAATGTTAACCGGACGTTCGAGCACCCACCAACTCCGTTGCACTACTGACATGCGGGAGGGCTCGCGACCGGAGCGCCGAGCTCACCGGATCGGCGCAGCGGGAGGTATCGCCATCCGGCCGGCAGCGAGTCGGGCACCGGCTCGTCGGCCCACGCCTGAATCGCGCACGGCCCCTGCGGCCCGGAGAACACCTTGGGAGGCTGCTCCGGATCGGCCGAGAGGCGGTAGCCCGGCGCTGCTATCTCGATCAGGTCCGCCATGGCCCCGCGCGCCCCGGCCAGGAAGATCGGATACGCGACACCCGCGGAGTCGGCCACAAAGCCGAGCAGGTCCGGGATGCCATCGCGGGTGACGTCCTCGAACGCGAACGCGCCGATGGTCGCGGCCGACGGCATGACATCGGAGCGGCCGATCAGAACCGGCGTGCTGTCGCCGACCACCCACAGGTCCGCCCGGGCCTGCACGACGCCCTGGATGCCCGATTCGACGTCCACGAGAATGAAGATGACCCCGTCCGGGGCGGTCCAGCTGTACGCCGCCGACGGTAGCAGGTCCGGCGAGCGGTAGGACCCCTTGACGCGGTCGGCGGCGCGCTCCTCAGCGCTCCCCGGCGTGGAGGCGGCGCCTCGATCCCGCGCGCAGGCGGCCACGACGAGCGCCGCGACGAGCAGCGCGCCGCGCCGGCCCGTCACCGGAGCGCCGCGCCGGCGGAGCCGTAGAGGCGGCGATACCAGGCGTAGTTGACGTACACGTTGCGAACGTAATTGGCTATCCCGCTGGACGGCAAACGTTCGATGAACAGGTCCGCGTCGCCGAATTCCGGGCGGCCCCGCCATCGTGTCACGCCGGTGCGGCCGGCGTTGTAGGAGGTGATCAGGGCGTGAAGCGGGAGCGAATCGCGCCGCTCGCGGTCACGGATGTACTGAGCGCCCAAGTGAAGGTTGAAGTCAGGCACGTCCAGGAACTGTGCGGCCCACGGGCGCAGGCGCAAGAGGCGGCTCATCTCGGCGCCGGTGCGCGGCAGCACCTGCGTCAGGCCACGGGCCCCAGCGCGCGAGCGGGCGCGGACCTGGAACCGGGACTCCTGCCTGATGATAGCAGCCAGGAGCATCGGATCCACGCATTGTTCGGCGGCCTCCGCCTCGATCACGCCCCCGTACGGAAGCGGGAAGAGCGCGTGCGCGACGTCCGCCGTCAGGCCCGCGCGGCGCCGCGCCGCTTCCGCCAGCAGCATCGCCTCCGGCGCCAGGCCGGCCGCAGCGGCCCCGCCGGCCGCCTGGACCAGGATCTGCACCGGTACACCCGGCGCGCCGAGCCATCCGCGCGCCTCGGCGCGCGCCTCATCCTCGAGGCCCACGCGGGCGAGGATGAGTATCCTTTCGCGCGCGCGGGACGCGGGGAACGGCCCTCCGGCGGGAGGTGCGGTCGTGTCGGGAGCCAGGGCCAGGGTATCCCCGAGCAGTTCCAGGGCGCGCACCCCGTAGTAGTCGGTCATGCTTTCCGCCGCGAGCGCGCGTAGCGCCGCGGGCGCCGCGGGGTCTTGCCGTTCCAACCGGAGCCGCGCCGCCCAGTAGCGCCACGCGCGCGGCAGCCCGAGCACTTCAGCACCGGGCAGCGGCGCCACCAGCCCCGACTCCGCTGCGGCGCGCTCACCAGACGCATAGTCGGCCAGCGCGAGCCGGAATCGTGCAACGGCGCCAGCCCGGGTGGCGGCGAAGCGTTCCAGCAGCAAGCGGTACAGCGCGCGTTCCTCCGCCGTTGACGCCACGGCGCGCTGATGCTCCGACACGAGCAGGACGGCGGCCGCGACGTCCGAGTCGCCCGGAGAGGCCTGAGCCGCGCGCACGACCAACGCCGCCGCCTCCCGCCAGCGCCCGGCCCCGGCGAGGATCTCCGCTCGCGCCCGGGTGACGGGCGCCGGCTCCGCGGCTGCGAGCTGGTGGCGCCGACGCGCCGCGTCATCCAGCACCGCCAGCGCCGCCCCGAAGCGCCCCCCGCGCGAGCGGACTGCAGCCAGCTCCAACGGCAGGGCCAGGCTCGTATCCCCAGGGAGCGCCGCCCGCTGCAGCCAGCGCTCGGCCGCAGCGAGCCGCCCGCGCGCGGCGTAGGCGCGAGCGATTCCGACGACCTCGGGCGGCGTCGGGCGGCGGAACCGCGCGGCCAGCAGCCGAGCGGCCTCGAAGGCATCCGGCCGCGCCGGGTCGAAAAGCAGCACCGAGTCGGCACGCTGGCGCGCCAGGGCGGTCCGGCCCAGTACCAGCTCGACCCGCGCCGCCTGGAGCGCCCAGCCCCGGCGCAGGTAGACCGCGAGTGCGCCAGCCACGTCACCGGACGCTTCGCGGCGGCTCGCCACAAGGGAGTCGGCGAGCTGCGCGACTCCCGGCGTCGTCGCGGCGGCGAGTGCCGCCACGGCTGACGTCGTATCGCCCTCACCGCGCGCGAGGTTGAACTCGAACCAGTCCGCCACTGCGGGCAGCGCAGTCGCCGCGCTGCGCCAGGCGGCGGCCGCGGCTGCGGGCGGCCCGGAGTGCTCGAGAGCCAGGGGCAGGCGGCTCCCTGCCGTCGCGCGCAGCACCGCGCTCGCGCCGCTCAGCGACGCGAGCCTCCGGTACTTCGTCGCGGCGGCAGCCCACCTCCGTTCGCGCTCGTCCTGCCGCGCCGCGATGGCCAGGATTTCGGGGATCGTATCGAGCCCACCAATCCGCCCGAGCAGCGGATCGATGCGGGAGTACTGGCCGAGCCCCTCGGCAATGCGAAGGTGCAGAAGCACGTCGGCCGGAGCCGCGCGGAACGCATGCCAGTAGCGACCCTCGGCGACGAGGCTCTCGGCGGGTACGGAGGCCGGCGCGACACAGGCCGCCGGTGGCCGCCCCTGCCGGACCGCCGCCGTCGAGAGGATCGCGGCCCCCACGATGCGCAGTGCCCGCACGCGCCGGTGCCCGGGCTAGCGACGCAGCAGGCGCACGCCCCGCGCGCCCGCGATGACGGCGACCTTCGCGATCCCGAGAAACAGCCCGTCCTCGACCACTCCCGTGCGACGGGCGAGCGCGCGCTCGAGGGA
>Ga0153915_10003357_pt1 | contig 14699 bp, 14 predicted proteins | sample Opewatmetagenome_2_FD_107003 | JGI IMG/M metagenome (GOLD analysis project Ga0153915, IMG submission 107003) | Freshwater wetland microbial communities from Ohio, USA - Open water 3 Core 3 Depth 3 metaG | ecosystem: Environmental > Aquatic > Freshwater > Wetlands | place: USA: Ohio, Lake Erie...
ACCGTGGCCCGGCTGGGAGTCGTCTACGTCCCCGAGGACCGCGGCCTCTTCCGCGAGCTGACGGTCCGCGAGAACCTGGAGCTGGGCCTGTGGGGCCGGCGCGACGCCCGGGTCAAGGCCGACCTCGAGGCGGTGTACGCCATGTTCCCCATCCTCGAGGAGCGCCTGGAGCAGCAGGCGGAGACGCTCTCCGGCGGCCAGCAGCAGATGCTGGCGCTCGGCCGCGCCATGCTGCGCCGGCCCCGGCTCCTCATGCTCGACGAGCCCTCGCTGGGGCTCACCCCCGAGTTGGCGAAGCTGGTGTTCGACGCGCTGGTGCGCATCAGCGGGAGCGGCACCACCATCCTGCTGGTGGAGCAGAACGCGCGGCTCGCCCTCAAGGTGGCGCAGCGGGCGGCCATCCTCGAGGCGGGGCGCGTCGCCATCCAGGGGACGGCGCGGGAGCTGGAGGAGCACCCGGACGTTCGCGACGCCTACCTGGGCATCGCGGCGTCGGGGGCCGCCGCCTCGGCGAAGGGCTGGCGGCTCTACCGCAAGCGGAGGCGATGGTGACGACGACTACCTTTCCGGATCTGTTCTTCCACCGGGTCGAGGCGGGGCGGGCAGAGCTGGCGCTGCGCCACAAGGAGCTCGGCATCTGGCGCCGCGTGAGCTGGTCCGAGTACGGGGCCAGGGTCCGCGCCGTGGCGGCCGGGCTTCTGGCCCAGGGACTGCGCCGAGGGGAGAACGTCGCCGTCCTCGGCGAGAACCGCCCGGAGTGGCTCTACTGCCACATCGGGACCATGTCGGCCGGCGGCGCCACCTGCGGCGTCTACCCGACCTCCTCGCCGGAACAGCTCGAGTACCTCCTCGTGCATTCCGGCTCGCGCGTGCTCTTCGTCGAGAACGAGGAGCAGCTGGAGAAGGCGCTCGAGGTGGTGGGGAAGACCGGGGTCGAGCGGGTGGTGGTCTGGGATCCCAAGGGGCTCTGGGGATTCAAGGACCCGCGTGTCGTCTTCTTCGACGCCTTCCTCGAGGAGGGCGAGGCCTGGCAGCGGTCCCATCCGGGCTCGGTGGACGAGCGGCTCGCCGCGATCGCGCCCGACGACACGGCGATGATCATCTACACCTCCGGCACCACCGGCCCTCCCAAGGGAGCGATGCTGTCGCACCGGAACATCCTCTTCATGGCCGACGCCCTGCTGCAAACGGCCCCGGCGGTGCCCGGCGACGAGGTGATCTCCTACCTGCCCCTCTGCCACATCTACGAGAACCTCGGCACCGTCTTCCAGGCGGCGCAGGTCGGCAACGTCGTCAACTTCGTCGAGAGCCTCGACACCCTCTTCCAGAACATGCGGGAGGTCTCCCCCACCTACTTCGCCAGCGTGCCGCGGATCTGGGAGAAGCTGGCCTCGACCATCGAGCTGCGCATGGCAGACTCGACCTGGCTCAAGCGGCTCGCCTACCGGGCTGCGTTCCGGATCGGCCGGCGCCATGTGCGGGCGTCGCGCGACGGCGGCCGCCCCTCGGCGGGCCTGGCTCTGGCCCACTTCGTCGCCCGCTGGACCGTGTTCGAGCCTCTCAAGCGCCGCATCGGCTTCGACCGGACGCGCCTGGCGCTGTGCGGGGCGGCACCGGCCTCGCCGGAGCTCTTCGAGTACTACCAGGCCCTCGGCGTGCCCCTCATGGAGGGCTACGGCATGACCGAGTCCACCGGGGTCATCGCCGTCAACCGGATGGAGCGCCCCAGGGTCGGAACCGTGGGGGAGCCCATCCCGGGCGTCGAGGTGAAGCTGGCCGAGGACGGCGAGATCCTGACCCGCGGCCCCCACGTCTTCAAGGGCTACTTCAAGGACCCGGAGCTGACGGCCCAGACCATCGACGCGGACGGCTGGCTCCACACCGGCGACGTCGGGGAATGGGACGGCCCGCGCCTCAAGATCGTCGATCGCAAGAAGGACATCATCATCACCGGGGGCGGCAAGAACATCGCGCCGGCCTACATCGAGAACAAGCTCAAGTTCAGCCCCTACATCCAGGACGCGGTGGTCATCGGCGATCGGCGCAAGTACCTGGTGGCGCTCATCCTCATCGACGAGGACAACGTCACCAAGTTCGCCCAGGACAACCGGCTCCCCTTCGCCACCTTCGCCGAGCTGACGCAGAACCCGGAGGTGGTGAAGCTCATCCACCGCGAGGTGGACCAGGTCAACCGCACCCTCTCCCAGGTGGAGTCGGTGAAGAAGTTCGCCCTGCTGCCGCGGCGGTTCTACGAGGAGGAGGGGGACGTCACGCCGACGAAGAAGGTCAAGCGGCGCAACATCGAGAAACGCTACGGCGACCTGGTCGAGTCGCTCTACCGAGGCTGACGGATGGATCTGGTCGAGACCTACCGGGAGGAGCTGAGGTTCGTCCGCAAGCCCATTCCGCGGGCCCTCCTCCTCCTCCTGCTCGCCGCCCTGGCGCTGCTCCCCCTGCAGGCGTCCTCCGCCTGGATCTCCCGGGCGAGCCTGGTCTGGGCCCTGTCCGTCGGGGTCATCGGCCAGAACCTCCTCATCGGCTACGCGGGCCAGATCTCCTTCGGCCAAGCGGGATTCCTGGCCATCGGCGCCTACGCCTTCAGCCACCTGCGCATCGTCGGCTGGCCCTTCTCGCTGTCGCTGCTGGCGGCCGGAAGCGCCGCCGGCGTCGCCGGGTGGCTGGTGGGTTTTCCGTCCCTCAGGCTCAAGGGGCCCTACCTCGCCATCGCCACCCTGGGCTTCGGGACCGCCGTCTACCAGATCTTCGCCAACTCCGAGGTCCTCTCCGGAGGCCGGATGGGGCTCGCCGTCCCGGAGCTGGAGCCCCCCTTCGGCCTCTCCCGCGAGATCTGGCTCTACTGGGTCTACTTCGTCATCTTCCTGCTCTTCACGGCGCTGGCCTACAACCTGGTCTCCTCCTACGTGGGCCGCGCCTTCGTGGCCATCCGGGACAGCGACATCGCCGCGGAGGCGATGGGCGTGAGCCTGACGCGCTACAAGCTCCTGGCCTTCGCCGTCTCCTCCTTCTACACCGGCGTCCACGGGGCGCTGCTGGCCCAGTACCTGGGCCACCTCGAGCCGCAGGCCTTCAACATCACCGAGTCGCTCAACTTCTTCGTGGCCGCCATCGTGGGCGGGCTGGCCTCGGTGGAGGGCTCGGTCCTCGGGGCCGCGTTCGTGATCCTCGTTCCCGCCCTGTTCGGAGACTTCCGCTGGCTCGTGCCGGTGCTCTTCGGCGCCACCATCCTCGTCGTCCTGGTCTTCGAGCCGCTGGGCCTCGCCGGGGCCTGGCTCAAGACGCGGCTCTACTTCCGGCTCTGGCCGTTCAGGTAGGCGCCCATGGATCGCTTCCTCCAGTACGCGCTGACCGGGCTCTCCGCCGGGAGCCTCTACGCCCTGGTAGCCCTTGGGCTGGTGCTCATCTACCGGTCCACGAGGGTCCTCAACTTCGCCCACGCCGACGTCGCCACCTTCGGGACCTTCGTCGCCTTCTCGCTGCTGGTGGGGGGGCGGTCGCTCTGGGTGGCGCTCCCCCTGGCATTGCTCACCGGCGCGGCCATCGCGGTGGTCTTCTACTTCGGCGTGCTGCTCAAGGCCCAGCGGCAGGGCGCGACGCAACTCGGTCAGATCATCCTCACGCTCGGCCTGGCGCTCATCTTCCAGGGGGTGACCCTCTATGGCTGGGGAGCGGAGCCGGATCGGTTCCCCTTCCCCCTCTCCGACAGCAAGGTCTGGAAGGTCGGTCCGCTCTACGTGAACGAGTTGTCGGTGGGGACGCTGGCCGCCGCCGCCGCGGCCAGCCTGCTCCTCTACCTCCTCACCCAGAAGACGCGCCTGGGGATCGCCATGCGGGCCACCTCCGAGAACCTGCAGGCGGCGCAGACGCTCGGGATCCCCACCCGGCAGGTGCTGGCCTTCTCCTGGGGCACCGCCTCGGCGCTGGGCGTCCTCGCCGGCGTCTTCCTGGCCCCGGTCCTGCTCCTCGACCCATTCTTCATGCTCGACCCCTTCTACAAGGCGCTGGCGGCGGCGGTCCTGGGGGGGCTCAACAGCCTGCCCGGCGCCGTCGTCGGAGGCCTGGTCCTGGGCGTGGCGGAGAGCCTCGCCGGCGCCTACGTGGCGGTCGAGTTCAAGAACAGCCTGGCCTTCGTCCTCATCGTGGTGGTGCTCCTCTTCCGGCCCGAGGGGCTCCTGGGGCGGGAGTTCCAGGAGCGGGTCTGATCTCGTCCGCGCCGTTCACCTGGCGTTCACCCGGCTGACCCGGGCAGGGGCGGGGTCTGGACCCGGCGCGGCGGCTGCGGCTAGAGTCGCGTCCCGTGCGCTTCTGATTGCGACCTCCACGCTCGAGGGAAACATGTCCCAGAGAATCCGCGCCGCCTCCCGTCTCGCCGTCCTGGCCGCCGCCTGGGTGCTGGCCGCCCCCGCCTGGGCCAAGGACCTAGTCAAGATCGCCTACGTCGGGCCGCTCACCGGCGGCAACTCCGCCATCGGCCTGGGCGGCCGCAACTCCGCCGACCTGGCGGTCAAGCTCCGCAACGCCGACCCCAAGGCCAGGTACCGCTACGAGCTGGTGGTGCTGGACGACGAGTGCAAGCCGGACACCGGGGTCCAGGTCGCCACCAAGGCCGCGGCCGACAAGGCGGTGGTCGCCGGGGTCACCCACTACTGCTCGGTGGTGGCCATGGCCACCACCGAGACCTATCACCGCTTCGGCTTCCCGGCGGTGGTCTGGGGGGCGGTCCTGCCCGACATCACCTACGGCCACGACTTCAAGGAGATCCACCGCGTCAACGGCACGATGATCAACCAGAACGAGACGGCCGCCAAGTTCATGCTGGCGCAGGGCTACCGGAAGTGGGCCATCATCCACGACACCACCGACTACGGCAAAGGGCACAACAAGTACTTCAGCCAGTACGTCAAGGCGGGCGGCGGCCAGATCGCCGCCACCTTCGGGGTCACCGCCGATCAGCAGGACTTCACCGCCGAGCTCACCCAGATCAAGGTCCACAACCCCGAGGTCATCTACTTCGGCGGTCTCACCCCCATCGGCGTCCGCATCCGCGCCCAGATGGACAAGCTCGGCATCGCGGCGCAGTTCGAGGGCACCTCCGGCATCGTCTCCGACGACTTCATCCGCGGGCTCGGGCCCCTGGCCGAGGGGGTGGTGGCCTTCCGCGAGGGCGCGGACGCCGAGAAGCTGCCCGGCGGCAGGTTCTTCCTGCAGAAGTACGCCGAGCAGAAGTACGCGCAGGGCCCGGAGGCCTACGGCCCCTTCGCCTTCGCCGCCGCCAGCCTCCTCATGGACGTCGTCGAGAAGGTCGGCCCCGATCGCAGGAAGGTGAACGCCGAGCTGGGCAAGGTGAAGGACCGCGACTCGATCATCGGGAAGATCACCTTCGACGATCACGGCCAGAACACCGTGGCCGCCATCTCCAAGTACGTGGTCCAGGACGGCAAGTGGGTGCCCTGGGAGGACAGCGAGTACGCCACCGGCAAGCGGAAGCTGAAGGGCCGGTGAGCCGGCGCGGCGGGGGCCCGGCCGCGGGCCGTCCACCGGGACGGGGAGCCTGAAGGATGGACCTCGGCCTCCTGGCCCAGTACCTCATGAACGGCGCCATGCTGGGGATGATGTACGCCCTGGTGGCGCTCGGCTTCACCCTCTTCTTCGGCGTCCTCGACGTCATCCAGTTCGCCCACGGCGACGTGGTCACCGCGGGCGCCTTCGGAGGCCTCGCCGCCTGGGCGGTGCTCACCCACCTCGGCGTCGGCTCTCCCCTCCTCCTCCTCGCCGCCGTGGTGCTCGCCGCCGGCCTCTCCATGGCGGCGCTGGGGGCGTTGCTGGGGCGGACGCTGGTGCTCCCGCTCAAGTCGGCCCCCTCGCTCAACGTGCTGCTGGTGACGCTCATGGCCGGGACTGCGCTCCGCGAGTGCATCCGCCTCTTCTACCCGAACGGCTCCCAGCCCCAGCGCTTCCCTCCGCTCCTCACCACCGCCGCCTGGACGCTGGGCGACTTCACGCTGCGGCTCGACAACCTCCTCATGCTGGCCACCGGCGCCCTGCTGGTGGCCGGCACGCACCTGCTCGTCAACCACACCAGGCTCGGCCTGGCCATCCGCGCCGTGGCCCAGGACGAGGAGACGGCCCGGACCATGGGGATCGACTTCGACCGGGTGGTGCTCCTCACCTTCGCGCTCGGCTCCGCCCTGGCCGCCTTCGCCGGGGTGATGAACGGCCTCTACTACAACGAGGTGAACTTCGGGTCCGGCCTGCTGCTGGGGGTCATCGGCTTCAGCGCCGCCGTCATCGGCGGGCTGGGAAACCTGTACGGGGCCATCGTCGGCGGCTTCGTCTTCGCGGCGCTCCAGACCATCGGGGCCGCCGCCCTTCCCTTCGCCAGCGCCTACAAGGACGTCTTCGCCTTCGGGGTGGTGATCCTGCTCATGGCGGTCCGCCCCACCGGCCTCATCGGCGAGCAGGTGAGCGAACGGGTATGACCGTCGAGATCCCCGCCGGCCGCCGCCCGCTCGTCGCCACGCTGGCGGTGCTCGCCTCGGCGCCGGTCGCCTGGCTCTTCCTCCGCGCCGAGTCGGAGCTGGCGGTGGGCGCCATCCTGGCGGCGGTGGTGGCCGCCGCCGCCGTCGCCGGGCGGTTCGGCCTCCTCGGTTCCCTGGCGCGCGCCGCCGTGGAGAGCGAGCGGGCCACCAGCCTGGCGCTGGCCGGGGTGGTGGTCATCCTGGTGGCCGTCTTCCACGACGACCACTTCGTGCTCCTCCTCCTCGCCAAGGTGCTGCTGGCCGCCGTCGCCTGCCTCGGCCTCCACGTCCAGTTCGGCCAGGCGGGGGTGGTCAACTTCGCCGGCGCCGCCTTCTTCGGCGTGGGTGGCTACGCGGCGGCCGTGCTCGCGGCCCATCCCGGGATTCCCCACCTCTTCGTCCTCCTGGCGGGAGGGATGGCGGCCGCCCTCGTCGGCTCGGTCCTGCTCCTGCCGCTGCTGCGCACCCGCGGGCACTACGCCGCGCTCATCACCATCGCCTTCGGCCTCCTCTTCCGTACCTTCATCGAGGTGAACGACGCCCTGGGTGGGCCCCAGGGGCTGAGGGTGGAGGGGCTGCGGCTGCTGGGCTGGCGCTTCAACGACAACCACTCCCTGGGCGACGCGGAGTTCTCCTTCTACGTGGGCTACGCCCTGGCGGCGCTGGCCCTCCTGGCGGTGGCCTTCGCGGTGGTGAGGCGGCTCGAGACCTCGTGGGTGGGCCTGGCCCTCGACGCCGTGCGGCTCGACGAGACGGCGGCGGGCTGCTTCGGCATCGCCGTGCCGCGCTGGAAGATCGCCGCCTTCACGCTGGGGAACTTCCTCACCGGCGTGGCCGGCGCCCTCTCGGCCATGATGACCGGCTTCATCGCCCCCAACAACTTCACCTTCCGCGAGTCCCTGGTCTTCGTCTCCATCGTCCTGCTCGGAGGGCTCGGAAACGTCTGGGGACTCACCCTCGCCACCTTCATCGTGGTGGTGCTCCCGGAGAAGCTCCAGGTCATCCAGGAGTATCGCTACCTCCTTTTCGCGGCGCTGGTGATCGCGGTGCTGATCTACCGGCCGGGCGGGCTCGTCCCGCGGGCCCTGCGCCGCAGCTTCGGAGCCGCGCCCCGGGGCCTGGGGGAAGGGGGGGCGGCGTGACCGCGGCCGGCGCCGGCGGGCCGCTCCTCTCCTGCCGCGGCCTCTCCCGCCGCTTCGGCGGGCTCCTGGCGCTCGACGGCCTCTCCTTCGATCTCCCGGCGGGGCGCATCCTCGGCCTCATCGGCCCGAACGGCTCGGGGAAGACCACCTTCTTCAACGTGCTCACCGACATCTACCCGGCGAGCGAGGGGGAGGTCCTCTTCGCCGGCGCGGCGGTCACCGGCCTGCCGCCGCAGGCGGTCTACCGGGCCGGCATCACCCGGACCTTCCAGCGCTCCCGTCTCTGCCTGCCGCTCTCGATCTTCGACAACATCATGATCGGGAACCACGCGCGCCTCGACCACGGGCTCTGGTTCAACCTGGTGCGGCGGCGCGCTCTCGGCCGCCAGTTCCGGGAGAGCTGGGGGGCGGCCCGGGAGCTGGTACAGATCTTCGACCCGCCGCTGGCCGACCGGATGCTGGAGCCGGTGGGCGGCATCCCCATGATCGACCGGCGGCGCATCGAGATCTGCCGCGCCCTGGTGAGCCGCCCGCGGCTCCTCCTGCTCGACGAGCCGTCGGCCGGCATGACCCAGGACGAGACCCGCCGGCTCATGGACGACATCCTGGAGGTGAGGCGGCGCTTCGGCGACCTCACCATCATCCTCATCGAGCACGAGATGTCGGTGATCGAGCGGGTCACCGATCGCTGCATCGTCCTCAACTACGGCCGGAAGCTCTGCGAGGGCACGTATGCCGAGGTGGCCGGCGACGCGCAGGTCCGGCAGGCCTACCTGGGGCTCACGTGACCCTCGAATCGGGAGCAGGGCTCCGGATCGAGAGCCTCTTCACCGCCTACGACCGGGCGGACGTCCTCGAGGACGTGTCGCTGACCGCCGAGCCGGGCACCATCACCTGCCTCCTCGGCTCCAACGGGTCGGGGAAGACCACGCTCATCCGCTCCATCCTGGGGCTGACCCGGCCGCGGAGCGGCCGCATCCTCTTCGGCGACGGGGACCTCGTCGGCCTCCCCACCCACGAGGTGGTGGCCCGCGGCATCGCCTGCATCCCGGAAGGGCGGAAGGTCTTCCCGCGGCTCACCGTCGCCGAGAACCTGGCGCTGGGGGCCTATCTCGAGCCCAGCAAGGAGGTGGTGGCGGCCCGCCTGGAGCAGGTGTTCGCCACCTTCCCGCGCCTGGCGGAGCGAAGGCGCCAGGTCGCCGGGACCATGTCGGGCGGCGAGCAGGCGATGGTGTCGATCGGGCGCGGACTCATGAGCGGGCCCAGGCTGCTGCTCGTCGACGAGCCGTCGCTGGGCCTCTCGCCGCTCCTCGTCAGGGAGAACTTCGCCGTCATCCGGCGCATCAACGAGCAGGGGATCACCATCTTCCTGGTGGAGCAGAACGTGCACCAGACCCTCGACATCGCGCACCGTGGCTACGTCCTCTCCAAGGGGCGGGTGGTGGCCGCCGGCAGCGCCAGCGAGCTGCTCGCCGACCGGCAGGTGCACGCCGCCTACTTCGGCGAGGTGGGCGGGGGAGGCCGGCCGTGAGCGCCATCCCCGACCCGGTGGAGCTGACGAGAGCGCTGCTGCGCTACGACACCGTCAACCCGACCAGCCCGGAGCGCCCCTGCGCGCTCCACCTGGCGCGGCTCCTGGAGCAGGGCGGCTTCGCGGTGGCCCTGCACGAGTTCGCGCCCGGCCGCACCAGCCTGGTGGCGCGGATCGGGAGCGGAAACCGTTCGCCCATCTGCTTCGCCGGCCACATCGACACCGTTCCCCTCGGGGCCGCCCCCTGGTCCCGCGACCCCTTCGGCGGCGAGATCGACGCCGGACGCCTCCACGGGCGTGGCTCGAGCGACATGAAGAGCGGGGTGGCTGCCTTCGTCTGCGCGGCGCTCGAGGTGGCCCGCCTCGCCCCGGGAGCCGACCTGACGGTGGTGGTGGCGGCGGGCGAGGAGACCGGGTGCGAGGGCTCGGCGCACCTCGCCCGGACGGCCGGCGCGCTCGGCACCGCGGGGGCGCTGGTGGTGGGAGAGCCGACCGGCAACGCTCCGCTGGTGGGCCACAAGGGGGCGCTCTGGCTCCGGGCGCGCACCCGCGGGGTCACGGCGCACGGCTCCATGCCGGAGCGCGGCGTCAACGCCATCTACAAGGCGGCCCGGGCGGTGGCCCGCCTCGAGGCCTGGCGCTTCGAGGTTCCGCCCGATCCGCTGCTGGGGAGCCCGACCCTCAACGTCGGCACCATCGCCGGCGGGCTCAACGTCAACTCGGTCCCGGACGAGGCGCTGATCGGCATCGACGTCCGGACCATCCCGGCGCAGCGCAACGAGGAGGTGCGCGCCGACCTGGGACGCCTCCTGGGGAGCGAGGTGGAGCTCTCCACCCTGGTCGACGTGGGGAGCCTGCGGACCGATGCCGGCCACCCGTGGGTGAGGGAGGTGTTCGATCTCGCCGCGGTCCGGCTCGGCCAGCGGCCGGAGCCGGGGGCCGCGCCGTACTTCACCGACGCCAGCATGCTCACCCCCGCCTACGGGAACGTCCCGACGGTGATCCTGGGGCCGGGAGAGCTGCCGCTCGCCCACCAGACCGACGAGTACTGCCTGGTCCGGCGGATCGAGGAGGCGGCCGCCCTCTACGGCGATCTGGCGCGGCGCTGGTGCGGGGTGTGATCGCTCCGCTGCGGCCCCTCCCGGGAGGGGCGCAAGCGTACGTTCGCGCCGCCTGGGCTTGCGGAGCGGGACGGGCGGCGACATGGGATCGGGACCGCGGCGCCGTCGTCGCCGCGGCCTCCGGGCCAGCCGGCCCGGGCAAGGAGTGATGCCATGACGAAGCTCTTCACCGCGCTCGCGCTCCTGGCGCTGGCCGTGCCCGCCCTTCCCTGCCCCTGCGAGGGGGCGAAGCCGACCAACGCCAGCCACACCACCTCGAAGTCCACGGTGGCCTCCTCCAAGGGGACCATGAAGAAGGTCAACCTGAAGGAGAAGGCGGCTCCTGCGGCGAAGCCGGCCGCGGTCGCCGACTAGACCGATCGCACGGACCGGAATCCCGTTCCGCTCGTGCCGAGCGTGGCGCCCGCCAGGCGGGCGCGGAGTGGAGGCAGGCGCCCCTCGACTCCACGGCGCTCCGCGCCGCTACGCTCGGGGCGAACGGGAGAGTGACCCGCGCCGCCTGGCGACGCTCGAGGTGGACGGGGCCTCGTCCTTCCGCAGTCCCCCGGTCTCCATCGTCATCTCCAGCATGGTGGAGCGGAAGCCCAGGTGCGAGAAGACGCGCTGGGCCGCCCGGTTCCGGTGGGCGACCTGGATGACGATGCGCGGTGCTCCCTTCGCGGCGAGCCGCCGCAGCAGCTCCGCGACGAGGCGCCCGCCGATGCCGCGCCCTCGCGCCTGCGGCTCGACCATGAGGTCGATCCCCACGCCGCACTTCTCGCGCAGCGTGTTCCAGTCGCGCGGTTCCAGCCGGCCGTAGGCGTAGCCCACCACCCGCTCGCGTCCGCGCGCCCGGCGCACCGCCGCCAGGACGATCGCCTTCCGGTTCCCCCGCTCCTTCCCCAGCCACCACTCGTAGCCCTCCTCGAGTGACGGGGTGACGAAGAAGCGGTCCGGGTCCATGTCGTGATGGGCCCGGGCCAGCGCCGCGCCCAGCCGGGCCAGGGCCGGAAGGTCGGAGGAAAGCGCCGGCCGGACGATGAGGTCGCTCTTCGGGGAGGGCATCCCCCGGGTCTACCAGCCCCCGCCACGTCTCGCCCGGAGTTCTGGCCCGTTTGGGTCTTACCCATTCAGGGTGCTAAGATGCCGCCTTCCTTCCGGAGACCGGATGAAGGTCGAGCAGATCTCGGTGTTCGTCGAGAACACGTCGGGCCGGCTGGCCGACGTGGCCGACGTGCTGGCCAAGGGCGGCATCAACATCCGCGCCCTGGCGCTGGCCGACACCGCCGACTTCGGGATCCTTCGGCTCATCGTCGACGAGAGCGAGCGGGCCAAGCGGATCCTCAAGGAGGGGGGTTTCACCGTCGGCAAGACCGAGGTGGTCGCGGTCGAGGTCCCCGATCGCCCGGGCGGCCTGGCCGGGATCCTGGCCTCGCTCCGCGGGAAGGCCATCAACGTCGAGTACATGTACGCCTTCGTCCGCAAGAGCGGCCAGAACGCCGTCGTCATCTTCCGATTCGACGAGATCGACAAGGCCATCGAGACCCTGCAGAAGGCAGGCGTCAGGGTTCTCGCGGGCGAGGAAGTCCACGCGCTGTAACGGAGGAACCATGAAGAGCCTGACATCCATCGCACTGGCAGCCCTCGCCATGGCGGCGTCGCCGGCGGGAGCGGCCGAGACCATCAAGGTCGGCGCAGTCCTGGCCGTCACCGGACCGGCCTCGTTCCTGGGCGCACCCGAGGCCCGGACCCTGCAGCTGCTGGCCGAGGAGCTCAACGCCAAGGGCGGGATCGGAGGGCGCAAGATCCAGCTCGTCATCAAGGACACCGCCGCCAGCTCCGAGAAGGCGGTCTCCTTCGCCAAGCAGCTCATCGAGGAGGAGAAGGTCTTCGCCATCATCGGCCCCTCGACGAGCGGCGAGACCATGGCCATCAAGAACCTGGCCGAGGAGTCGAAGACCCTGCTCCTCTCCTGCGCCGCCGCCGAGGTCATCGTCAACCCGGTGGCCCGCTGGGTCTTCAAGACGCCTCAGAAGGACAGCGACGCCGTCATCAGGATCTTCCAGCAGATGAAGAAGATGGGGCTCTCCAGGGCCGGGGTGGTCACCAGCAACACCGGCTTCGGCAAGGCCGGCAAGGAGCAGCTCGAGAAGCTCGCTCCCGGGCACGGGATCCGCATCGTGGTGAGCGAGGTCTACGACAAGGCCGCCACCGACCTGACCGCCGAGGTCACCAAGCTCAAGGCCGCCGGGGTGGACGCCGTCATCAACTGGTCCATCGAGCCGGCCCAGTCGATCGTCATCAAGAACGCCAGGCAGATCGGGTTCAAGGTGCCCATCTTCCAGAGCCACGGCTTCGGCAACATCGGGTACGTCAAGGCCGCCGGCGCCGCCGCCGAGGGGGTCGTCTTCCCGGCCGGGCGGCTCCTGGTGGCCGACGTCCTCCCGGACACGCACCCGCAGAAGGCGGTGCTGCTGGCCTACAAGAAGGACTACGAGGCCAGGTACAAGGAGGACGTCAGCACCTTCGGCGGCCACGCCTACGACGCCTTCCTGATCCTGACCAAGGCGATCCAGCAGGTGGGCCCGGACCGGGAGAAGGTCCGGACCGCCATCGAGAACATGAAGGGGCTGGTCGGCACCGCCGGCGTCTTCAACTTCTCGGCGACCGACCACAACGGCCTCGGCCTCGACGCCTTCGAGATGCTCACCGTGAAGGACGGCCGGTTCGTGCCGCTGGGGAGCTAGCGGGGCGGCCGGCGCCGCGACCATGCTTTCCGGGCTGCTGCTTCAGTATCTCGTCGCCGGCCTCACCTACGGCACCATCTACGCCGCCGTCGCCATCGGCTTCAACATCATCTACAACACCACCGGCATCATCAACTTCGCCCAGGGCGAGTTCGTGATGCTGGGCGGCATGATCGCCGTCTCGCTGAACGGCCTGCTCCCGCTGCCCGCCGCCGTCCTCGCCGCCGTGGCCGTCACCATGGCGGTGGGGGCGCTCATCGAGATGACCTTCATCCGCTGGCTCAGCCGGCCCTCGGTGCTGCGGATGATCATCATCACCATCGGCATCTCCATCCTGGTCCGCGAGGCGGCCCTGCTCCTGTGGGGCGAGAAGGTCCGGTCGCTGCCCTACTTCACCGGCAGCGAGATCAGCTCGCTCTCCCTCGGCGGGGCCCGCTTCTCCCCCCAGGTGCTCTGGGCCCTGGGGACCTGCGCCGTGGTGGTTGTGCTGCTGAACGCCTTCTTCAAGATCACCATGCTGGGGCGCCGCATGCGCGCCTGTGCCCAGAACCGGGACGCCGCCGCCCTCTGCGGAATCTCCACCCGGAACATGATCACCCTCTCCTTCGTCCTCAGCGCCGGCATCGGCGCGCTCGCCGGGTGCGTGGTCTGCCCCATCACCTACACCCAGTACGGCATGGGCGCCGGGCTGGCCATCAAGGGCTTCACCGTCGCCATCCTGGGCGGGCTCGGCAACAGCATGGCGGCCGTGGGCGCCGGCTTCGTGCTGGGGATCCTCGAGTCGCTCAGCATCTGGGTGCTGCCGACCGCCTACAAGGACGCCATCTCGGTCTCCATCCTGCTGGGGATCCTGTTCCTGCGCCCCAGCGGCCTCTTCGGCGGCCGGGAGGCCTCCCGGCTGGCGGGCCCCTGATGCGATCGCGCCACGCCCAGATCGCCGCCCTGGTCGCGGCCGTGGTCGCCGTCCAGCTGGCGACGCAGCTGCTGGGCAAGCCCTTCTTTCTCACCCAGCTCACCATGGCGGCCTACGCCACGCTGGTGGTGATCGGCCTCTCCCTGCTCATGGGGTACGCCGGCCAGATCTCGCTCGGCCACGCCGGCTTCTTCGCCATCGGTGGCTATTCCTCGGCGGCGCTCACCACCCTCGATCTCTCCCCGCGACGGCAGGAGCCCCTGGTGGCGGCCCTGGAGCGGATGCACCTCCTCGTCGGCAGGCCGGACCTCTACGGCGGGCACCCCCTCGGCGTCCATCCCTGGGCGGCCTTCGCCTGCGCCGTGCTCCTGGCGGTGGGGGTGGCCTGGCTCATCGGCATCCCCGTCCTCAGGCTCAAGGGGCATACCCTGGCCATGGCCACCCTGGGCTTCGGGATCATCGTCCACAGCATCGTGCTCGGGACCCAGGGCCTGGGGGCGGCCGACGGGATCTCGAGCGTCCCGCCCTTCGAGATCCTCCCCGGGCTCCGCGTCGGGGGCAGCGCCGCGTCGCGGCTGCAGAACTACTACGTCGCCTGGGGGCTCGTGGCCCTGGGGATGCTGCTCCTGCTCAACCTGGTGCACTCGCGCGTGGGCCGGGCGCTCCGCTCCATCCACGGCGCCGAGGACGCGGCCGGCGCCATGGGCGTCGACACGGCACGGCACAAGCT